>Ga0181563_10004807_pt1 | contig 12532 bp, 10 predicted proteins | sample 011ome_25_FD_133759 | JGI IMG/M metagenome (GOLD analysis project Ga0181563, IMG submission 133759) | Coastal salt marsh microbial communities from the Groves Creek Marsh, Skidaway Island, Georgia - 011512CT metaG (megahit assembly) | ecosystem: Environmental > Aquatic > Marine > Intertidal... | reverse complement strand
TTGTCTGTGGAGGATTGTTCCGAATGAATGCAGCGAAAGATTGGAATTCTGCCCGCATTGGTTGTGACGACTCGTTGCACGACGCAATTGCCAGGCTTGATCAAGCTGCGTTACAAATTCTTTTGGTGACAGACGAGTCAAATCGGCTGCTTGGTACGGTCACTGATGGCGATCTCCGCCGAGCAATATTGCGTGGTGATGGCCTGGATAGACCTGTCAGTGTTGCCATGAATTCTAACCCAACCGCGGCTCAATCAAGTTGGAGTCATGCGAGACTCTTGGCGACGATGGAAGAGCGGAAATTGCTGCAGCTCCCTGTTCTCGATGAACAGGGTGTGCTGGTCGATTTGGTCACTCTTCAGGGGCTTTTATCCCGACCTAGACAGACGAATAAGGTCTTTTTAATGGCCGGTGGATTTGGTACACGGTTGCGTCCGCTGACTGAAAATTGTCCAAAACCAATGCTCAAAGTTGGCACTAAACCAATCCTCGAACAGATTATCAGCCTATTTGTAGAGAGCGGATACCATCAATTTTTCGTGTCAACCCACTTCATGCCTGAAATGATCAAAGATTACTTTGGTGACGGATCTCATTTGGGAGCCTCGATCGAGTATGTTTATGAAAACGAACCGCTGGGAACTGCGGGTGCGCTAGGATTGTTGCCGAAGTCAGAGTTTCAGGAATCATTCTTTATGATGAACGGTGATATCTTGACAGATTTAGATCCAGTATCTTTAATGGCCACGCACGAGCGTTTGAGTAGCCAAATTACAGTCTGTCTGAGAGATTTTGAGACACAAATTCCCTACGGAGTGATAAACACGGAAAACGAGTACGTCTCACAGATCGAAGAAAAGCCAATCCACCGAGTTAGCGTCAATGCGGGTATTTATGTAGTGAGCCCCGATGTTCTTGATTCCGTTGATCGGGGGCAGCGATTAGACATGCCAGATTTGATTTCCAGTCAAACAGATTCGGGCAAACGAGTTGGTGTTTATCACGTCAATGGGACATGGCTTGATATCGGTCGCCTCGATGATTTTGAGCGGGCCCAAAGCGTTGTTAATTCTTTGTAGCCCCCCAAGCTTGTTACCGAAGAAGTAGTTGTTCGGCCAACTTAAAATCAACAAACTCGTCGATATCAACTGAGCTTTCTCTGGTCATCTCAAAGGCCAGTGGCCTTTCAGTCACGAGCTGCGAGGTCTCTAAAAAGTCTCGAGTATTTCGCCAATAAATGGCTCCGTTTAATCGATATCGTTTAGCGATGTCTTGGGACAAAGTTGAAGATAGATCAAGACCGATCAATTCTCCAGATGAAGACAGTGTGCCCGACCATTGAATCGGATGATCAAGCTCGCATACGGACACCAAGCAGGTGGATGAATGTCTTTGATATAAGGAAAACGAGTGTTTAATTTGACCGCACTGCCTGAGTGGCGAGGTTGGCTGTAACAGACAAAAATCTACGCTTGGGAATGTCTCAATCACATCGATCAAGACATCTGTACTTGACGCGCTGTCGGTTGATAGTTTATCTGGCCGCCTGTGAGGAGTAACTTCGTTTTGTTCTGCAACCCGAAGAATTTCATCGCCATCAGACGAGACAATCACTTGATCGAAAATCTCTGACTCGAGTGCTGCTTTGATCGTCCATTCAATCAACGGACGACCTGCGATCTCGAGAAGATTTTTCCTTGGAAGACGTTTTGAGCCTGCACGTGCTGGAATTATCGCGATGATAGTCATAGTGCGAGAGCTTCTTGCGCTGTTAATCTTGAGTTCGCGGGGATGGTTTTACCGTCAGGTACCCGAACTCCGGGTAGGATAACGGCGCCTGCACCGATAATGACGTTTTGGCCCAGCGAAACGTCACCACACAGAGTCGCACCAGGACCAATCATGGAGTGAGCGCCGATGTCGCATCCGTGGTCTATCCGGGCACCGGTATTAACGATGGTATTTTCTCCGACCCGGGATATAGCTTGAATTATAGCCCCAGCCATGACTTGAGAACCCTCTGCTAACGCGGCGCGGGGGCTTACGATGGCGGAAGGATGGACCAGCGTGGGAAACGACCAACCATGAGTCTTGTATTTCGAGTAAACACGATGGCGTGCAATTGTAGAGTTCCCCGGGATACCAATACCGTTGATTGCAAGTGATGGTTGATGATTGTCGATATACTCGTCATCGGACTGGATACATTGCTCCAACTCGGGGAACGTCGCTTTAATTTGATTCGAAAACTCGTTAACAATCGCGTGTTTGATATCCATTGTTGGTCTAGTGATGGCAATCAAGTCAAGGAGAACAACGGCATGTCCACTTCCACCGATAATGATATCTGAATTCGAGCCTCTCATATTGGATCACCAGCCAGATAGCTTTTTGATGCTTTGGTACCCAGCAGGTCCCAATAACCGATAGCGCTTGCGGCGTCTGATATACGGGTGGTGGTCACATTCGATTCAGTGAAAACGTCACCCACAACAATATCGGTTGCGGCCACGAGACTCTCACGAATCAACCCCATTTGGCTCTGTTCCTCAACAGAAGGTTCCTTGATCCCATTTCCAAGCATTTGGTGTGCCTCTCTTATCAAAGAGACGAGCTCCATGAGTTCACTGGGCTCAATAGACGCCTTGTGGTCTGGTCCTGGCAGTTTGCGATCGAGGGTGATATGTTTTTCAATGATCGTTGCGCCCAGGCTCGTGGCTACAACCGGAGCGAGCGTCCCTCTCGTATGATCAGAAAAACCTACAGGTAGCCCGAATACCTCTTTAATTGTCGTAAGACAGGCTAAGTTCGCCAGACTTGCGGGCGTAGGATACAGAGAGGTGCATTGAAGGACTGTAAGATCCGGGATCAGATCAGTAAATGATTTAGTTTGCAAAGAATACGCACATTGATCACGAACAGCCTGCATCGAATCTGGGTGTCCTGAGTTTGATCTAGCCCAGATGAGGATGTTAACCGCATCATTGATCTCGGACATGGTGGCCATCCCTGTGGATAAAATAAGGGGGAGGTTCTGTCTTCCAACATGTAGCAGAAGCGGAGCGTTGGTTATTTCTCCGGACGGTATCTTGATGAACGGGACACCTAATGAAGATAAAAAAGAGACGCTATCAATATCAAACCCGGTAGAAGCGAATTGAATGCCGATCGAGGAGCAAAGGTCGATCAGTACTTCGTGCCAGTCAAACGGCATTGCGAGCGCATCGAGCATTTGCTTCTGAGAAGATCCTCCGGTGTTCTTTTGTTGATAGTCGACCATCGCGACTTCGCGCATTACCAACTTTTCTGGATTAAAGGTTTGAAACTTGGCAAATGCACAGCCAGATTCTGCGGCTACGTGGACTAACTCTTTGGCCATTCCGAGATCGCCATTGTGATTGACACCGATCTCCGCGATTACTTGAGGCGGTGTATGGTTGCTATTGGCACGACTCATGTTTGGCTCTTTATCCTGCGCTCATTTTTGGTTTGACTCTGATACTTGACGGAATCCGATTAAGCTTCTTATAGATCTTCATTCGGCAGGTCATAAAACGCCTTAGTACTGAGCCGATTGAGATCAGTTGACCCAATGATACGGAGGATAGCCTTCGATGCGCCTCCTTTGCCATAGGGATTAGTGACTTGAGCGAGATCGCTCTGAAATTGGGGGCTCATCAAATGATCAATCGCCGCATCAATAGACTGTTCGCTGGCTTCACACTGTATAACGCTGTCTGCTAGCACCCTTCCTTTTTGACGGTTACCGATATTTATGGTTCCTTTTTGGAACGTTGGAGCCTCGAGAAGTCCGCTCGACGAGTTACCAATGACACCGTCTACGAATTGAAGGCAGCTGAGATAACGGAGACTCCCCAGCGAGTCGAAGAAAACAGAGTTTGGGTGGTTAGCACAAAAATCTCTGATCTTTCGGTAAATCATATCCCGGCCAGTATCTGCGTTTGGCATCGTGAAAATAAGCTTAGTGTCAGTTAATTTGTCCAGGCTTTTGAGGAGTTCTTGGACTTGTCTGACTGCCGATCCTGGCTCGAGGGTGACTGGATGAAAGGTGACCAGTAGGTTTTTTTCAGAGAGTTGAGTTTTTAGTGAGAGCTCTAGCTCTGACCGTGTCATGAGATCTGTACTCAAGATTGAGTCGACACCGAGTCCTCCCACATTGAACACGCGACCTGGATCTTCTCCGAGTTGGATTACCCTTCGCCTGTAAGTTTCATGAGCTACAAAATGGAGGTGGGACAGTTTAGTTATTGCATGGCGAATTGACTCGTCGATGGCGCCTTCTGTGATCTCGCCGCCGTGGATATGTGCAATCGGAACCCCCGCTACGAGTGCCGCTATTGCCGCCGATAGTATTTCGTATCGGTCTCCCAACAGGACTAAGAGGTCAGGGTTAAGTTGTTCAATGCCGGCGGCGATTTTTGCGACACCGAGACCCGTGGAGCGGGAAATGCCGATCGGACTATCGTCACTCAAGTCGATGTCTGCTTGAAAATCGATACAGAAGCCATCCTCAATAATTTCGATATGAGTGTTGCCGTGGTTTTCTGATAAATGCGCCCCTGTAACAAGCACCTGAAGATGGAGTTCCGGCGTTGACTTTATCCCCTGCATGAGATGCTTGAGGAGGCCGTACTCGGCTCGCGTTCCGGTGACGACACAGATTCTTTTTCGTAAAGGCATCCCGTCAACCTCTTTCTTTCGCTACCAGAGTTTAGCCTAATTGTCCCTGCGGATAGAGAATACGGACGACAAGCCAACCGTTCTCAGTTGGCTTGTCGCAGTATGATACCTAAATGCAGGAGATTCTTGGTCTTCCAAGACTCTCGATGCTTACTGCAGGAGCTTTAAGACCGACTCTTGCGTCGAGTTGGCCTGAGCTAGCACCGATGTTGCTGCCTGCTGAATAATCTGAGTTCTTGCGAGTTCCGTTGATTGTTCGGCGTAGTCAGCATCTAAGATTTGGCTTCTCGAGGCTTTTGTATTCATCGAGACATTTCTCAGATTATCGATCGCATACTCCAGCCGGTTGACCACCGCACCAATCTTAGCGCGCTCGCCATTGATCACAAGCATGGTGTCATCCAATTTTTGCAGAGTCGCTTGCGCGTCGTCATATGTTGATATGGTGTACCCGTACGTCGCATTTTCGGTGATAGTCTCGAAGTCAACACTATTTCCGGCGTAAGACATAGCGGCAGCAGAGAATGCCGTTCCAGCCGCAGCCGCTCTGACAAACAAGCCCCCGGCACTCACTACCGTGGTAAGGGCAGAAGTTGTGTTACTGATCGCACTTGCAAATGAGGCAAGAACACTGGTCGCTGTTGTTCCGCCGGCGTTTGCGCTCGCCGTCATATTGAACGAAACAAAATCGGTACCGTCGTTTAAAACTCCGCTAGAAAATGCCGTATTGGTGTTTAACGCCGTGGCATTGATGGTTGCGCCATTTGCGTTCACGGACACTGCTGATAGACCACTCTGTGCTAGGCTTGCAAGCTGAGTCGCTACTTGGGATGCGGTATAGCCACCGACGACATTATTGGTCGTGGTTGTCGCTGAGAAGGTCTGCGACGCTAGCCCGACTCCTCCGATTGAGAAACCAGATCCTGCAGTGGTTGCTGTCAGAATCAAGTAGGCGCCCGATACAGTCGCACTGACTGCCGACTGTGCCGTGAGGTTTGCAACGGTATTGCTGACGGTTGCGGAGAAACCAGGCCCCACCGCAATCGCGGTGTGTTCCGTACCGGTCGACATCGTGTAGTTGGCTATTGAGAAGTCGTATCCTGCTGTTGTGCCAGTCAGAACGAGGTACGATGTTCCCCCAGAAGTTGTCACAGTGGCTGAGACACCATCAAGAGCAGCCTGCCCGTCGGCAACGCGAGCTGCAGCCACACCGGCCACTGCCGCGCCGCCAACAGTCCCAACGGAAGTCACAGCTGAGATGATGTCGAATCCTGCCGTCCGAGCAGAAAGAACCAAATAGGCACCACTGGCTCGAGCCAAAATGTCGGCGCTAATACCACTATCTGCGTTTGCAACTGAAGCGAACCGAGCTGCTAGCTGGGCCGCGGTTTGAGCAGACCCCACGTTAACGCTCAAGTCGTTACCATTGACCGCGATACTGAAAGCAGATAGGGCGGTGACTGCACCAACCTGAACAGTCCACTTGGTTGCCTCAGGCCCAGCATTTAAACGATTTGCCAAGACTTGTGCTGCAGATGCGGCAGTTGCACCGGTCTTATCCGTATCAAATCGAGCTGAGGTTACACCAAAACGAGTACCATTAATCGAGGTTGTAAAAGATGCTCCGTTGAGATTGTCTGAACCATTTTCTACAGAGAAGAAATGCCTCTCGTTGATCATTGCCTTAGCGTTTCCTACGCTGAAGGCATCGCCGGCATTGGTTGCCGTGAGAATCAGATAATTGCCGCTTACGGCTGCTGAGACCGCGGTCTGCCCTTCACTGTTCGGGCGCGTTTCGGTGAACGAGTAGTCCGTGCCGTTCACGTTTAGGGCTGTACCGTTAGAGAAGGTCGTACCGGCGGTGGTCGCAGTAAGAACCAGTGCGGCGGTTGTACCGGAGGTACTCATCGTCGCAGAGAAACCACTCGCAACAACGTTGTTGTAAGTGGTGGTCGCAGTCGTGCCAGTCGCTCCATTATTGGTGATGGAAGTACTAAATCCGTTTCCTGCTGTAAGGGCATTGAGCACAACATAGGCACCTGAAGCTACGGCGCTGACCGCGGTCTGGTAGCTGTTGTTCGCAACTGAGAGATTGAACGATCTCGTTTGCTGGGGGCCGACCGAGAAACTGCCGGTACTAAATTCGACGCCCGCTACATTTGCTCCAAGCAGTAATATATCTCCACTAAACGAGGCCGAGACCGCTGATTGGCCCGCGTTAATCGCATTGGCCATCAACGCCACGGCACTAGCTTGAGTAATCGCTACATGATCTATTGCTTTGACTGAATAAGTGACGCCATTAACAGTTGCTCGGAGATCCATGTTGATATTCACCGAGAGGTTTGCCATCGAAAGTTTTTCAATCTGAGCTACATTAGAGCCGTTGATTTTTGCGGCCATGACCGACGCAACTTGTGCTGCGGTGTATCCACCATTTGCTGCACTGAGCATCTTATAGTCGGTACCGTTGACCGTGACAGTTGTTGAAGTTCCGGCAGCACGTAGCGTGGCCAGGACATTAGTCTCTTGGGCGATCGCTGGGCCATTAATCACGGACACTAACTGACTCAAAGTCTCCGCTGCATCAGCGTGTGCGGAAGCAAGGTAGTAGGTATTACCGTTGATCGTGACAGAAAGGGTGTTACCGGCAGCGACTTGCGCGTCGCTGAAATAGGCATCCGATACCCTGGCGAGAGGATTCTGGTTAATTTTTGACGCTAATGCGACCGCGATCCCCGACGCTGTGCTCGTATTATGTTCCGAGTCGCTCACTGTGTACGCGACTCCATTGACTGATAGTTGGAATACGCCGCTTGCGAGTGTTGTAGAGGTCATTAGGAACTTGTCTACTTGGGCAATATTTCGGTCTGAGTTGATCACAGACGCGAGCTGCGTAGCGGCAAGCGCACCAGTATTAGCCGAGTGCTGGTCACCGTAAACAATATAAGATATGCCGTTAATAGTTACCGACATCGTATCTGTCGAAACAAAAGTTCCATCTGGATCTAACTCGACCTGAGTGACCTGTGCGACCGCGTTGTCAGCAGTAACAGTATAGGTATTGCCTCCGATCGTTAGTGTGGCTGTCTCACCCGCACCGAGCGCATTTCCGACTGAGTAATTTCCTGTTTGTGCAGTTTCTGCACGTCCAGTCACTGTATAGGTTGTTCCGTTAACGTTTACACTGGCTACCTCACCCGCAGCCAACGCAGTGTCAATTTCGTAAGAGATCTGTTGAGCTTGAGGCGCGCTCGCGATTAGGTTGCGTAGGTCGATGGCTGAATGGACGATTATTTGCTCGGCATCCGCGCCTACCTGAAACCTCCAAGCGCCATCATCTCGCGCTGTGCCGTCTAGTACATTAAAACCGTTCCACTGGGTGTTGTTCGCAATACGGTTCATTTCTTGGTTCAGTTGCTGAAACTCGAGGTTGAGGAATGAGCGTTCAGCATTTGCGTTAGTATCGGAGGCGGCCTGAATTGCAAGCTCCCGCATCCGCTGCATCATATTGGTGAACTCAATCGTCGCGCCCTCAATGGTCTGCAAGAGCGCTATGGCGTCCCCCGCGTTCCTGACTGCTTGGTCGAGCCCGCGCGCATACGACGTCATTCGGGTCGAGATGGCGAGTCCGGCTGCATCATCACCTGCAACATTGATGCGCTTGCCGGTCGATAAAGCGGCCATTGCGTCTGCCAGCTCTCGCTGGTTTGTTGCAAGGGCATTTTGGGTGAGTAATGCCTTAGTATTTGTGTTGATGACAGTCATGAGACCTCCAAAGTTATAATTCCTCAGCAGGTTTATTAGCATGCACCGTGCCAAAATTTATAAACCTATGATTTTAATGAATTTATTTCAAAATTATTTAGTTTGGTGTCGAATTTTTGGCAGACATTTGCCTTTATTTTGAGTGCCGGCAATATTTGGCCCCCTATGCAAATAAATTTGCGGTAACCTCTGCTAGGTAGGGAGAAATGCATGTCACAACTTCGTTTTGTTCACGTCGGTCTCGGCAAGTGCGCGAGTACATATCTTCAGAACGCTTGGGCTCAAGACGCACGATATGTTGCTGTTGATTCAACTGCGTATGCGGTGAGCGGTCGTAAGTTCGCCGCTCAAGAGAAAAAGATTCCGGCCATTAGCCAGCGGCTCTCGGTCAACGAAATGCCTGGCCAATATGCGATGTCATCGTGCGAGAGTTTTCTGTACGGGTACGACACAGATCCGAAAGTTGCGACGACGATGATGCGCTCGCTGTTCGATAACTCGGCTCAGATTATTTCGTCGATCGCCGACACACAGAAAATACTGGTGGTCGTTCGCGATCCAGTCGCGTGGACTCAATCAGCGTTTACCCAGGCAATTAAGCAGGGTGGATCAGAGACCTATTCAGAGTTCTTGGATAGTTATGGGACCTGGATTCAGCGCTCGTTAGACTTAAGAAAAATTAACGAGTTGTTTGGCCGCCGATTTGACACTGTAGCTTTGATGTCGGCCGATGATTTGAGGCATCGTCCAGACTTTTTCTGGGGGCGATATGAGTCGGTTTTCGATTGCCCAAGACCTAATGAGCCCAAGACAAACCCGTTACAGCAGAATGAGTCGTTGTCGGAAGAAAAGATTAAACGTTTGATGGTTTTCAACAGGTTTCGAAAGATGTTCCGGCAGTTTTTCGATGCGCCGGGCATGTATCCAACGTCGTCACCAGTGATGAGCAATGAGTACGAGGGGTTATTAAAAAAATTTCCTGAGCTAGATTCTAATTTTACCTGGATCGCGAGGCGGTTCTTTGAATTTGCCGATGAAGAATTACTTTCGGACGCTGATCATCTGCTTGGTGCGGCAGACGTGTTTGCTGGCGAGGTATCTCGTGGGATTTGCACCACGCTAAGGGAGTCTTTTCTTGAGGCCCTAGCTGATGTTCCGAGTATCTCGGATGAGGCTAAGTCACAGTACGAGCGATCACTCGGTAAGTGAAGACATGGGGCTGCTTGGGAGATTGATGAGGTGATCGAAGACCTGTGTAGTAAGGCTTAAGTCATCCCCAGTTATGCAATTCTCATACATTGGGAGCGTGTGTAGAGGATCCCAGCCTGGGCGTGCGAGGATGCCGTTGTCGTGCATTGAATGAAGTATCTTGTCCCTCTCGTCTCTGGAACTTGTCAGCATGGCGTTGAGCCAGTAGTTTGATCTGGCGTTGTCGGGCTCTGAGATAAACTCGACTCCGAGTTTCTGGCAAATCGTTTGGTAGTGTTCTGCGATAAGTCGTTTGTTGACGACAAATCGATCCAGTTGTTCGAGTTGGGCACATGCAAGGGCCGCATTAAGGTTGGGCATCCGATAGTTGAATCCGAGCTGATCATGCCGGAAGCCCCAAGGGTGGGCCTCTTTCGCAGTTGTCGTTAGATGCTTGAGTTCATCACCGATAGCGTGATTGGAGAGAACCGCCCCTCCTGCGCCTCCGGTAATGATTTTGTTTCCGTTGAAGCTGACAGCCCCGATTGACCCGAATGTCCCTGTGTGCTGTCCTTTAAAAGTCGAGCCCATTGACTCGGCCGCGTCCTCAATCAGTGTGATCCCCCAGTCGTCGCAGATCGTCCGGATCACATCAATCCGGCACGGGTGGCCGAAGGTGTGCATCGGAACACAGGCCTTGATGATTTTACCTGTGTTTTTGTGGACCGTTTTACCGTTATCGTCTCGGTCGCAGGCTGAGTCTAGAAATACTTCTAAAGCTTCTGGTGACATTCCGAGTGTAGACCGTTCAATATCGATAAAAACAGGCTCTGCACCCGTATAAGAAATCGCGTTCGCGGTAGCGACGAAACTGAACGACTGAGTGATGACGAGATCATCCGCACCGACGTCGATTGCATGAAGCGCGACGTGTAATGCGGACGTCCCGTTAACCACAGCCACGGCGCGTTCGGCGCCCGTGTAGTTAGCGAGTTCTGATTCGAACCGGTCTACGAAGGCCCCCACACTCGAGACGAAGGTCGACTTGATGGCTTGTTGTGTGTACGCGAGCTCATTCCCCGCGAAGACAGGCTCATGTAATGCGATCCGATCCTGGTCGGGGTAGAGATCGCGGATGAATTCAATCAGATCACGCATTAGACGTTGTAGATCCCGGTCTTATACCGCGCGAGATTTTTTGGCTCAGTAAACCAGTCGATCGTGTGCTTGAGACCCTGGCGGATATCCACCTTGGGCTTGAAGCCAGTGAGCTTTTCAATTTTTGCGTTATCACACCAGAGCCTGAAGACTTCAGATTTGCCTGGGCGAAGTCTCTGATCGTCTTGGATAAACCTCACATCACTACCCATCATTTCTTTAATCATCTCGAGGGTATCCTGCACGGAGATTTCGTAGTTGGACCCGATGTTGACGGTCTCGCCAATGGCTGCATTGCATTGTGCGAGGGCTGCGAAGCCGCGGCAGGTGTCAGTGACGTAGTTGAAGTCACGCGTTGGGCTCGTGTCGCCAAGTTTAATTTCGGTCGCGCCGTCTGCGATCTGTGAAATAATTGTCGGGATCACGGCCCGCGCGGACTGTCGTGGTCCGTAGGTATTAAATGGTCTTGCGATGGTCACTGGGAAGTCAAACGCATTGAAGTAGCTCATCGCCATTGCGTCGGCGCCGATTTTGGACGCCGAGTAGGGTGACTGCGGCTGTAGCGGGTGGTCCTCGTTAATCGGAACGTATTGTGCGGTCCCGTAGACCTCGCTCGTGGAGGTGTGGATGAATCGGGTCACACTCCGATCCATGGCCGCCTGCAACATGTTCAGCGTCCCCTGAATGTTGGTGTCGACGTAGCTGTAGGGCGCTAAATAGGAGTAAGGGATCGCGATTAGAGCCGCCAAATGGAAGACCGTATCGATATCACGACACAGATGTCGACAAAACGCGGGGTCTCGCACGTCGCCCGTCTCTACTGTAAGACGGGCATTTGGCTCGATTGAGTCAAGCCAGCCCCAATCGTTAAACGAGTTATACAGAGCGAGCGCACGCACCTGATAACCGAGTGATAATAGATGCTCGGTGAGGTGTGAGCCGATAAAGCCGTCGGCTCCAGTGACAAGAATCTGTTGTGTCATGGATGTGGTCTCTTTACAAGTTTCCGTTGAGCTTAATGGATCTGTAATCCACCTTCGATGCTCTTTTTGAAAAACATCATGAGAGTATCCTGATCATACTGATCGTTCTTCGGGATGTACTTGGTGGATGTCAACTCCCAACCCTCGCTACCGATTTGTTGGAGAAGCTGGATATCCTCGTCGGTATGAAAACGTTCGGGCGCGGCCTCGAGCCTACGAAAACCAAAAAAACGATACTGCCAATGTGTCTGCATATGTAATCCAACTGTCGCCTGTGCTTGAAGTTTTGTTGCGCCGGGCATGACCCAGTGCGTCGATTTACCGACACGAGCCGGCTTCAAATTAATCTAAGCAAAATAGATGCCCAAAATTCCGCCCAAGTTAAGGAGGGTCGTTCTCGACGATGTGTGAATGAATCACCAAGACATTTAGAACGTGGTTTGGCTATCTTGCGTTCAGCAGACTCTCAATTGTCGTAGACCTGTGATAGGGTTCGAGCATGATTCGTAGTTCTACTTACATAATTGTGTTGGCGGCGCTGTGGCTGTCCGGTTGTAAGCAGCTCGAGCCGGTCGATCAGCCGTTTTTCTTGGCCGGGTGGACGCAACTCAATCCACTGAACATGACGACCGAGAAGACTTACCCGGTACTGGTGTTCCGTACACCTGGCTTCGGGATTTGGGCTGATGAGGCCACTCGGCTAGAGCTCGGCGAGGCGGGTACTGTGCAGCTGG
>Ga0181563_10004803_pt1 | contig 12534 bp, 7 predicted proteins | sample 011ome_25_FD_133759 | JGI IMG/M metagenome (GOLD analysis project Ga0181563, IMG submission 133759) | Coastal salt marsh microbial communities from the Groves Creek Marsh, Skidaway Island, Georgia - 011512CT metaG (megahit assembly) | ecosystem: Environmental > Aquatic > Marine > Intertidal zone... | reverse complement strand
CGTTGGATGACGGCGTGAGGCGGTCGTTGAGGGATGAGGCGGACGTGCGGCGCGCGCCGGCGCGCGTGAGCGATACGGAGACGACGGATGGGGAGGATTCGTCGTCGAGTTCGAGTTCGAGTTTGAGTTCTTCGAGCGAGGACGACGACGCGGAGGAGACGCGTCGACGAAACGCGTCTGAGATGAAGGCGAAGACATCGGTGAGGAAACGGCGTGGGGGTGCGAGAGATGAGTACGACGTGGAGGGCGCGCTGCCTCGTCGGGAGCACCGGCGCGACAAAGACGAGGACGCGTCGTTTTTCACGAGGTGTTATCACGACGGGGCAAAGTTTTGTGGGCTCGGGATATTGTTGGATGATTACGTCAGTGAAAGCTCGACGTCGAGTGAAAGCGAGAGCTCGTCGTCGAGCGACAGTGAAAGTGAGAGCGCGAGTAAGGCGGATGCGGGTAAGAAGTTGGGCCGAGTCGATTCGGTCGAGTTGGTGTCGAGCGACGACGACAAAAAGCCTACGTTCGATGCTTCCACCGTAGCTGCGCTTGAAGAGGAAAAACAAGCAGACCTCTGGCCTTCACCAACGCTCATCGAACGAGAGTTTAACGATATGCGTCGGCGTCTCCAACGAAAGGCTCTTCGCGCTGAGCGTGATGAAGAAAAAATGGTTGAAGGATACGAGTCGCTAGTTGGCAAACGTCGGAAAGGTAAATCAGTGACGTGGAGAATTTATGTTCTGGTGAAATCGTGGCCGTTCGATGCGTTTATATCGCTATGCATCCTTTATTCTGCGATTGTCAGCGGTACCGTCGCGGCGGCGCCCAACAAGTACAGCTCGTCAAATTTTGAAAGCATGAGCTACAACATCTTGAACGCGTGCTTTTCCGTTGAAGTCGTGCTGAAGATCATGTCGAGTGGAATTACCGCTAAACGAGGTGGCGTCGAACAGTTAGCGGTGTTTAAACCGCACTACTACTTTAAGGATTATGTGAATTGCTTTGATTTTGTAGTGACGTTCACGTCGCTGTTGGAATACGTCATGGATGGTGGAAAGTCATTGGGCGCACTGCGCAATCTGCGTCTCATTCGTCTTTTGCGACTGTTGAGATTAGTACGGAATATGCGCATTATTCTCGAAGGGGTCGTTAAAGGTATCATGAGCATCGTGTGGATTCTCATCTTGCTTAGCGTCGTGGTGTATATTTACGCAGTGTTTGGGGTCATTTTGTTCAAAGCTAACGATCCTCGTCATTTTGGGACGCTGGGCACGGCGATGTCAACGGTGATATCAGTGTGCACGATGTCGGACTGGTTGGGATTTCTCTACGTAAACTATTATGGCTGCGATGAATACGGGTACACATCTGACACCGACGCCGCGTATTGCACCACCCCGACGGCGAAAAAGTGGGCGACGACGTTGTATATGGTTTCGCTGACTCTGATTCTCGGTAACATCATGATGAGTTTGTTTATTGGGGTAATTACCAATAAAATGGAAGAAGCTGCGTTTGAAGTCAAACAAACAAAAGAGAAAAACCAGGCGCAAATAGACGCCGCGATCGCGAATGATTTGTGGAGCGACGTGAGCATGATTCAAGCGAAACTTGGCCAAAACAAATACGATCAACTTATGTACCATTTGAATTTGCTCTCTGGCGTTCGACGTGAAGGAAAAGCACGACCAGTGCCGCACATACCTATGTGGCGGCGTGGGCAGATTTTTCTCCAGCACATTGTGAGTAATCCCATCTTTGAATACGTCGTCGTCTTGGTGATCATCGCCGCCGGCGCCTTGTCTGGCATCAGTGCAGATCAGACCGATGAAGAAAGTTGGTTCGCTACCGTGGAAGATGTGTTCCTGGGCATATTTGCTTTCGAGCTCGGGGTCAAGTTTATCGCCGCACTCGACAAGAGACTTTCGTTTTACACGGGTGTGGATAAATGGTGGAACATTTTTGATACGTTTGTGGTTATGTTTGGTTTGATTCCGAATTCACTCAGTGCTGTCGCCACAGCTGTAAGACTTTTCCGTCTCTTACGAGTGCTTCGACTAGTTCGTATTATCAAGCCTTTGCAGGTCGTCGTTATCTCCCTCGTCGCTGGTTTGCAGGCAATCGTGTACGTCGCGCTGTTGATGTGTCTCATCTTCTTCATCTACGCTGTCGCGGGAGTCACGTTATTCGCTGAAAATGATCCATTTCACTTTGAGAGTTTGTTCCCAGCGTCTATTACGTTGTTTACCGTTACGTTTCTCGAGGCATGGATGCCAGTGTATAGCATCAACTACAACGGATGCGACGTTAACCCGTACGGAGACGTAGACGACGGAATATATTACGCCTCTATCATTGGTTCATCGTACGATGGCACTGAAGGGACGACGAATCCTTGTTCCTCACCGGACGCGAAACCGTTTTATACGTTCTTCTTCTTCTCGACGTTCATTCTGGTCAGCGCCATGGTGCTCGTGTCTGCGTTGGTCGGTATCATCGTTACGAGTATGCAAAACGCTCAAGCCGTGGTGCAACAGGCGCTCGAAGAAAACAGGCGAGCAGATGAAACATCAGAGTATTTCAAATTCAAAGAAGCATCGGTTGACGCCACAGTGAAGGTCTTCGAGATTCTTGATGCTGGTTTCACGGGCGCGTTGACTCCAGAGGTGCTCTTGGAGAAGATGCACGTGTTAGACATTCCGACAAACGACGCCTTTGTCCATCGCGCGTTTGCCATCGCAAACAAAATGACAGACAAACCGTTCGATCGTGCCGACTTCTTACTCCTCGTTGGCCTCGCTGAACGTGCAGTCATGCTTCAAGAACAGTTTGGCGACGATATCGTAAATCAAGACGATGAATCCGCGAGCGAAGGGCACATGGACCGCTCGCAGTCGCGATTTTCATCGCGGTCGCTCGTCGCCTTTGCCAAATCCAAGTTGAAAGAGCGCGCCCCATAGACCGCGTTGTAGACGCACACACGCACGCACGCGGTGCGTACCTGGCGTAGTTGACTTTTGTAACGTACCCACTTTATATATAGCCATTGCAATGCGTTACGCGAGGCGCAGGACGTCGACGATGTCGCGCGCGGAGCTCGACCGTCGCGGCGAGCAAGGCACAAAACCTGCAGAACCACCACGTCACAGCATCGCGCTTAAAACCCATGACGAAACGTTCGGTGCGTACTTCGACGCTCGATGACGGTGTAAACAACGCGTTCGGCGCGACGCACGCGCACCGCGCTCTTCGTCGCGGTCACGTCGCGCGCACTCGTCGACGGATCGATGACGACGATCGCATGGGCACCGTCATCGAATTCCGCATAGTTTTCTCGAGACTAACCTCGCGAATGGTGTGTTTGCGCGCACGCACAGAAGGACGTGGATGTGGCGGATGATACGCCGCAACGTCGGCGCGCGCGGTCGACGTTGGATATTCCTCCGGGCACGGAGTTACCATTGGAGCTCGGGACCAAGGTGCACTGCCGCTGGCGAGGTAAGGATGAATTCTACCAAGTTCGCGTGATCGAGAAACGTCCCGGGGCGAAAGGGACCGGGGATGAGGATTACGAGTATTACGTGCACTATGAGCAGTTTAACCGCCGTATGGATTCGTGGGTGACGCTCGGGGAGATGGATTTGTCGACGTTGGTGCCGGTGGAAAAGACTGAGGATGGGAAGAAGAAGAAAGTGGAGCACGAAGTAGACGCCGAACACGCGGATTTCGATCCGAAGGCGTTGCAAGAGCACGAGGAGTTCACCAAGGTGCGAAACATTTTACAGATTGAGCTCGGGAAGCACGAGATGGATACGTGGTATTTTTCACCATTTCCACCCGAGTATAGCAACTGCCAAAAGTTGTTCTTTTGCGAGTACACGTTACAGTTCTTCAAGCGTAAAGAGCAATTGCAGCGTCATTTGAAGAAAAACGAAATGCGACACCCACCTGGAGATGAAATCTACCGCAAAGGTAACTTGAGTTTCTTTGAGATTGACGGCAAAAAACACAAGTTGTTTTGCCAAAACTTGTGCTACTTGGCCAAGTTGTTCTTGGATCACAAGACGCTCTACTACGACGTCGACTTGTTCTTATTCTACGTCTTAATGGAATGTGACGAGCGCGGGTACCACATTGTCGGTTACTTTTCCAAGGAGAAGTGCTCTGAGGAAGGGTACAACTTGGCGTGTATATTGACGCTGCCCCCGTACCAGCGTAAAGGTTACGGTAAGCTTCTCATCTCGTTCTCCTACGAACTTTCCAAGATTGAAGGTAAAGTTGGGACCCCTGAACGCCCGCTGTCGGATTTAGGATTAGTGTCATACCGTGGGTATTGGACGCGAGAGCTCCTTCGCATCCTCAAGGATGAGAGCAAGCAATTCGTATCCATCAAAGACTTGAGCGAGTTGACGATGATTAAAACCGAGGATATCATCTCAACGCTTCAACATCTCGGATTGTTAGCGTACACGAAGGGCGCGTACGTGATTTGCGCTTCACCCGAGCTCATCGACAAGCACTTGAAGGCGGCGGGCGGTCCCGGACGAATTTGCGACCCAACAGCAATCGTGTGGAGTCCGTATCACCCGGAGCGAGAATTTAGAGATTTCCGAGGCTAATGATGCGCATTTCTTGTTTTGCCATCGCCATCATCATTGTACACTAGAACACACACAGACACACGGAACCGACCTTGACGGTTATCAAACACACTTTTTAATAGACAAAAGAGAGAGATTAGCTCCAACCGACGTGCCTCAGAGCTCGACGCGCCCGAGGCTGCTTCCTGTATCTCACCCCGCGCGCCCGGCGTCGGCATGAGGGACGACAAATTTACGCTCAACCTCATCACCCCGGGCCTGTCCCCGGCGCAAACGCGCGCGCAGGCGGTGGAGCTCCTCCGAGACCTGGACGCGCTCGCGGATGGCGTCGCCAGAGGCATCGCCCAGCGCGCTAGCTCGCACACCGCGCGCCTACACGCCCTCCAACGCCGCATTGAAAACTTAGACGATAAGGTTAAGCAGCTCAGCGCGAGTAAGAGCGCGCGAACGATGCTGTCGAGCGCCAAGTACCCAAAGGTTGATGAATTTGAAAATTATGAGCTCCTCTACGGCGACGTCCCGACGACGCGTCTCGTCGAGCACCTCGCCGCGGTGAAAGAACTTGAGGTCATCGCGCGCGCGAGCGTGCTCGAACTTGGTATGATTGAGCGGCAAAACGTGTTTCGAGAGGAAACGGCGGAGATGTTTTGGCGAGAGGCTGCGCGAGACGCTTCGAGCGGGCGAGCGTTGGCGAGCGGCAGGGACGGTTTAGGCACGCTTCCCGCGACTTTAGACAGCTTGAACGAGTGCTTATTGTTCAACACGGATGTGAATCCGTACGTGGAGTACGCTTTGGTTGATAATTTAATGAATGCTGATGATGACGAGTTTGATGGCGCCGATGGTGGCGAGTTAAAGAGCGACGACGAGGACAAATACGACGACTGGAAAAATTTAGCCGACGCGCCGACGTCCATGTCCAACGCGTATGGTTCAATGCAAGCGACGCAGTTTGGGTTTAGACCCACTGCCGGGGCGTTACCAGAGTTGAAGCTCCCGACGTCTTTACCTACGCTTCGGAATGCGGCCGATATTAGCTGGTCGGGAGCGTCGCGCGCGGCGTCCATCGCGCCTTCATCGACGGCGACTCCTCTTCCGGATGTCGTCATCGCCGCGCCCTCATCGAGCGCATCCGAAGCGCCCCCGCCCCCGCCGCCACCTTTACCGCGTGGTTCTGCCCCACCACCGCCGCCGCCATTCGCGACTGGCGAACCCTCGTCGTCTGGTCCGCCCGCGCAACTTCCGCCCGGCGCCGCGCCCAACGATGGCGGTCGAAGCGCGCTCATGGAAGCCATCCGCAACAAGGATGCGCGTAACCGTCTGCGCAAACGAGGTCAACCCGGCGCGCCGCCGCGTCCAGCGCCATCCACCGCGCCGGCTGAGCCGGATTTACGAGGCGCGCTCATGGACGCCATTCGCGCCAAGCCGACGTTGAAATCCTCCTCTGCGTCCGCCGCTACTACTACTACGACGACGACGACGACCGATGCACCGTCTCGACAAATGTCCATGATGGAAGAACTTGCCAATAGCCTCGGCCGCCGACGCTCAGCCATCGTCGCTTCAGGGGATGTGGACGTGCGTGAGAAGATTCGCGAAAAGTTGTCTGGAGGCGTCGTCGGTCTGGGCGAGTTTTTAGCGCGAGGCGGCGCCGCCGCGGGCGACGGCGGCGGCGGCGACGACGACGACACATTCAGCGACGAGAGCTGGGACGACGATTAGCACGCATAGATGTACACACATAGAGTTACAAAACAACCGCTAGAGCTTGCTCGGCGTCTTCTTCCGAAACGTCTCAAATTTCACGCGCGCCTCGGCTCGATACTGCGCAAACGCCCGACGTCGCTCCTCCGCGCGCACGCGCTCGATGTCCAACCCATCGTCAATCGCACGCTTGACCGCCTCTGCACCACCAATCGGCGTCGAACGCGCCATCGCGCGCACCATCGCGCACGCCTCCTCCAACGCCTCAACCGCCGACGTCGGCTCGGCTTCGACGACCAACCCCAGCTCTCGCGCCCGCACACTCGTCAAAACCTTCCCAAACACGCTCACCGCCCGCGCCTCGTTCGCACCAATTATTCTCGACAACTTCACACTCAATCCCCAGCTCGGCACGATCCCAATCGCCGCATGCGTGTCCCGAAACGTCGCGCTCGACGCCGCCACGACGACGTCGCACGCCAACGCCAGCTCAAACCCCGCGTTCACGCACGCCCCGTGCACCGCGCACACCGTGGGCGTCGCGCAGCGCTCGAGCGCATACACCGGGTCGTCGACGACGTCGTTTTCGTCCGTGGCGAACACCTCGGCCGCGGCGGCGAGGTCGATGCCGGTGCAGAAATTCGCACTCGAGCCGTCGGCGCACAAAACGATCCCCCGCACCGCGCTCGGCACGTCGCGACACGCCTGCGCGAGCGCGCGAAGCATGGGCTTGGTTAACGCATTGCCTTTCGACGCGTTGGCTATGGTCACGACGCGCACGGGTGCGCGCGTGACGTCGTCAACGACGACGGACATGCTTCACACAGTGACGCAACATCATGATGATGATGAAGCTTTCGACGCCGACGACGACGACCACGGCGACGACGACGATCAGACGCGCGACGACTCATCGCACTCGCGTGATCGCGTCCGCTGTGGTGCCGCAGCCACCGCGTGGTCGGGCGATCGGCGCGGCCATCGCCATCGCCATCGCGACATCATCATCAGCATCCGCGTTCGCGGCGGTTGAATGCAACCTCGTGACGCCGTGCACGCCACCGCCGCCGAACGGCGAGCCGCGCTACACGCTCCCGGGGGCGATTAACTCCCCCGGCGAGGACGCCGTGGCGCGGTACATGGCAAAGCTTGAGGCGGCCAAGGGGACGCCGGCGCCGGCGGTTGAATCGTCGTCGTCGCCCGCGTCGTCGCCCGCGTCGTCGTCCGCGGAATAGATTCCGCAATCCAACGCTGGGCATGCACTAGAAGTTTGTTGTTGTAACTAACTCACGTTCGCGCTGTGACTATCGTAGCATGCGACGACGCGTATTTGAATTAATCCTCACAATGTGACTCGCATGGGTGACGACGATGCGAGCAAAAGACGCGACGAACTCGACGCCTTGCGCGCGATTTACGCCGACGACATCGTCGTGTGCGCGGACGCGCTGACGGTGACGCTCTTTGACGGCGCGTGGCGGTGCGCGGTGGAGCTCCCGAGGTCGTATCCGTCGACGAGCGCACCGAAAGGCGATGCGTTGGCGTTGAAATCGCGCACGACGCGCGCGATGGAGATCGAACGATGGGCGTCTGAGGCGATGCTCGACGCATGGGAGGCGGCGCGCGGTGAGGTGTGCGTGTTCGATTGGCTCGAGCGCGTGCGGAGGGAGATTGAGGACGCAGAGGGTGACGAAGACGAAGGCGAGGACGCAAACGCGGACGACTCGACGGCGTCTCTCGAGGATGAACTCGCGGCGATCGCAGCGGATAACGCGCGTCGCGCGCGCGGTGATGACGGCGGCGGCGAGGGCGATGCGACAATCGCCGATGTCCGTCGTCGTTTGACGAGCCATGAGCCAATCGTTGAAAAGAAGTCGATATTTCAAGCGCACGTATGTCGAAACGCCACGTCGGTGGACGACGTCGACGCGACGCTGAAAATACTCGCCGAGAGTCGAAAGTTCCGCGAGGCGACGCATAATATTCTCGCCTATCGCATCGAGCATGGGTCGACGTTTTGGCAGGATTTCGATGACGATGGGGAAACCGCGGCGGGCGGGCGGTTGTTGCGCGTGTTGCAGCTCAGCGACGCGCGAAACGTCGTCGTCGTCGTCAGTCGATGGTACGGCGGCGTCAAACTCGGACCGAAGCGGTTTCAAGTCATCAACACCGTCGCCCTCGACGCGCTCGCGGCGACGGCGGCGAACGCGTAGCGGCATAGGTGGGCCATACATTCTTTACTAGCGAGACATGTTGTTGTTTGTTTGTACACTACTATTCTACGACGCGGCGCATGGCGTCTCGCAACGACGCGAGTCCCATGGCGCGCAAATATTCTACGTTTCGCTCTCGGATGTCTTCTCTCCCTTGCGCGCGATACCACGTCGTCTCGGCGTTGTCCACGTCGCATTTGCGGAGCAAGTGCACCGTCGGCGACGGGCTTCGACTGGTGTAGTCCCCGGGCTCCTCTGTCATATCGTCGTCGTCATCGTCGTCGTCGCTCCACGTGGCGTGCGGATGAAACGGTACCACCATGACCTCTTCGCCGCTCAGGCGTTCGCACGTCTCTTCGGCGCGAGCCACGGGGCCATCCATGAACGCCGTCCAGCCGTCGGCCCCCAACCACCTCGCATCGTCCTCGAGCACCACCAACGTCGTCGCGGGCGTGTCTTTCGCGCACGCCGTGAGACGAGAGGTTTCACGAGCGATGATGACGTCGAATGCGTCGAAAGAAGACGCGGCGTCGCAGGTTTCTATCACGAGAGTCGGTAACGACGCGCGCGCGAATGGGCACAAGTCCATGCCCACGACGAACGCGTCCAACCAGCGTCTAGTGCGTTCGATGACGCCGCGCGTGGATGTGGCGCGGATACGCGGTGCTCTCTCGCCTTTTCGCGCGGCTCCGCGGCACGGCGGTCGCGGCGCGCACGCGGCGACCGCGCGGAGCATGGCGAGGAGTGGCGCGCATCGCTTTAGTTCGCTTTGCTTTGCTTCGCGTCGTTTGTGTTGGCTATCGCATGTACAGTTGTGCATTGAATGCTAGTGGCTATCGAAACGCTCGAGTGAATAAATAGACGTGCAGTAATATGATGTACGTCGAAAAGAGCGTGCGCGTCGTTCGACTCGTCATGAGCATCTTGCCCGAACCGAGAGCTATGCGGTCGTGAAGCGGAAGCAGCGACGCCGAATCGTCGCTCGCGGTGTCTCTAAACGCCGTAAACGGATTGAGCTTGGCCAAGTATTTTTTGCGATATCGTGAAATGACGCCTGCAGCATCTCCACCTGGAATGTCGTCGCCGCCCGCACCACCCGGTCCACCAAAACAGCCGTACCGCGCGGCGCGGCGGCGAATGCCGTCGGCGATGGCGGCGGACCGTTCGCCTTCGACGTTGACGGAAATACCGCCACCGCAAGAGTATCGTTGCTGCTTTGCGCTTTGCGATTGCATCGCGTCGCCAGATGCGCTAGTCGATGAGGTCACTGGAATCCCCGCGTCATCGACGCGCAGTATCGTCGTCTGACCACTCTGCGCCTGCTTGCTATAATAATTTTGCACGAACGTCAACTTTTCAACCAAAGCGATGGAATCGTTTTCAAGCTTTTGCTTGGCGTCTTCTGCGGCGAGGCGCTCTTGTTCCAATCGTGCTGCTCGTTCCTCGAGTTCGCCCGCGCGACGTTTAAATCGATCGCGCTGAGCCGTGAGAATGGTGAGCAAGTCGGCATTGTTCGCGTCGCCTCCGGCTTCGATGGCGTTCGCGAGCTTTTGCGACAAATCCATCTCCAACGTGCTCACCATTTGAGCCGCGTCGGTGTAGCGCTTTTCCGCCACTTCCTGTGCGTCCCGTGCAAGCGTCACGGCGGCGGTGGCTTCGTCCTTTTCACGGGTTGCGACGACGACTTCCGCGGCGAGCTTTTTGTTCTTCTCTCGCAACGAGCGCAGCGCCTCCAGACTGGCTGTGCTCTCATCGGCATCCGTTGCCCCTTGCGCGGCACTATCGACGTCATCGTTCACGCCAGAAAGCTCCTGAAGCATCTTCACGCGCGTCTTCAACCGCGCAATCTCTTCGCGCTCGGCTAACCCAGACGCGGCGTATTTCGCCGCCGCTAATTCCTCGCCGAGCGCCGCCAAGCGCTGATTTGCAGCCTCAAGCTCCTTTGCCGCGCGTTGCTGCGATTCAACCGCATTCTTTTCCGTCTCCTCAATTGTTGTTGCGAGTTGAACAACCATGCGTTCTTTCACCGCGAGCTTCTCGAGCAACGCGCCGTGCGCGTCCGCCGCGTCCGCCGTTGAAGCGTCCATCGCTTCAGCGCGTCTGCGCTCATCCGCCGCATCCATCGCATCTTCACGCGCCTTTATGCTCTCTCCGAGCGCCATCAATTCGTCACGCTCAATCTTCACGCGCGCCATGGCTGTCTCGCTTTCGTCTTCAAGCTCAAACAACCGCGTCTGCGCGTCGTCGTATCGCCGTCGCAACTCGCGAAGCTCTCGCTCCGCGTTCGCCTGACCTTCTCGCGCAGCATCCGCCGCGCGCTCCGCCGCACGCTTCTTCGATTCCATACCTTTTAACGCACTTTCAATCTGCGCCTTCATCTTCGCTTCGGCAGCCGTCGCGTCGACATTTGCGCCTTCTCTATTGAGCGCTCGCGCCTTGGCCGCGTCGCGTTCGACTCTCGCGGCGTCGAGCTCCCGCCTCACCGCCGCAATCGATTCGAGCACCGCGCTCGGGTCCTCAACCGTCGCGAGCGGCGAATCGCACACGCCCATCGCATCCCTCATCGCGTCGTCGCGTTCGCTTTGCAAGCGTCGAATTTCCTCCGTCAACGCGTCCACGACGCCATCTTTCGAATTCTTTGCATTCACAATCTTCTCCTTCAACGCGCGTTTTGCCGCGACATCGCGCACCTTGGCGTCGTCCACGCGCGCGCGAATCTCGCGCATGCGTTCTTGCGCGTTGCCGAGCGCGCACGCGCGCCAGGTGGCGGCGAGCTTGCTCGTTTCGTCGTCCCACGCGGTCGACGATGCGGTGTCGTCGCCAAACAAAGATCCCGCAGCGCCGTCGATGGCGTCGAGCGCCGACGTCAGCGCGGCATCAAAGGCGTCAAACGACACGGCGTACGATGCCGGCGCGTCGGGCGCGGCGGACGCAGCCGTCGTCATGTCGTGCGACGTCGGAGAATGACGATGTGAACTTCAAGACCAAGGACCAAGACCACGAGGCGTCACATTGCGACGCATGCGACCGCATTCTATCGCGCTTGCGCCTACGAATTCGCATTTTCACGCAACACGCGCGCGCTCGGTGCGTTTTCCGCGCGCGGCGAGTGATCTCGCGCGGGCACGGGCGAGAGGCGAGCGACATTTGACCATGCCTCGGATATCATGCTTTGGCGTCCACAGCGCGCGCGCGGCCAATGATGATCCGGATAAGATGATGTACACATTCAAACGCGGCGAGGCGGAAGGAACGAAGGAGATGAAGCATACGCTCGGGGGAAAAGGTGCGGGATTGCAAGAAATAGCTGCTCTTGGTTTGAATGTGCCTCCCGGATTTACCATTACGACGTCGGCGTGCGAGCGGTACCAAAGCAAGGGTGAATCGTTTGTCAACGTCGATCTCTGGCCTGATGTGTTGCGTGGGATTACATTTCTTGAAAAGACATCGAATCGCACGTTGTTTCGCTCGGGATGCACCCCGATAACGCGGCTTCCGTTGTTTGTGAGCGTTCGATCGGGCGCCGCGGCGTCGATGCCTGGAATGATGGATTCGGTGCTCGATATCGGTTTCAACGACGAAGCGTGCGAGGCGTGCATTACCGCCGGCATCGACGCGCGCTTCGTGTACGATTCATATCGACGTTTACTTCACATGTTCGGTGATGTCGTCGAAGGCATTCCAAGTGAAGATTTTGCGCGCGCTCTCGACGCCAAGAAGAAATCAATCGGCGCGAGTACGACCGACGCCGAACTGACATCTGACGCCTTGCGCGAGCTCTGCGACGATTTCAAGCGAATTTACGAACAGCACAAGATTCAGTTTGAACAGAATCCACTCGAGCAATTACGTAAGAGCATTGTGGCTGTGTTCAAGTCGTGGAACAATCCTCGCGCGGTGACGTATCGGAAGATTAACAACATCACCACGCTTCGCGGTACCGCCGTCAACGTCCAGCAAATGGCGTACGGTAATCTCGACGACAACTCAGGCAGCGGCGTGTGTTTTACTCGAAATCCGGCGACGGG
>Ga0181563_10004797_pt1 | contig 12539 bp, 12 predicted proteins | sample 011ome_25_FD_133759 | JGI IMG/M metagenome (GOLD analysis project Ga0181563, IMG submission 133759) | Coastal salt marsh microbial communities from the Groves Creek Marsh, Skidaway Island, Georgia - 011512CT metaG (megahit assembly) | ecosystem: Environmental > Aquatic > Marine > Intertidal... | reverse complement strand
CAGCGCCTTCGTTCGGTTGTGGCAGGGGCCGATACCGTGGCGCAGGATTTCTCGGAAGGTCAGCACGCCGAGCCATTTTTGACCGCTGCGGCCTTTATGGCGACACCGGTCACGAATGCCATGCCCGAACAGGCCGATCTCGCCAGCCTTGCGGCCGATATTGCCGCCGACATCGGCGAGGATGAAGACACAGGGGAAGACACATTCAGCGCAATTCAGGCCGCCGCGCGTGACGCCGCCCAAGACAGCGCTGAACAGCCCACCGAACACACCGCCGACGATAGCACCGACACCACGATCGACGATATCGCCGAGGACAGCCCAGAAACCACCTTACACAACACCATGGCAGGCTTTGGCGCACATAACGATGCCCAGCCGCCAACGCCCCCCACCCCGCAACACGCGGAAGGGATTGATGCTGCGGGTCTGCTCGACCGTGGCGCAATGTCAGGGGCAGGGCCCGACGCCGCAGCCACATGGACGCCTGCCAGCGCCATGGCTGCGGCGGGGCCGGAAAATGATCATGACGAGGACATGATCGAAATCGAAACATTGGACGAAGATGACACCGGCAATGCCCAGCCCGCGCCAGACGCAGAACCGCGCCTGCGGGTGATGAAAATGCGCCGCGCCGATTTTGAAGCGGCGGTAGCCGCTGGCCGGTTAGAACCGATGGACGAGGAAGACGACGAAGACGGCGCCAGCCTATGGGCACCCGAAGCCACCGCTGAAGGGGCAGAGGGTGGCGAAGTGATCAGCTCGTTGCCCGCAGAAGACGAAGCAGACCTGCGCCGCGAACTGGCCGAAATCGAGGCCGAGCTCGAGGGCGCATTGGCCAGCGATCCGGCCACAAAAGATGCCAATATCGACGCGGCAGACAGCGCAGCAGAGGCCGAAGATAATGCGCTTTTCGCAGATCTGCCCCCCGCCGCACCCGCCGCGCAGCCACGGCTATCACCGGCCAGCAGCGATGCAGATATGCAGCGCCTTTTGGCAAAAACAGATCAGGAAATGGGCCAGCCCGACACCGCCAACCGCCATCAGGCCATCGCCCATTTGCGCGCAGCCGTTGCCGCCACCCGGGCCGACATTGCCGCAGGCGGCGCGCTGCGCCCCGAAGGCAGCGGTGCGGCCTATCGTGCCGATCTGGCCGATGTCGTGCGCCCGGTGCCGGCCCAAGCGCCGGCGTTACGCTTGGGCGATGCGATGATGGCACCGCAATCGGCCAGCGCCACCCACGCCGCGCCATTGCGCTTGGTGGCCGAACAGCGCGTCGATACCCAGCCCGCACCGCAGCCGGCCAGCCCATCGCCCGCACAAACCACGCTGGTGCGCCCACGCCGGGTACAAGTGCCGGCACCCGCGCCGCTGAACCCAGCAGATGGTGCCGCACACGCCCAGATATTGTTGATTTCGTCGATCAGTCTGGCGCGAAAGGCTTGGCCGAAATTCTGGAAGCCGCAGCCGCCTATATGGCCGATATCGAAGGGCAAGAGGCCTTTACCCGCCCGCAGTTGCTGGCCTATGCGCGCAACGCGCTTGGCCATGATTTCAGCCGCGAAGATGGTATGCGCAGTTTGGGCACCTTGCTGCGCCAAGGCCGCTTGCGCAAAGCGCCCAATGGCCGCTTTGCCGTATCTTCGCAAACCAGTTTCCGCCCACGCAGCGCGCGCGTTGGCTAACCACAGGGAAAGCCCCAACAAAGCGGTGCCAAACAACGCCTTTTGGGCGGTTTTTCTACGTATGTGGTGGGGTGTCGTCGGTGTTGGGGGCGTCGGGGTCGGCTTGGCCAACCCCGCGGAAGATAAATTTGAACGGCAGCGCCCACAGGATGCCCAGCGCGATGTAAACCAGCAGTTCAACCCAGATCGAGGGGCGCTCGATCATATTCACCACGCTGACAGCCGCAACGATATAGGCGGGCATGCCAATCAGCAAAATCACCAATGCCCACCGTCTGCGCGCCTTGTAGCTTAGTGCCATACCGCCCTGCCCCGCTGTGATCTGTGTTTTAATCTGCGAACGGGTCGGTGACCAAAATTGTGTCTTCCCGCTCTGGCGAGGTAGAAAGTAGCGCGACGGGGCATTCGATCAACTCTTCCACGCGGCGCACATATTTGATGGCATTGGCCGGCAAATCCGCCCAAGAGCGCGCGCCTTCGGTCGAATCTGACCAGCCTTCCATTTCCTCGTAGATGGGCACGCAGCGCGACTGCGCCTCGGCGGCCATGGGCAGATAATCCAGCCGCGCGCCATCCAGCTCGTAGCCCACGCAGATTTTCAGGGTTTCGAACCCGTCCAACACATCAAGCTTGGTCAGCGCAATCCCATTCACCCCCGATGTGGCACAGGTTTGGCGCACCAAGGCGGCATCGAACCAGCCACAGCGGCGTTTGCGCCCGGTGACGGTGCCAAATTCATGCCCGCGGGTGCCAAGGCGGTTGCCGTCTTCGTCAAACAGCTCGGTCGGGAACGGCCCCTCGCCCACGCGGGTGGTATAGGCCTTTACGATGCCCAACACATAATCGATCGAGCCGGGGCCCATGCCCACGCCAGTGGCCGCCTGCCCGGCAATCACATTCGACGAGGTGACAAAGGGATACGTGCCAAAATCGATATCCAGCAGCGCCCCTTGGGCACCCTCGAACAAAATCCGTTTGCCCGCCTTGCGCTTTTCGTTCAGCACCTTCCAGACGGGGGCGGCATAGGGCAGGATCTGCGGCGCAATTTGCTTTAGCTGCTCAATCAGCGCGTCGCGGTCCACGGGAACGATTCCCAAACCACGGCGCAGCGGGTCGTGGTGCTGCAGCGCCCGATCAACACGGGCAATCAGGGTTTCTTCGTCGGCCAAATCGGCCACGCGCACGGCCCTGCGGCCCACTTTATCCTCGTAGGCCGGGCCAATGCCGCGCCCGGTTGTGCCGATCTTGGTGCCGCTGCTGGCGGCTTCTTCGCGGGCGCGGTCCAACTCGCCATGGATCGGCAAGATCAAAGGGGTATTTTCGGCGATCATCAGGGTTTGTGGTGAAATTTCAACGCCTTCGGCCTGAATTTTAGCAATTTCTTGCACCAAATGCCACGGGTCCAGCACCACACCATTGCCGATCACAGACAGTTTGCCGCCGCGCACCACACCCGAGGGCAGCGCGTTCAGCTTATACACCTTGCCGTCAATGACCAGCGTGTGGCCGGCATTGTGCCCGCCTTGAAACCGGCAAATCACATCGGCGCGCTCGGACAGCCAATCAACCAACTTACCCTTGCCTTCGTCGCCCCACTGTGCGCCCACGACCACAACATTTGCCATGTCAAAGATCCTTCCTGACGGCTGAAACCCGTGACCGTATACCGACGCCCGCGCGCCAGCGAAACCGGAAATTTACACGCGCGCCACCAGCCGCAGGCGATGGCGCAACTTACCGCTAGCCGCGCGTGGGCAGATCGGCGGCGGCCAAGTGCACCGGCGCCCCATGCGGGGTTGCCAAATAGGCGGCCTCCCACGCGGCGCGCAGGGCCTCTACCTGATCGGGCTGGGCCAGCGCGGCCTCGGCCAACCAATGTTCCAATGTCTCCAGCCATGCGGCAAAATAGTCGTCGCCGCCATCCAAGCTGCGATTTAGCCCATGACGCGCCAATGTGGCGCCAAAACGCGCCGCCCAATCAGGCCATTGAAACAGGCCCTGTGCGTGCAAATGCACGGTCAGCGCAAACACTTGGGCATGCCAAGGCTGGGAAAATACCGGCGCGGGCGGGGTGTTTTGGGGGCTTTGGGTCATTCTGGGGCCAGATAGCTGTGCCACAAATCGGCGGTAATCTCGTCGCCCGCGCGTTCGGGCTGACCCCATAGATCGGCGGCATCAAAAACTACGGTATAAAGCGGCTCTGGTGCTTCGCCCTGCCCATGGGCGTGGCTGTCGGGCAGGATATGGCTGCCATGTTGCATCAAAATCCGGCCCGTTTTTCCCGCCAGATAGGCCGGCAGGCGGGTATGCCCGCCCGCCACGCGGGTGTTGCGCGCAGGCAGCAAGGTGCGCACGCGGGTGCCAACGGGCCAAGGGCTGGCTGCCTTGGCGCTGCGCAAACTGGGCGCACCGCGCGCCAAGGCCGGGGCCACCGCCGCGGCAGACAGGCGGCGCGTGGCAAGGGGGCTTTCGCCCATCGCTTGGCCTGTGCGCAGCTCTTGCGCGCAAACCACACCCTGCGCCACCAGCATATCGGCCAAAGCGGCCAACCATTTTTCGTAATAGCCAAAGCGCATGTAATCTGCCGGCCACAGGCATTCGCGGGCGTGGCGCATCATATCAAGGTTCCACTGCCCCAAGGCGCCGGCGGCCAAGGTCACGGCCAAGGCGCGCGCGTGCCAGGGCTGCTCAAACACGGCCTCGCTGGGCTGTGGCTGCACCGGGCCATAGCCCAGCCGCCCCCCCATATCGTGAATACGGCTCATGCCGGGCTTTGCGGCAGGCCCGTGCCCACCATGCTGTCGCGCGTCACCAAATCTGTCAGCGCCTGCAGATCCAGCCCCTCGGTGCCCGCAGGGCGCATGGGCAAAACGAGGTAGCGGATTTCAGCGGTCGAATCCCACACCCTGATCCGGGTTTCTTCGGGCAGTTGCAGGCCAAATTCGGCCAGCACCTTGCGCGGCTCGCGCACGGCGCGGGCGCGGTAGGCATCGGATTTGTACCAAGCGGGCGGAATGCCCAGCAGCGGCCACGGGTAGCAGCTGCATAATGTGCACACCACCATGTTGTGGCACTGCGGCGTGTTTTCGACCACGACGATATGTTCGCCCTGACGGCCATAAAACCCCAGCTCGGCCACAACGGCGGTGGCATCTGCCAAAAGCGCTTGTTTGAAATCTGGCTCGGCCCAAGCACGCGCCACAACATGGGCCCCATTTTTGGGGCCGATCTTGTTTTCATAGGTATCGATGATCGCATCCAGCGCGGCAGGATCAATCAACCCCTTTTGCGACAACAAGGTTTCCAACGCTTTTACCCGCAGCGCCGGGTCGGGCGGCAGCAGGGCATGCGGGTGGTCGTGATCGTGGTCGTGATCGTGATGGTCATGTGGCATAAAGACATGATGAAACAGCCCAGCCGCGCTGTCCAGACGTTTCAATCGCGCAGCAACCGCCCCTTGGGCAAGAAGAACGGCTTGCCCCCAAGGCCAAACATCCTTACATACCCCGCTGAAACAAGATAGCCCAAGCCGAGGCCCCATGGAAAACGTTGTTCTTATCATCCACCTGCTGCTGGCGCTTGCGCTTATCGGAATCGTGCTGATGCAGCGCTCCGAAGGTGGCGGGCTGGGCATGGGCGGGGGCGGCGGCGCCATTTCGGGCCGCGCAGCCGCCACGGCGCTGGGCAAGGCGACATGGTTTTTGGCAGCCGCCTTTATCGTGACCTCGCTGACATTGACGGTGATCGCGGCAGAAAAATCGGCCGGGTCTTCGGTGCTGGACCGTATCGGCAACCAGCCCAGCCGCAACAGCGACGCACCCGCAGCACCCGCGCTGCCCAGCGGTGACAGCCTGTTGCCGCCCACCGCAGGCGATGACGCGCCGCTGGTTCCGAAAGCCGACTAACCATAGGCCACACAACTTTTAGGGCAGACCATGCCGCCTGCAACAGCATCTTGCGGTCGGCTTGATCTTGGTTTGCGAATCCGCTATTTCTTTAATCCCGTGATGCTGTGGCTTTAACCTGCCAGGCGGGCGCTTCACATTTGCGACATTCACGGGAGATTGCCACTGCATGGCACGCTATATCTTTATCACGGGCGGCGTTGTATCCTCGCTGGGCAAGGGCCTTGCTTCGGCGGCATTGGGTGCATTGTTGCAAGCGCGCGGTTTCAGCGTGCGGCTGCGCAAGCTTGACCCCTATTTGAACGTCGACCCCGGCACCATGTCGCCCTTTGAACATGGCGAAGTGTTTGTCACCGATGATGGCGCCGAAACTGATTTGGACTTGGGCCATTACGAGCGTTTCACCGGCGTGCCTGCCCGCATGACCGACTCGGTCAGTTCGGGGCGCATTTATTCCAACGTTCTGGAAAAGGAGCGGCGCGGCGATTACTTGGGCAAAACCATTCAGGTGGTGCCGCATGTCACCAACGAAATCAAAGATTTCTTGGCCGTGGGCGATGATGAAGTCGATTTCATGCTGTGCGAAATTGGCGGCACCGTCGGCGATATCGAAGGGCTGCCATTTTTCGAGGCAATCCGCCAATTCAGCCACGATCGCCCCCGTGGCCAGTGTATTTTCATGCATCTCACCTTGCTGCCCTATCTGGCCGCCAGTGGCGAGCTGAAAACAAAACCCACCCAGCACTCGGTCAAAGAGCTGCAATCGATCGGCATTGCGCCCGATATTTTGGTGTGCCGCTCGGAACACCCCATTCCCGAAAAAGAGCGCGAGAAAATCGCGCTGTTTTGCAACGTGCGCAAAGAGGCCGTGGTGGCCGCCTATGACCTCAGCTCGATCTACGAGGCGCCATTGGCCTATCACCGCGAAGGGCTGGATCAGGCGGTGCTTGATGCCTTTGGGATCAGCCCTGCGCCGCGGCCCGACCTGTCGAAATGGGAAGATGTATATGACCGGATTTTGCACACCGATGGCGAGGTAAATATCGCCATTGTGGGCAAATACACCCAGCTGGAAGACGCCTATAAATCGATCAAAGAGGCGCTGACCCACGGTGGCATGGCCAACCGGGTAAAGGTAAACGTGGCTTGGGTCGATGCCGAGGTGTTCGACCAAGCCGACGCCGCCCCCTATCTAGAGGGCTATCACGCCATCTTGGTGCCGGGCGGGTTTGGCGAACGCGGTACAGAAGGCAAAATCAAGGCTGCCGAATTTGCCCGCACCCGTAAAATTCCCTATCTGGGCATTTGTCTGGGCATGCAGATGGCGGTGATCGAGGCGGCGCGCAACGTGGCGGGGCTGGCCACGGCTGGCTCTGAAGAATTTGACCACGAGGCAGGCAAAAAGCGGTTCGAGCCGGTGGTCTACCATTTGAAAGAATGGGTGCAGGGCAACCAAAAAGTAACCCGGCGCACCGACGATGCCAAAGGCGGCACCATGCGCCTTGGCGCCTATGATGCAGTGCTCAAAGACGGGTCAAAAGTGGCGGCAGTCTATGGCAGCACCGCAATCGACGAACGCCACCGCCACCGCTACGAGGTGGATATCAAATACCGCGAAAAGCTGGAAAATGCAGGCTTGTGCTTCTCGGGCATGTCACCCGATGGGCGTTTGCCAGAAATCGTAGAGTGGCAAGACCATCCTTGGTTTATCGGCGTGCAATTCCACCCCGAACTGAAATCCAAACCCTTTGCCCCCCACCCGCTGTTTGCCGATTTTGTGCGGGCAGCTTTGGATGCATCGCGCTTGGTATAAAGGCTTCGGGCGCGGGCAACGCGCCCGGCCCCTTTGGGGCGTTCTGGGCCTGGTCCTGCTGCTAACACCTTTGCGCGCTTGGGTGGGCGATACCGGGCTGCAGGCCGCTAGTTTTGCACAAATGCAAGATCGAATGGGGGGCATCGCCCGCCTGAACGCCCTGCCACCGCGGCCTGAACCGGGGCATGTTTTTTCCCACCCTGTGTGGATTGATGGCCTGTGGCTGGGCGCGGGGTTTCACGGCATCGCACAGCAAGACCGGCACAGCGCGGGCGGGGTTTTCGACGATGCCGCGCCGCCCCATGTGGCCAGTGCCCCATTACGCTTGCGCACCGATCCACCCGGCCAAGGGCTGGCGCTGGCCTATCACCGCGGCTTTGGATCTGTGGCGGCATTTCCCTTGGGGCCCATGGGCGCGGCCATGGCTGCGGGGCGCGGCGAAGGGGCGCTGGCGGTGCTTTTTGTCGATGACAGCCCCGGCTTGGGGCTGCGCGTGCATTCCGATTACCCCGACCCGCTGGGCGCCCGCACCCAGCCCCCGGGACAGCTGCGTATTCTGGCCTTTGACCGGGGCGGGGCGCTTTTGGGGCAGGCCACGCGTGACTTGCAAACCGGGGTAAACGAAATCGCCTTTGAACGCCCCGCTGGTCAGGCCGATATTGCCGGGTTTTTGGTGCTTAACACCGATCCGGGCGGTATCGCCATCGACGATATTTTGCGCCCCCAGCCACCACGGATTGGGCGGCTTGACCCTGCCCGGCCCAACGCGCAGGATGCGGCCAACTGTGGCAAATTTTCAAGGGGACCAAGATGCCAAAAGCCTATTGGGTGGCACATGTCGATGTGGAAGATCCGCAAATTTACGAAGACTACAAGCGCCTGAATGCCGCGCCCTTTGCCGAATATGGCGCGCGGTTTCTGGTAAGGGGTGGCCAGCAAACCGTGCGCGAAGGCGCGGCCCGCGGGCGCACCGTGGTCATCGAATTTCCCAGCTACGCGGCGGCATTGGCCTGTTTCGACAGCCCCGGATACCAGCAGGCCAAGGCGGTGCGCGACCCGATCTCGATGGCGGATATGGTTATTGTCGAGGGGTATGATGGCTAACACACAACAGGCCGCTTTGGCGCAGCACCCCTATCGGGCCGGGGCCGCACCATGTTAAAATCGCTGCTGTCCCGCCTGATGGCCCCGCAACCACAACCCTTGTCGACAGACGAAGTGCGCGTGGCATTGGCCGCGCTTTTGGTGCGCGTGGCGCGCGCCGATGGGGCCTATGACACCAGCGAGATCGCCCGGATCGAACAGATTTTGGCCAACCGCTATGAACTGGCGCCAGCCGATGCCACCGCCCTGCGGCTGCAGGCCGAAAACCTCGAGGCGGATGCCCCAGACATGCACCGCTTTACCCAAGCCATCAAAGAGGGCGTGCCCTATGACGAACGGCTGGGGGTGATCAAAGCGCTTTGGCAAGTGGTGTTGGCCGATGGCGTGCGCGAGGCCGAGGAAGACGCGTTGCTGCGTCTTTTGTCCAGCCTATTGGGCGTCAGCGACCGCGACAGCGCTTTGGCGCGGCAATCGGTGGCAGACAACGGGTGATCGCCAGCCTACCCATGTATGCGCGCCCCGAAAACCGCGCAGCCCATAGCGCGCTTTGGGCCTTGATCCGCGATAGGTTTCGCGCCCGCGCCCTGCCCGCCCCCGATACGCTGGATTTCGACACACCGCATATGCAGGGCTGGGCGCGGCCAGATCTGGTTTTGGGGCAAATCTGCAACCTGCCCTACCGCGCGCAATTTCGGGGCCGGGTTACCCTGATTGGCTGTTTTGATTATGGCCTACCCAGTTGCCCCCCGGGCCAGTATTACAGCCAATTCGTGGTGCGCCGGGATGACCCGGCGGCCACAGCCACAGACTGCGCCAAGGCAGGCTATGTTTTTGCCTATAACGAGGGGTTATCGCAATCGGGTTGGGGGGCGCCACAGGCCTGGGCCGCGGCCCAAGGGCTGGCGCTGCGGCCCGGGCCCAAAACCGGCGCGCATTTGGCCAGCCTGCAGGCCGTGGCAGACGGCCGCGCCGATTGGGCCGCAACCGATGCCATTACCCTGCGCATGGCCCAGCGCTGGCAAAGCGGCTTGACTGACCAGCTGCGCATTGTCGGCCAATCCGCCCCCAGCCCCGGCATGACGCTGATCACCCGGCTGGACCAGCCTGCCGAACCCTATGCCGCGGCCATCACCGAAGCGCTGGCACAGCTGCCCGCAGAGATCGCCCAGATCTTGGGGATTTGCGGCTTTTACCGCCTGCCCCAAAGCGCCTATGACATCGCCCTGCCCACCCCGCCAGACCCCGCTTAACCAAGGGGCAGTTTGGCAAAAACCCATGCAGTTTTGGCAATTTGTGCTTTGCATTGCTGGTAAAATTCGGCACAAGTACGCGATCAATTCAACACGCATGGCATTGGGGGCCCTGTGGCAGCATTGGACCCGGTTCTTGAAATACGCGATCTGCACAAAGCCTATGGTGATCTAGAGGTCATCAAGGGCGTCAGCATCTCGGCGCGGCGCGGCGATGTTGTGTCGTTGATCGGCTCGTCCGGTTCGGGCAAATCCACCATTTTGCGCTGTGCCAATTTGCTGGAAGACAGCCAACAAGGCGAGATTTTGTTCAAGGGCGAAGCGGTGCGCTGGCAGGGCCAAGGGCGCCACCGCCAACCCGCCGATCCGGCACAGGTGCTGCGCATCCGCACCAACCTGTCGATGGTGTTTCAGCAGTTCAATCTGTGGTCGCACATGAGCATTTTGCAAAATGTCATGGAGGCCCCCCTAACCGTATTGGGCCGCCCCCGTCACGAAGTAGAGGCGGCCGCGCGTGGCTATCTGGAAAAGGTGGGCATTGGCGACAAATGCGATGCCTACCCCGCCCAGCTGTCGGGTGGCCAACAACAACGCGCCGCAATTGCGCGCGCGCTGTGCATGGAACCGCAGGCGCTGCTTTTTGACGAACCCACCAGCGCCCTTGACCCCGAGCTAGAGCAAGAGGTTGTAAAAGTTATAAAATCTTTGGCTGAAGAGGGCCGAACCATGCTGGTGGTCACGCATGATATGCGCATGGCTGCGGATATTTCCGATCAGGTGGTCTTCTTGCATCAGGGCCGAATAGAAGAGCAAGGCACACCCGATGAAATTTTCGGCAATCCCGCCACAGAGCGGTTGCGCGGTTTTTTATCGGCGACATTGCAAACTTAAACTGGTGCACCATTTTGAGCGCGCCACATACTGTTCAACCAAGGGAGCACAACATGAAAAAGCTTATCCTGACCACAACCGCGCTGGCCCTATCGGCCAGCATGGCCTTTGCGGGCGGCCACGGCAAAACCGTACGCATGGGCACCGAGGCGCCTACCCTCCGTATAACTTCATCAACGATAAAGGCGAAGTTGACGGGTTCGAGCGCGAATTGGGCGACGAGCTGTGCAAGCGCGCGCAGCTGACCTGTGAATGGGTGACCAACGAATGGGACAGCATCATCCCCAACCTCGTGTCTGGCAACTACGACACCATCATCGCAGGCATGAGCATCACCGCCGAGCGTGACGAGGTGATCGATTTCACCCAAAACTACACCCAGCCAGACCCATCGGCCTATTTGGCCAAATCGGCAGATGTCGATCTGGCGGGCGGCGTATTGGCGGCACAAACCGGCACCATTCAGGCCGCGTTCGTTGCGCAGCAAGGCTGGACACTGCTGGAATTTGCCACGCCCGAGGAAACCGTGGCTGCCGTGCGCAATGGCGAGGCCGATGCGCTGTTGGCAGATAAATCCTTCCTCAAGCCCATTGCCGAGGAAGACGCCGAGCTGATGCTGCTGGCACGTGAAGAACTGATCGGCGGCGGCGTGGGCATGGGCCTGCGCGAAAGCGATGGGGAATTGCGCGCAAAATTCGACGCAGCCATCCAATCGATGAAAGACGACGGCACGCTGAACGCGCTGATCGTGAAATGGGAAATCGGCGAAACCTTCTAAGCGCCACGCCCGGATACACCAAAGGCATGGGGGGCGCTGCCCCCCTGCCACATTTGTAAGAGGCCCGCCATTTTCGAATTTTGCGCAAGCCCAGACACGCTAGAGCGCGCCAGCTGGATGGCCTGCTATCTGAGCACGCCCAAGCATATGGCGTTTTATTGGTCGTTTGGCACGGTTTTGGTATTGCTGGCTATCACCGCGCCCTTGGCCTTGGTGTTTGGCTTTGGCGGCGCCACCGCAGCACGTGCGCAGCTGGCACCTGTGCGCTGGTTTGGAAAAGCCTATATCGCCGTGGTCCGCGGCGTGCCTGACATTGCGTTTTTCTTGTTTTTCGTCATTGCCTTGGATCAGGGCTTTGAATACCTGCGCCATCAGATGTTCTGCCCCGACTGGGATCAACCGATCCGGCAGGGCAATGATTTTCTGGTCTGCCCTGCGGCCAAGCTGCCGCTGTCCACCTCGCCGCAGGTCTGGCATGAAATCTATGGGTTTTTCTTGGCGGTGCTGACCTTTGCCATCGTCTTTGGCGCCTTCGCCGCGAATGTGCTGTTTGGGGCCATGCGCGCCGTGCCCCAGCCCCAGCTTGAAACCGCCGCCGCCTATGGCATGACCCCGCGCCAGACGTTCTGGCGCATCCTTGTGCCGCAGATGTGGGTCTATGCCCTGCCCGGCCTTGGCAATCTGTGGATGGTGCTGATCAAGGCCACGCCGCTGCTATTTTTACTTGGGGTCGAAGATATCGTGTATTGGGCGCGCGAATTGGGCGGCACCAAAACCGCGCGCTTTACCGACTATCCCCATGGCGATTGGCGGATGTGGTATTTTGGGGCGCTTTTGCTGTTTTATTTGGCCTTCACCAAACTGTCCGAGATGGTGCTTGATCGCGTGATGCTGCGGCTGACGCGGGGCCAAGCCACGCTGGCGGGCGAAGCCCAACGAAAGGCTGCGGCATGAGCTGTTGGGACACCATCGCAGATTATGGCCTGCGCAGCCTTGGCTACGGCGAGCGGCTGTTGCCGCGCAGCGATTTTACCCTTTGCCAGCAGGTGGTTCTGATCGGCTCGGGGATGCTGTGGAACATCTATTTTGGAACGCTGGCCTTGATTGCGGGTT
>Ga0181563_10004791_pt1 | contig 12552 bp, 13 predicted proteins | sample 011ome_25_FD_133759 | JGI IMG/M metagenome (GOLD analysis project Ga0181563, IMG submission 133759) | Coastal salt marsh microbial communities from the Groves Creek Marsh, Skidaway Island, Georgia - 011512CT metaG (megahit assembly) | ecosystem: Environmental > Aquatic > Marine > Intertidal... | reverse complement strand
ATTTTGTAAATGACTTGTTCCATGTTCCCTCCGTTACAAAGCCATAACCGTAATGTACCGCAAGGAACCAACAATGTCAACAAACAAAGAAAAAGCCGCCTTGCGGCGGCTTCCAAACCAAGCTAAGTACTTGATTTTATTGGTATTAGGCTCCGGACGAACCGTAGATACCTAACGGATCGCTCACTCCAAACGAGTATCTTTCACGAGCCTTGTAGCGAACGTTTCCGGTGTCGAAATCACCATCCATTGAATTTTGTAACGGTGTACGTACAAAATGCTTCAAGCCATTAGGAACATCGGTTGTCAAAAACCAAGCGTTTGTATCGGTCAAAAAGTGATTAACCGTGTAACCCTCGGGAATCGAACCGTTGTTCTTCAGGGCGTTGATGTCGTTGTTGTTAGTACCGACACGGAGTTCGGTTTCCAACAGGCGGGTTGCCACGAACATCAAAGCAGGAGGAACAATAAGCTTGCGGGGTTTAGCAGCAATCAAAAGTCCACGTTCGTCAGTCCATGCAGCAATCTGAATCACTGCATTTTCCAACGAGGTTTCGTTAAGATCCACGCCCGTAGCGGTCGTGTTGCTGTTTACACCACCAGAAACCAGCGGATGTGCTGTTGAGAACAGGGGCTGACCATCACCGTAAGTCACAGTAGCGGCAAACCCGTTATTCAATACAGCAGCAGCTTTAACCTGCTTGGTGTACGCCATAGACCGTGCAAGGGCTTTTGTATAACGAGCAGACAAGCTGTCGTACAAGTTATCTTCAATCGCTTCTTCAGTGATTGAAAAGCCGTATGCAATGGTTTCGTGCGTATAACGAGCAGTCCAAGCTTCTTGCGCGTTGTCATAAGCAATTGCAGCACCTTCGTTCTTCACAGGGGCAGCAGTAAAGCCTGACAGCTTGGTTTCCTCTTCAAATGAGCGCTCGGAAGTCTCCGTTTCGTAGATCTCCTTATGCTCTTCGCCATACTTCGCATACTCCAGACCAAACAGGGCGTTCAGGCCGGGGAGCAGCTCTTTCAGTAATTGTGCGCGTGAAATAGCCATTTAAGTTTCCCCTTACAGTCCGGTTGGGTTGTAGTAGGCATGACCACCAAGGAAGGTAGAACCGGTAATGTTCGGCATATTGAACTTAACGATTGCCTCTGGGTAGTAAACAGTGCCACTATAAGTAAACGCCGTATCCGGCACCAAATCAACAATACGAATCGGCAAAGAAGCCGTCACAGCAGCGGAACTCAACAGGATAGCCTGTTGGGAATCGTACGAAACGGTGTTCAAGGTATTAGCCACCAATGCCACGTTGTTGTTAATTTCGCTATAGGTCAAGCCTGAAGTTGTCGAAACAACCGTTGTGCCTGTAACTACAGCGACTTGGAAAAGCTGGTCTGGATCTTCGCAGACGAATGCGGTGATAAAGGTGTTTGCCTTTACCGAAGTGCCGCTAATCCATGCTTGTGAGAAAGTCGGCTGACCTGTCACAGAAGAAACAAACTGACAGCCAAGAAATACACCAGCAAAGCCTGTTGCTGGAGCAGCAGTCGTCGAGGTCGATACTGCAATGGTGCCGTCGTTGACAAAAATAACGGGGTCACCAAATCCAATGCTTGACGCACCAGATGCAATACGGCGCTGACGGGTAGCTCCGGCAAAGACTTGACCACCGATCAGATTGATCGGCTTTAGCCCATAGGGCTTGTCTACAGTCGGGTAAGCCATTTGGAATTACTCCTTAGATTGTTGATTGCCGCGTCCGAATGTCACCGACGATTTACGCTCTGCAAACAGAGGCATACGTGGATCGTTCTCGCGCATAAAGTTGTTGTCAACAGAACGCATTTGAGCATCAGCCTGCTTATGATAAAAGTCATTGCGTTGCTCAACGAACTCCGTTGGGGTTTTGCAAAGCATCAGGCCACCGACAACAATGTTGTCCTTGAAACGCTGGTTGTCATTATCTAAATAACCAGAAATCTCAGGATGGTCTTCAGCCTTAACAGGCTCCCAGCCTTCACGTAGTTTAGTTGACACATTACGTGGATCAGATTGGCCCATCATAGAAACGCGAATCCAACGATATTTATACCCTGGCTCTGGAGCGGGGTCAGGCAGCAGTGTGGGAGGTGTCCAACTGCGAGGACGCTCATCTTTAGCGCGGGTATCTAATTCGCGATTTACGCGGTTTGCAACTTCAGCCAATTTATTCTCAGCCATTTTGTGTCATTCCTTCCGCCACTTTCCGGGCATATAATTCAAGGGGAATCTTCAACTTCTTAGCAAGTGCAACCTGAGTTTGCGTCAACGTGATTTTTTTAGGTGCAACGTTTCGGCTTGCTGGGGCTACAACATTACTGCTCGTCCGTTTTGGTTTCTCCTCGCCAGAAAAGCTTTCGGGAAACTTACTACGCACGGTTTTATTGATCCTCTCATAATAATCATCTGAGGATGGATCAACGCCTTCTTCAACCAATTGTTCATGCAGTCCCAGAGTGAAGGCAGTCATAAGCCTATTTCTCCCAAACCACTGATTCTCGTCACGCCATGCAAGCGCTTTGGGATCGGCTTTATTCTCTGGAACGGACTGTGGTTGTATATTTACAGGAAATTGGCGTTCTTGTAAAGGGGGTGGCTTAAAATTTTCTACTTTATCCAAACGAAGTTTGGCTTGCGTCATTTCTTCTTGGGCGGCGACAATTTGATCAGCATCCCCGGCATCATATGCAGCTTTGTATTTAGACCTTGCTTGTTCTAATGCGAACTCAGCATTTTGCCTAGCTGTGCCTACAAGAAGCGTAGTGTGATCCCCAAGATTCTTTTTAAGGCTGTTATTCTCATCAATAATGTGTTGAGCAAACCTTAAAGCCTCTTCCCGTTCACGTAAGGCGGCTTCTTTAGCCCGACGCTCATCGTGGTATCCGTGCGACAGTTTTTTAATTCGCTTCTGAACACCTTCGTCATATTTAGAAAGTTCGTCGTCAGTTACTTCACCAACCGGCTCTTCAAGCGGTTTACGCCCTTTATCGGTATCTGGGGTGTCATCGACCACTTCAATCTCAAACTCAACAGCATCGTCCTTAGCCTGTTTTGTTTGTTCAGAAGCTTTTTCATCAGGGAATTTAAATTCAGTTTGATCCATATTTCACCTCATGCACGTTGGATACCACGGGGGTCTTCGACCACCGCTTCAACGGAATCATCGTTAATAATCCTAAATTCACGGTCGTGAATTTTAAGTCTTGTGCCTGTGTTAGCGCGAGTAATCACAAGATCCCCCGGTTTGCACCACGGTCCTGTTGGAAAACGATTCTTATCAGCGTAAGCCATATCACCCAGTGATACGACAAAAAGCACGTTGCTTAATAACTCTTCGTACTTTAATGTTGCATCAGCTTTAATAATACCGCTGTCAAACTTGTTTTCAATTGTTGGTAGGGCGCATAAAATTTTATACCCTTTAACATGCGGCAATTGTTTAGCTTTTTCCTGCGCTTCTTCTAGTTCAGTCATTCTCAAATTCCTCATACCGTTGCACAAGGTCTTGAACTTCTATTCTTGCACGGCGCAGACCTTGGATAACGCCACACAAATTCCTATATTCAGCAAAATCTTTACATCCACCTTCGGCAATAGACTCACCTACTTCACGTTCGCGTTCTTTTAATTTATTAAATAAATGGTCAAGTATCATCCGTTCATTTGCCATTATTGATTACCCCGCTTCATTGCAGATTTAAGTAAGTCGGCTTGGATCTTTTTATCATCCCGTTTATCTTGGCTTTGCAGTCGAATGTTTTCTTTCTGTGCTTCAAGCTGTATACGTTCTTTCTCGTTTTGCAGTCGGCCTTGTGCAAGCGCAACGTCGGCTTGATCCTTAGCAGCTTTGCGCTGCTGCTCCATGCCTTTAATCTGAAGTTCTTGTTGCTGCATCTGAACCAGAGGATCTTGAGCAATTGCTTGAGCTTGTTGTTGAGCAGCTTGGGCTTGATGAATTTGCAACACTTGTTGCGCTGCTTCTGCTACGTATTTAGCCATTGCAAGTTCTTCGGCTTCAGAAATATCTTGCTCCGGTCCCGGTAGCGGTGCACCCACACGCTGTTCAATCTCTTGCCTATATCTAAATCCTAAATGCTCAGCAACGTGAGCCATCATTGCAGCCTGCATCTGCTGCGCCATCGGGTTTTGCCCAATAGTCTGCATAATGCTTGGGTCTTGCAAAAAGGTCATATGCGTTGTGATATGCGCCTGATGATCCTGATAAATAAACGCTTTCAGCGGTGTGCCTTTAAGCACGTTCATATTTTCAGTGATTGGATCTTTAGGCTTCTGGTCATCAGGCAGCGGTACAAGTTTGTCAGCATTAGGAATACCAAGTACATCCAACATCTGCCTGTGAAGCCGTGGAAGATCGTAAAGCTGGGGCGCACCCTGAGCAAGCTGTAAGGCAGCTTGATACTGCACAACCCGTTGGGCCATTGTTGAAGCGTTAGGGTCGGATACAGGAATTACTTCAATTACATCGTAGTCCTCAGCCTTAACCTGTGGTGTGCCATCTTGGGGTACATAACTATAGTCTGGACTTGTGTATTCTCTGATAATTTCTTTGAGCAGCTTGAACTCTTCTTTCATCGCTGCATGGATGCGAGCTTGTACTGCACCCATTGTTTTTAACTGCCGCTCCAAGAGAGCTAGGGTGGTACCCACCGGAGCCTGACTCGACATATCGCTGATCTTCATATCAGCCATACCACTGAGTCTTCGCGCTTCTTCGGTGATCTGGTTTAACAGTGCAAGGAGTGTTTGGCTGGGTTCTTTATACGGCAGCGGTAAGATATTGTCCCTGATTACACCACCCGGAACATCCACATCTCTCCACTCACCGGGAGCAATCGGCGTATCGTCACCTTTGATACGCAGACCTCTGGATTTCAAACCACCCGGAAGATTAGATAAAGAACCCGCGTCAACCAACTGACGAATCAGCATGGTGCCTGCTGTGGCGTAGCCACCAATAATATGTATCAACCCAAAGCCATAAGCCCCAAAACCGGGAACATACATGTAGTGTACAAAGTGTTGTCTTGCTGCTTTGCGTGGGTCGTCTTCTTTATAATTGCGACGAATTGCTAAAACCTTATTAGTTCCCTTATCAATGGTAATGACATAGGGCAACGGTAAATCTTCTTCGTATCCGGGCAAGTCATACTCAATATGCACTTCGTATATCTGATACCGCTCATCTTTGGTTTGCTCAACACCTTCTTTTTGTGCCTTGGCTTTCTCAATATCAGTCTGGTTAGCGTAGGGTTCACCAATATCCACATCACAATAAAAACCACTGACTTGCAGGCGTTTAATATCATTTTTAGTTTTCCGCATCACATGCGTGAGGCGGTCTGTACGTCTGATATTTGTTACGCCGTACGGTAGGATTATGTCCTCGGCGGGTATATAGAAGGACACCTGCCGCTCAAGTGACGGGTCGTAATAGACTTTTTTGAATGATGAACCGGCTAACGCCACACCCCATAACGCACGTTCATGTTCCGAACGGTACTCAGGCATTTTGTCTGTTAGCTGATAGTTCATATCAGCTTCTACACGTTTAGCCGCCTCTTCAATTTCAGGACTGGATGCACCAATAATATTAGTTTTTACAGGTCCATCAGCGGGGAAAGTCTCCATAATTGATTCGCTCTGGAAGCGAATTGCCGCTTCGGTAAGCAGTGTGGAGAACACACCACAAGCACCATCCCAAGGCTCTGTCACGTTGTCATAGCGCAACCCAAGAACATCAAGCCCCTTAACATAAGTATCAATCCAATCTTTGCGGGAGTTAATGTCTGCTTCAACTAACTCCATAATGTCGCCAGCAATTTTTTGAAGCTCTGAGTCATCCATGTAGTCGGCAAGATTAGAATCAAACTCCTCTTCTCCTCCACCGCTTTCTGGCATCAGATCAATCTCAACCCCATCAATACCAATTGACACGCCTTCTGGATTAACAATTTCAATCTCAATAGGGGCTTCTTCGGTTGAAAGGCTGTCAATCCCTTGGGGTGCTGCGTACAGTGCTTTATCAATAGCCATTTTTTATCCTAAATTAACGACGTTTGCCCCCCAAACCTGTAATCTACAGGCATAGGGATTTTATTCTGAACGGGTAAAAATATATCTTCATCTTTTAACCCCATGTCTTTAGCAGATTGAATAATCTGTAAGTATTTATGGGTGCCTATGTCGTGAGGTCTGGCAGTCATCATCTCTTTTACGACGTTGTAAAACTTTGGGTTGTCGGGCCATTGTGCAGTTCCACCACCATCGCCAATTTCATCGTTGTATCCAGACACTAAAGAAAATCCTATTGCAGGGTCTTTGCTAAAACCGCCCGATTGATTGCCTTGGTTGGTCACTCTAACCGCTTTTGCAGCAAGCAACTTATCAAAGTTCAAAGGGCGAAAATCAACCTTCAACGATTTATTGTCGGATGTTAGATGTTTGTATTTTTCAGGATCAATAGCCATTTTTTATCCTAAATAGTAACCGCGTTTTTGCCCACGAAAACCATGAAAATACTTCTGATCGTCGGGTTCGTCGCTTGGAAGTCGTAAAAAACCACCTTGCCTAAAACGCATAAGCGCCATTGTTGTGGTATCTACCAAATCATCATGGCTCATAAATGGAAACCCAGCAATTTCTTCTACCACTTCTTCTGCCCAACGTGTTTCAGGCACCCACACTAGTCCTTGTTTAATAATATCAGCTACTGAATTTAGCCTCGCCAGTTTATCACCCGTACCTCGATGGGGTGTGTACTCTTGAACCGGGATACCCATGCGACGAAACTCTTGGTAGAGTGCCGTACCAGAAACTTTTTTCTCAACAATAAACGCATCGGGTTCCCATTCCCGCCATTGTTCCATTGCAAGATCTTTAAGGTCAGGAAACTCAACTCGTTTTTTAATCGCGTTGAGCAAGATGATGTTGTAGTTTTTCTCGTCCTCATTATTCCAAACCCCCCATACAGTAATCGCAGTAAAGTCAGCACGGTTATGTGTTTCGGCGGCGGCGTCTAACGTAAGTATGATGTAATCACAATCGGGCGGTTCTTCTTTTTTCCATACTTTCCACCATTCCCGCTTTACAACAGAAGCTTCTTCAGCCGTGGGATTTTGCTGGTATTGGGCGTTCCATTGAAACAGCGGCATGGAAGCCTTTGTACGGTGTAATGCTTTTAAATCAAAAAACTCGGGCCACAGGGGTTTTTCGTCATTAGTATCTGAGTTAAATATAGCGGGGAACTCAACTATTCTAAACTGATCGGCTAACTCCGAATTAGCCATATCACGAGTAACACGACCCGTCAGGTCATCCATATGCCAGCGGGTTTGCACAATTGCTACCCGCCCTCCCGGCATCAAGCGTGTCCGCGCACCAAAGGTATACCACTCATAAGCTTTTTCAAATACATCAAAGTTGCCATTAATAATGTCTTGTTCGTTATGTGGGTCGTCAATCAGGAGTAAATCAGCACCGCGCCCAGCCAAAGCAGAACCAACACCACAGGCAAAATACTCACCGCCAGAATTGGTATTCCATCGGCCCGCAGACTTTGAGTCAGCCGCAAGATCAACCGTCGGAAAAATGTTTTTATACGCATCGCTGGCTATCAGATTTCTAACTTTTCGTCCAAAATCTACGGCAAGATCGGTTGTATGCGACACCATTAAAATTTTCTTATCAGGAAACTTTCCTAAAAACCATGCGGGAAAATAAATAGATACAAGCTGGCTCTTACCGTGGCGTGGGGGGATATTAACGCACACCCTATCCTCTAACCCCAAGGCAGTTTTCATCAATAAATCAGCCAAAATCCTGTGATGCTTTCCAACTTTATAGTCAGGTTGCATATATTTACAAAATTCAATTAAGTCATTACGACAAGCAGCCGACTGCTTACGTTTAGCTAGCTCGTCGGCTATTTGTTCAATCTCTTCTTGCTCTTCTAAAGAAAAATTATGCAGGTTTTTCATTAAAACCATAATTTCCGCTTCAGTAAGCGTCATCAAACTCATTGTATAACCCCATACGCTGCATTTTCTCCATTTACACCCAGTTCAACGTCTACATCAATAACATCATCGCTGGTTTTAACAATTGCGGGGGCGTCCTCAAGAAGTTTTTGTAGCTTTTCACGTAATTTTGACTCCAAGTCGGTAGTTGCACGGTGAGTTATGGTCAATTCTGTGCGATCTGTAAACAATCCAACATCAGAAATACGCCCTAAAAGCTCTAATGCACGGATTCTTATCTTGGGGTCGGGGTCTGCACTCTCTTTAATAAGCCTATTGGTTACGTAAATACGTAATTGCACTGCCGATTGGACCACTTTTTTATCAAATTCGCCCAGTATTTCTTCCAAATGCATCAAACCGCCCGTTGTTTGGGGGAGATTCTGTATTTGGTTCTTGGTTTTTTTGTTGCTCAAAGACGGGTCGGCAATTTGATGGAGTGTTTTTTCAGCAGCGACCCTGTCTGCTGATGTTGGCTTAACTTTTAAGCCTGTTTTTTTCAATACCTTAACAGTCTCACATGCGGCTTTAGCCACAGCATAGAGGTCTTTGTACGGAATGTTATCCGGTATAAATAGGGGTACGCCAGTGTCAGGTAAACAATTCATCACGGGAATAAAGGCACCGAGTGAATAAAGATGCCATAACTTTACACACAATTTTTTATTTTAGCAAGGAGGTTGGGACTCCTAACGGGGGGGTGTTCCTATATTGAAGGGGTGGGGTAACAGAGTAAAAAATTTAGAGGTAGGGGGCTAACTGGTTAAAGTAAAAATAAATGTGGTCTTACTAGCATTTTGCTAGCGTAATTTAAAAGGGGGGTAGGGATTCGTGCGAAATAGCAGCACGCAGCACGCCCATGGTACCTAGCCGCTGTTGGGGGGGTCGGGGTACGGTGGGGTCGCGCCTTGGGGTTTTCCTACTGTAGGATGTTTTCACATGGTAGGCGATGACATAACTTAGCAGAGCATGATGGGATTGTGTTAAGCTAGAGGCTCACGGCAATATTGCCGTGTACAACCGTTCTAACTTTTGGAGCATATTATGAGTGCTAATAGTAAAAAACCCTCAAAAGCCGTAGTCGTTGAATTATCCCCTGCTGCACAATTGGAAAGCATAGGCAAGCTTTCTGCTGTAGTAGCGGAGGAATCAAAGGCGAGGCAAGCTTGTTTAGACGTTGCGAAAGTTGAAATCCCTAAGCTTCATTCTGCTGGTGTGGTTATTGGCAGACGCAACGACAAAAACCCTGCCAAAGCTTGCCCGTTAGCCACTGCGTTCTATGATGGGCTAATAGGCGCAGGGATAGCCCCAAAGACGGCCAATAACTATTTAACTACATTGCGGGATGCAATCAGCACTGGCAGGATTCCGGCGGATTGGAATAAGCATAGGAAAGGAAAGAAAACAAGGGAAGAAAAAGAATTCAGTGCAATGCTTGCCAAGGTTGCAAAGTACGATGATGGTGTGCCATTCCGTGAGGTTTTACTGTGGATGGAATTGGCATTCGAAGACGCGCAGTATGAGAGTCTAGTCCACGCATTTGAGGATTACCTTGCAATGCATGGGGAAGCATAATTTTCCTACTGTATGAAATTCTAACCCGCCGAAAGGCGGGTTTTTTTTCGCCTGTATGTTTTACATTCTAGAACCTATAATTTCCTACCGTAGGAAAACTTGGGCTTGGCGTTATGCTGCGAGCAGCATAACGGTTTTCCCGCGATATGTCAACCCCCCTTTGATAGTAGTGACCGAGAGCAGCGGCGCGTTTTCGGAATTTACAACTTGCACTATATTGCATGTGACCAGACTTTTCCTACCGTAGGAAATATAGTGCATGTGGATAGTAGTGACAAAGAGCAGCGGCGCGTCGATTTTCGTGCAGCAGATGACGCAGGATTTCCTACCGTAGGAAGTTTTGCTAGGTTTACGCACCAGACTGAACTAAAACCTAATGTGGCATAGTTCAACCACAAATCACGATATGATAGCCACAAATACCCACAATCTCCACTTTATCAATATGATAGTTTATGCAAGCAGATGATAAATGTATATAATGACATTTACTTATATATATTACTATCACTATCACTTTATAATAGTATATGTAAACGTGTGAAAAACTCATTCGTGGCTCGGATTTGTGCAGGGTTTTAGCGCCCCCCCATTAAAATTCAAAAATCTTCGTTCGTTTTAGCCTCAAAACCCCCAAAACCCCGTTTTTGAGGGTACAAACAAAAACCCCCCAAAAATCAAACACTTACTGTGCTACATTACAGCCACAAATAGCCACAGTTACTTACAAATAGCCACAAATACTTCCTGACACCACAAACCACCAAAATTCTCAACTTGACATCCCCTACCATTTGTAGTATACTTATGGCTGTAGTCGGACAAGTCCACTACAGCGGTTTTCCTACCGTAGGAAAATCACCCGATCTTTAACAACCTAAACAAGTCCGTAGGCCAGATAGCCCGCGTATGACCCTGCTCGCGACGAGCGGACATGGACACAGCAACCTAAACTGCGTGGCAGCAGTCTAAAAGTGCGCCGTGTGAATTGTGAACCGAGTAGCAACCACACCCAGCCAACCAACGCCAGTTTTCCTACCGTAGGAAAATAAATTAGGTAGTGTCCACTACCCCGCCCCTGAGTAAAAAGCCATTGCATCACACGCTTCAGCTTCGACAGTACCGGACATAAGGCTCAGCCATACAAGCTCGATTTACTCGATGAGGGCTTGTGAGTTTTTTGGTGGTTGGCAACCGCCCCTGCGCCTTCGTTGAACCACTGGGGAACCCCCACTGCTTGCACATGCAGAAACGAGAAACAGACTATCGAGGACACATAACAGGACGTAGCACATAGGGCATGGGCAACCGTGCCCCTTATGGTGCGCCTTGCACCACAACAATTTCCTACCGTAGGAAATCTTTACAGGAGAGTATCATGGAAGAACAGCTCAACACCGTTGAAACCCTTGCACACATTCTGTACGGTACACGCGAGTGGCATCGTAGGGAGCAAATGCGTAACCCCATACATCACGCAATATATTCTCTCATCTTTGAGAAGGCTGCGCCCGATCTTGGGCCGGTCATCGAGCTTTGTGCACAATGGCCGCACATGAGCAAGTCTGATCAAACTAAAGTTGCTTACACTCAAGACGAGGGTAAGGGTATTGCCGACCGTCAAACGGTCACAAACTTTGGTCGGTATGTGCGGAAATTCTACAGCCCTGCAATCATCAGTGACCACGAGCTGCGTGACATCGCAGCAAGACTCAAGCCCGACGAGATGCGGTTCACAACCGACCCTGATGAAATCTATCGTGCCGTGATTCACGGCCCCACATCGTGCATGAGCAAAGAGGGTGAGTGGGCAAGCTACGACGAGCACCCCTATCGGGTGTATTGCCCTGAGTTGGGTTGGCGCTTGGCTGTGCGTTATGGGCCTACGGGTGATGTGCTCGGTAGGTGTTGGGTGTATGGGGATGGCGACTGCACGGGCTTTGTGCGGTCCTATAAGAAATGCCCACGTGGTGGATACAGCCACAGCGATGAGGCACTTGAGTCATGGCTCAAGGATCAGGGCATCGAGAAGGTTCGCGGTTGGCATCGAGTCCATGCACAGATTGCGATCATTGATGCGGGTGGTGGACAGTTGATCGCACCTTACTTGGACGGTGAATCACAGTATGTGGATGGGGATGGGTATATCACAACCGAGAGCGACGACACCTACGAGTGCACCAACACCAACGGATACAGCAACGAGCAAGGTGGTGGATATGAATGCTCTCATTGCGGTGCCATACACAGGCAGTACACCTATGAAAACGAGGGTATCCATGTTGGATGGCACAGCGATTCATGGGTAGGCCCATGCTGCGATCACAACTACACGGAAGTCTATGGACGCAACAGCGATCGGTACTACGTGCATGGCGACGATGCAGTGGAAGTTGATGGTGAGTGGTACCACGACAGATACCTGCATGACAACGACATCGTGACCATAACAGCAGGGGGATACGAGGGGGAGTACGCACACATTGACAACACAACCTATGACCCTGACACAGGCGACACATGGCACATCGACGACGAGCACGAGGACGCACCCCACAACCGTGTGACCGAGGACGCGTAACACCGACCCAACCAACCGAACTTTTCCTACCGGAGGAAAAACTAACCCACACTCATAAGGAAATTACCATGTCATTTGAACCTACCAAGATCAACACCAAAACACTTTATCAAGTGTTACACAAAGCACTGGGCACGAAGCGACCCCATGCAACGACAGGCACGGCAGCTTTCAGCGCGTGGCTACAGACTAAGTTCCCTGCCAACACTTGGCATGTGGACGCTGTGGGTAACATGCACGTTGACCTGCGCTTGGACAAGACACACCGCACACTGTTTGTGGCCCACGTTGATACCGTGCACAAGACCGTGGGTAAGAAT
>Ga0181563_10004774_pt1 | contig 12566 bp, 14 predicted proteins | sample 011ome_25_FD_133759 | JGI IMG/M metagenome (GOLD analysis project Ga0181563, IMG submission 133759) | Coastal salt marsh microbial communities from the Groves Creek Marsh, Skidaway Island, Georgia - 011512CT metaG (megahit assembly) | ecosystem: Environmental > Aquatic > Marine > Intertidal... | reverse complement strand
GATCAATTTGTAACTGTTGATATTGGTCATAAGAGCGAAGGTCAAATTCCAAAAGAAGAGTTTTTAAATAACGGTTCATCAGACGATCTAAAAATAGGTCAAATAATAGAGGTCTTTGTCGAAAAATTAGAAGACAGAGAAGGCAATGTTAAAATATCTCATGAAAAAGCTATTAAAATGAAATCATGGGAAAAACTTCAAAAAATTTACGATAATAAAGAAAAAGTTAAAGGATTTATTGTTGGCAAGGCTAAGGCTGGGCTTTATGTAAAAGTTATGGGCACTAATGCCTTTCTTCCACTCAGCCAAGTAGACGTTCGTCCTGTTCGTGATGTAAGTCATCTTATCAAGACTGAAGAAACTTTTGAAATTCTTAAAATGGATTATGCAAAGGGTAATATTGTTGTTTCTAGAAAAGCCATCTTAGAAGAAAAGCAAAAAGAAATTAAAAATAAAATTGTAGAAAAATCTCAGAATGATTCAGTGGTGAAAGGAAAAGTAAAAACTTTTACTGACTACGGTGCTTTTGTAGATTTAGGTGGTATTGACGGTTTGGTTCACTTAAGTGATATTTCTTGGAGTAGAATTAATCACCCATCAGACGTCCTTGAAATTGGTAAATCTTATGATTTTAAAATTTTAAAGGTATCAGATGAGTCAGATAAAATTAGCTTAGGATTTAAACAACTCAAGGATGATCCATGGGAAAAAATAGAAGATAAAATTATTTCTGATGAAATTTATGATGGCAAAGTTACCCATATCACTGATTATGGCGCATTTGTTCAACTTACAGATAAAGATCTAGAGGGTTTGGTCCACTCTAATGATATATCCTGGACAAGTAAAAATGTTCACCCAAATAAAATCTTAGAAGTTGGATTTAACATCAGAGTTAAGGTACTAGAGATTGATAAGGAAAAAAAACGTATTAGCCTTGGAATTAAACAAACTGAGCCAAATCCATGGGAGAATATTTTAAATGAATATAAAAAAGATCAGATTATTGATACCGAAATAAAAAATATTACTGAATTTGGGATTTTTGCAAAACTTAACGATAATATTGATGGATTAATTCATAAAAATGATCTTTCATGGACAGACCCTAATGGAGATAGAACATTAAAAAAGTATCAAAAAGGTCAAAATATTCAGGTGAGAATTCTTGAAATAGATCCTGTAAAAGAAAAAATTAGTTTTGGAATTAAACAACTTGCAGCTGATCCATTCCAAGATTTTTTCAAAGACAAAAGCAAAGGAGATATTGTTTCTGCAACTATCACTCGGATTAATAACAATGGTATTGATGTAGAGGTTGCAAGCTTCATTGAAACAAACATTAGAAAAAAAGAATTATCAAAAAATAAAGAGGAACAAAATATTTCTAGATATAATGTTGGTCAAAAAATTGATGCTAAAATTAGTTCTATTGACTTAACTAATAGAAAGTTTGCTCTATCTATTAGACAGTTGGAAATTGATGAAGAGCAAACCCTACTCGAAAAGTACGGCTCTAAATCTTCCGGATCAGTATTAGGTGATATTTTAGGTAAGGCTTTGGATGAGGATAAAGACTCCAAAGAAGAATAAGTCTGACCTTTTAAAGTCCTTTTTACAATCTGAAACTGATTTAAATCCAAAAATTAACGAGGATATATTTCATTGTTTTTTTAGTCTAATTGAAAACCATATTTCTCAGCACCAAACCATTGAGCTGAGAAATTTTGGTGTATTTAAATCAAAATTAATGAGTGCACGATATGGCTCCGACCCTCGAAATAAAAATAAAATCTACATTCCTGCAAAACAAAAGCTCACTTTTAAATTAAGTGAAAATATTATTCGTAAGCTCAATGAAAAAAATTAAAGCTTTTATTGCTTTAGATAGCGATAGTATCCATAAAAACATCAGTGCCATTAAAAAACTATCGCCCTATGTGTATGGATTTAAGATTGGATATCGATCTTTTTACCAAAAAGGTTCTGAAAAATTAATTCAATTAGTTAAAAAAAGTAATTCAAAATTATTTCTGGATTTAAAACTGCATGATATCCCAAACACGGTGGCTAACGGCATAGACTCACTTAAAAGTATTAACCCCGATTACCTCACCATTCATATCTCTGGTGGTAAAGAAATGATTGAAACTGCAGTCAAATCCATCGCTAAAAATAAACTAAAAACTAAGATTTTAGGTGTTACTCTTTTAACGAGTCTAGATAAGCATGATAGTAAGTTAATCTATGGTGAGGCCAATACATCAAAATTAGTTAAAAAATTAGCACTACTTGCACTTCAATCTAAACTAAAAGGAATTGTTTGCTCGGGACTTGATTTAAAAAACCTTAAAGGAGTAAGAGGCCTTATGAAAATAACACCGGGTGTTAAATTATTTTCACGCAAAGATGATCAGAAAAGAGTATCCTACGTACACGATGCAATTTTAAATGGCGCAAGCTACGTAGTAATAGGTAGAGAATTGATAAATACGCCAAATCCACAGGAAATCTTAAAAAAATACTATGAAAAATATCCAAATAAAAATTTGTGGACAAACTAATCCTGCAATCATTAATCACTGTTTAAATCTAGGAATTGAAAAACAAGGATTAATTTTTTATGAACAGAGTCCACGTTTCGTTGACAATGACACTCTTGGAATTATCAATAACTACTTTAAAAACTTTAAACATCAGTTTGTAGGCGTATTTGTTAATCCTAGTATCAATGAAATAGAGTCAAAATTAAAACAGTTTGATTTTGATACAATACAACTTCACGGGAATGAAGATCAAGACTTAATCAATACTATTAAAAAAAAATTTAATAAATCTATATACAAATCAATTACTCCTGAAAAATTTATTGGGGAATACTTTCAAAATGTTGATTTATTTTTGATTGAGAGCGCACCCTCTAAAGAAGAAATGCCAGGAGGCAATAACAAAACTTGGGATTGGTCTTCCTTTAATAACCCGAACAACTTACCATTTATGATCTCTGGAGGTTTAAATATTACTAATATTAAAAAAGCAATTGACTTAACAGGAGCAAGTTTTGTTGATATAAATTCGGGTGTAGAGGATAAACCTGGTATCAAAAATATATCTCTAATCGAGGATCTAGTTTTATCATTAAAATAAATGAGAAAGTATAATCAACCAAACACTCTTGGCCGTTTTGGAATATTTGGAGGTATGTATGTTTCAGAAACATTAATGCCTTTACTCTTGGAATTAGATCAGGCCTATAAAAAAATACAAAAAGATAAAAAATTTCAAAATGAATTATCTAGTCTTTTTAAAAACTATGTAGGTAGGCCTTCTGCCCTACATTTTGCAAAAAATATTACTGAATATCTCAAGGGCCCCAAAGTCTACTTTAAGCGAGATGAGTTAAATCATACAGGCGCGCATAAAATCAATAACTGTCTTGGTCAAATTCTCCTTGCAAAAAAAATGGGTAAAACAAGAATTATAGCTGAGACCGGCGCTGGTCAACACGGCGTTGCAACCGCTACTGTTTGCGCCTTATTTGGACTTCCCTGTTTTATTTACATGGGCTCAAAAGACATAGAAAGACAAAAACCCAATGTTTTTAGAATGAAGCTTTTGGGAGCCACTATCATCCCAGTGGAGTCAGGTAGTAAATCTTTAAAGGATGCTATGAATGAAGCTCTTCGTGATTGGATTAAAAATGTGAGAGATACTTTTTATATTATCGGTTCCACTGCAGGCCCTCATCCCTACCCTAAAATGGTTCGTGATTTTCAATCCGTGATAGGAAAAGAAGCAAGACAGCAAATTCTTCAAGTTGAAAAAAAACTCCCCGACTTTTTAATTGCCTGCGTTGGCGGAGGATCAAATGCCATGGGGTTATTTTACCCCTTTTTAAACGATAAAAAGGTTAAAATTATTGGTGTAGAGGCTGCTGGGAAAGGTGCGAAAACCAATCAAACTGCAGCAACGATGACATCCGGCTCTCCTGGTATTCTTCATGGCAGTTATAGTTATGTCCTACAAGATAATGATGGACAAATAAAAGAGGCCCATTCAATTTCTGCTGGCTTAGACTACCCTGGTGTTGGCCCTGAGCACTCTCATTTAAAAGATATAAAAAGGGCACAGTACTTTGGTGTGACCGATAAAGAAGCACTTAATGCTTTCCAGCTCTGCTCAAAACTAGAGGGGATCATTCCCGCACTAGAACCCTCCCATGCATTAGCCTATCTATTCAAGGCATTTAAAAATAAACATAAAGGCAAAACAGTTATTTTAAATCTATGCGGGCGAGGAGATAAAGACCTCTTTACTGCAGCGAAGGCGATAGGGTTTGATGTCGATGAATAATCTAGATTTACTTCCAAAAAAAAATGTTTTGTCATTATTTATGACGTGCGGTTTTCCCTCTCTTTCTCAAAGTAAAAAAATTTTTAATGAAATTATTTCACATCAACCTGATATTATCGAATTTGGTCTTCCATTTTCTGACCCTATGGCAGACGGCCCTGTCATTCAGGAGGCCAATAAACTTGCACTCAAGTCTCAAATTACGACTAAGCAATCTCTTAATTTAATTAAGCAATTTAAAACAAAAAAACTTAAAACATCGTTTGTAGTAATGTGCTACCTCAATACTGTTCAAAAATATGGAATTAATAAATTTATTAATGACATTAAAGGTATCGTGGATGGAATTATCTTAGTTGATCTTCCTTTTGAAGAGGAAAAGGAAATTAAATCACAATTAGAAAAAAATAATATTTACTTAATTAAATTAATTTCTCCAATGACAGATAAAACAAGAGCTAAAAAACTTTTAAAAAATTCTAAAGGATTTATTTATTATATCTCAGCTACCGGCATCACTGGTTCTAATAAACTTAATTATGATGAAATTAATAAAAATATTTTATTACTCAAAAAACTCACCAAAGTTCCTGTTTTGGTGGGATTTGGAATTAAATCACGCCAAGATGTTCTGGCAATATCCAATAAAACCAAGGCAAATGGTGTCATTATAGGTTCTGCATTAATACAAAAGTACTTTGATCTTAAAATGAATTTAGGTCATTATATACAATCTTTAAATAAATTTATTAAAGAGGTCAAAATAACAAAATGAATTGGTTAACAGATTTTGTAAAACCCAAATTAGACTCTCTAGTCAACCGCAAAGAACCTCCATCAGACCTTTGGACAAAATGTGGTTGTGGAGAGAGAATGCTCTACGTCAGTGACTTAAAGGAAAATCAACATGTCTGCTCATACTGTGATCGACACATGTACATTGATTTTGAAAATAGGTTTAAACAATTATTTGATGATCAATCTTATGAGCTAATTGATATTCCCTTTGAGAATAGCGATCCTCTAAAGTTTAAGGATTTAAAAAAATATACCGACAGACTAAAAGATGCACAAAAAAAAACTAATCAAAAAGACGCTGCGATAGTTGCTTTAGGTAAAATTGGTGAAAAACAAGTTTGTCTTTTTCTTTTAGATTTTAGTTTCATGGGTGGCAGCATGGGAAGTTATGTGGGAGAAGCATTTCGTATTGCCTGCCAAAAGTCAGTAGAATTAAATTGTCCATTTATATCCATTGCATCTTCAGGGGGTGCGCGAATGCAAGAGGGCCTAGTAAGCCTAATGCAATTACCGAAAACAGTCGCTGCAGTCAATTTACTAGATCAAAATAAAATTCCTTTTATCAGCATTCTAACCCACCCAACAACTGGAGGTGTTAGCGCTTCCTTTGCTATGTTAGGTGATATAATTATTGCTGAAAAAGGAAGTATGATTGGCTTTGCGGGTAAAAGAGTAATCGAAGAAACTATTAAAGAACAACTACCAGAGGATTTTCAAACAGCAGAATACCTCTCAGATCACGGAATGATTGATATTGTTGTTCATCGCAAAGACTTACGAGATACCCTTGCAAAAGTTTTATCTTATCTGAAAAAATAATTAATCTTGAAAGACCCTATTTTTAAAAGGCTCCTTCAACTACATCCTAAATTTTCTGATCTGTCGCTTGGTAGAATTACAAAACTACTTAAAGAAATTAAGTTTGAGGAAAAAAAACTACCCTACGTCATTCACATTGCTGGTACAAACGGCAAGGGCTCTACCGCCAGTATTATCAAAAGTATTTTAAACGCGCATGGTTTCTCTACCCACGTCTACACTACGCCGCACTTAGTTAATTTTAATGAGAGAATTCAATTAAACTCTAAAAATATCTCCAATCAACTTCTACTGAAATACCTTAAATATTGTGAAAAAAAGAATAAAGGAAGACTCATAACTTTTTTTGAGATTACTACTGCCGCCGCTTTCAAGGCATTTCAAGATCATAAGGCGGATTTTTTGATATTGGAGGTTGGGCTAGGAGGAAGATTTGATGCTACCAATATAATCACTGGGTCTAAGCATGTTGCCATTACACCTATCTCTATCGATCATCAGGACTACCTAGGCAATACTTTAACTAAAATAGCGTTTGAAAAATTAGGGGTGATTAATAAAAAAAGTAAGGTTTTTATCAATAAACAAAAACCCGTTGTCCTTAATTTTATTCAATCTTTTTTAAAGAAAAACAAGATACAAGCTAGCATTTTTAATACAAATTGGAAAATTCAATTAAACAAATATATTTCACACAATCAAGTCATTGACCTTTCAAATTTATCACTTAAAGGCAAACATCAAAAGTTCAATGCAGGTTTAGCAATTAAGGTTTGCCAAGACATCCTAGGATCTAAATTCAATCATGTATTAGTACAAAAAGCACTGCAAAATTGTATATGGCCTGGGCGATTTCAACCTATTATTAAAGGTAAATTAACTCGAAGTATATCTAGCTTTAAGGATATCCATTTAGATGGATTTCATAATTTAGATGGTATGAAAACTTTCATTTCCAATCTTCCCCTTAATAAAAAAATCTTAGTTTGTTCTTTTTTAAACAATAAAAAATATAATCAAATGCTCAATAAACTATTGCCTCATTTTCAAAAAATTATAGTTGTACAAATGAATGAGGAAAATTCTATTACACAACAGGACTTGTCTTCTAAACTGCCTCTTACATTTATATCATCATTGAATAAACTTTTCCCTATACTCAATAAGGCATCTTCTAAGGACACCTCTCTTTATTTTGGTGGGTCACTTTACTTTATTGGGGAAGTTCTAAAATATAATCAAACTCGATGAAAGTCTCGCACTTACTCATTGCTTTAATGGTTATGATTCTATTTGGGAGTTCCTACCCGGTAGGTAAAATTGGCCTGGATATGAGCATGTCCCCCTTTCAATTTGCGACAATCAGAATTCTCTCCATGATGATCTTGTTGCTACCTTTTTTAAAGTTAGCCTCTTTGAAAAAAGAAAATTTTAAATACGTCATATGGTATGGTCTATTATTAGGCGTAGGGCTGTATCCCTTGATGTATTTAGCACTGCTTTATACTAAGTCTACTTCCTCTGTTATCTTAATTATGCAGTTCTCTATTCCTATTGGAGTTCTTTTAGGGTCAATTGTCTTAAAAGAAAATGTGTCACGACAACGATGGTATCTAATTACGCTTGTATTAATTGGCATGGCCCTAATTTGTTTTGAGCCAACTGTGTTGAGTACACCGATTGCCTTAATTTTTGGTTTTGTTGCTGCGGTTTGTTATGGAATAGCCTCTATGATATCAAGGAAAATAGCTAATTTCAGTGCAATTGAGGTCAACGGGTGGATGGCTGCTATCGGGCTTCCTGCGATCATCCTTACTTCTTTACTGTTTGATACAAGAGATTTAAATGAGCTACTTCAATTTTCATGGCAGACCTATTTACCCGCGGTTTATTCGGGTGTAGCTATTTCCTGCGGAGCCCAAGTGCTAATGCTCTGGCTCTATAAACACTATGATGTTCAAGTGGTTTTACCCTTATACAGTCTTTTTCCAGTATTCGGGGTATTATTAACGGTGCTGATACTTCAAGAAAAAATATCCTTTATGATAGTCTTAGGCGGGTTAATTGTAATTTCAGGAAATTATCTCTTAGTAAAAATTAAATAATTACTGATTTATTATTTGGATAATAAGCTCATCATTAAATTTTAATTCACTATCATAATGTTGATCGATAAATCGCATACCCTCTTCAACCTGTCTTGCATTCATCTTAAGCAAAACAGTGATAAATTTATTTTTTATCATTTTTAGGTACTCCTCTTTTTTTATTTTAACCTCATAGGTAAATTTTTTAATTTTTTGATGATTAAAATTTTGATGAATTTCATTTTCAATATCCCTATGGATTAGTAATGATTTTTGTAAATAGGAATGCATTAAAGGAAATGTTGGTAGTGAACTTTCTTGGCTCATATATATAATAATAAGTACCCCCTTGCTGCTTAATCTATTTTTTAATTGATCATAAAGAAAAATTCTTTCATAAGCGTTTAATAGATGGAGCATTTGCTTTATAAAAATAATATCAAATTTTAATTTAGAATTTTTTAAATAGTTTAAAATACTATCGTTTACAAAAATTAGCTCTTGAGCAAATTCATTTTGATGGTCGACACTATCAATACCAATGGGCTTTAACTTAAAGTCTACTTTTTGAATTAGTTTTTTTAATAAATAGCCTCTTCCACAGCCGATATCTAAAAGCTGGTCCGTTGCACCAATGCTAACATTGGTAGTAATTTGGTCGACTAACTTAGAAAAATAATCATCTGAAGATAGCCATGATGATTTATCCCAATTATGACATTCCATTAATTTCATGTATTTTTTAAAAGTACCAGCCTAAGATAGATATTTTTTATATAAAAGTACTGAAAATATTAACTTTTTTTTAAGATATTTTTTTTAATCTAATAAACAATTAATTAGGTACAAAAAGAAGATTAATAACCTTAATCCTCCAAAAAAAACCATTCTTGTGGTTATGCTGCAAGAATGGTTCTATAAATTAAACCTTTGATTTATTCTTCCAGTACAAAAAAATTGCAGCTATTTCATAAATAACAAACCACGCCTGTCTCATTAAGGGTAAACTTAGAATTTTAGATAATAGGCTCCACTTCTCCATTTGAGACCACATAATTAAAAAAGACTCAGATCCCGAATAAAGAGTTCCTTGATGGTACACATGCATTCGACGAAAAAGTTTATCTTTAGATAAATTTATTACGTGTTCATCTTTTTTTTTAGAAATATCCACATATGAAATATTATTTTTTAATTTTTTATAATGATTAATTTCTGCATTACAGATATTGCACGAGCCATTGTAATAAACCTTCATGATGATATGGGTGGGGGATTATTTCCTTTGTGGAATAAATCATAGCCTCTCACTACAGCTGGGCGCTGTGCAATTAGTTGATACCAAGCACATAAATGAGGATAATGATGTAATCCAATATCATGAATATTATGGCGAGCAATCCAAGGAAAAGTTGCCATATCGGCAATGGAATAGTCCCCCGCAAGAAATTGATGATTTGATAGATGGTCATTTAAGTTTTCATAGATAGTTTTAGCAATTTTAAAATATCGCTCTTCCCCAAAGCTACTTTTTCCAGGATGATAGTGGTGAAATTGATGGTGTTGACCTAGCATGGGTCCGACATACCCCATTTGGGCCATCAACCATTGATTGGTAAGATCTTTATTTTTTCCATAAAATTTTCCAGATAAATTTGCTAGGTATATTAAAATTGCTCCAGACTCAAAAAGTGTTTCATTCTTTTTAAGATTTTTTAAAACTGGGATTTTATTAAATGGCGAAATTTTTTTGAAGTCACTATCAAATTGATCTCCTTTGCCTATATCGATTAATGTTACTTTATATTCAAAGGGTATTTCTTCGAGCATAATTGAAACTTTCCTAGCATTAGGTGTGTCATCTGCAAATAACTCAAACATTAAATGATGCTGACAATAAATTTATGAACAAAGTACCCGATAATAAGTAAAAGTATGCCCAATATATAAATTAGCCAGAAGTTCATATTTAAACTTTTGGCAAAGAAAAAGGGTAAAAAAAATAAGTAAGAAACTGGCACACCCACTAATATACTTTTTGCAAAGATTACAGAACTCTCTGTATTTTTATGCTCCAAATAAGAAAAAACTAATGCCAAGATACTTGCTAAAGGTAAAGCAATAATAAAGCCTGATAATTCTGGTTTTTTACCTGATAGCCAACTCGCAAAGGCAATAACCAATGCTGCTAAAATAACTTTACCTAAGAAAACCATTATTTGTCCATTTTATACTAATTACTAAAAGTTAAATATTTTTTTCTGGAATATGAAAGGTTGTTGATGCCCAAATACTATGCCATATGGGCTCTTTTTTGTTCGCGTCACCCTTAATCGGATAAATGATAACAGCATCTATTAAGTAGTCTCTTCCGGGTTCCACATCAAAGCTCACCACTCCTCGATCATCGGTCTGCAATTTTTCTTTTTTAAAGTCTACATTGTCTTTTCTAGAAAAAATTTCTACTTGATGGTTTTTTAATATTTTCTTTTTGTAATATAAGATTGCAGAAATTTTATTATTTTTTAACTCATAGGGATTTTCCTGTAAAACAAATTCAAACAACAAGCCTGTTTTTTTATCCTCGCCTTTTGAACCATTTACGACAATTAATGATTTGGCGTATCTTCGATATGTTTCATTAAAATCTTCCTCTGGATAACCCATACTTGTATGCTCATCAATTAAATCTTCTTTCCCTTTAGATATGACGAACTCTTTAAATTTTTGAAATTTTTTATAGTTGACTACTTTATCAGTAGTTTCATGAACGATAATTAGAAGACCCTGTAATTGGGTTTGCATTTTCAGAGCGGGCACATCTCCGATCACTCCCCTGACTTCCTCTTTTTTATTTTTATTGCCAGATAGTATTCTAAAATCCTCAAAGTCAGCTTCATTATACATTAAAACCATACCGCTGAAATCTTGCCCTACTCGTAAGTGAGCCTCAAGGTTATTATTTTTTAATTCATAATGGGTAGGCTCAATCCAAAACTCATGGGCATAGGAGTGCACAGCAGCAACGCATAAAAAAAATATATAAAGCCAGGTTAATTTAAATTTGTTACATATACTTATGATGCTGCGATTATTTATTATCATTTTTGTTTTATGTCAGGCCCCCCTCAAATCTCATGAAATCAAGCCTGCGGTTCTTGATCTTATCATTGAAAATCAAAGCATATCAATGGATTTAAAGTTAAATGCTGAAATAGTGTTAGCGGACATTGACGCCTCTCAATATCAAGATACGAATAATTCTCCTCAATCAAATATTTATGATCAATATCGCTTCCAATCTGCTACTGAATTAAAAGCTTCCATCGTCAATCATTGGGATAAATTTCAAGACAAGATAAATGTAAATTTTGAAGGGGAGCTAACCTTCCTAGACTTAAAAGAAATATTAACCGTTGAGGAGTTAAACCTAGAACTACCAAGAGAAACAAACCTTCAAATAGAATTAATTAATTTAAATAAACCTTTTACAATCCAATTTGATAATTCACTTGGCCCTGTAGTCCTTCGCCAGTTTAATAATCAAGAAAAACAAGAAGTTCTCTATACGGCCTATTTACAACCAGGAGAAATCTCAGCTTTAATTACAAACACTAACCAAAACTCTGTTATAAGTACAATATTCGAATATGTTCATTTAGGAATTATTCATATTATCCCGAAGGGCCTAGATCATATTTTATTTATTTTAGGAATTTTCTTTTACTCAATACGATTTCAAAATTTATTGTGGCAGGTAACAATGTTTACTTTAGCCCATTCCATCACCCTCATTCTTGCAAGCTTAGGTCTTATTATTATTTCTCCTGCAATTATTGAACCTCTCATTGCACTATCAATTTGCTTTATTGCAATTGAAAATATTTTTCAAAAAGATTTGAAATTTAAACAACGCTCATCTCTCTTGCGGTATAGCATCATCTTTATCTTTGGTTTAATTCACGGTCTAGGGTTTGCCTCTGTGTTAGGTGAAATTGGAATGAATATGAGCCAGCTTTTCTTAAGTCTAATTTCTTTTAACGTAGGTGTGGAAATTGCCCAGATAGGAATAATATTAATTCTGTTCGGTTTACTTTATTTTCCCTCACAAAAAGCTTGGTATCGTCAGGTAATTCAAATCCCCACCTCACTCATCATTTCGATTGTCGGACTATACTGGTTTATGGAGCGAGTATTTTTTTAATAGTCTGTTTTAAAAGTTCCAACCACTTTTAAGGATTGGTCGGTCACCACTATTTCACCTGAACTAGGATAGTAACCCAACAATCCGCCAATAATTACATAGTGGGTCACAAATACTAAGTTGCCTTGATAAGGGGACCAATTCTTCACCAGTGATCTCAGTTCAATCATTTGTTGGTTATGATTTTTTTTATACTCCCCCTCAAAAGTAGAATTCAAGGATGATAGCTCTTGAAACTCACCAAAGGCGTATTGGGCGGTATCCTTACATCGGCACCATTGACTGGAGTAGACAATATCAATGGG
>Ga0181563_10004772_pt1 | contig 12568 bp, 8 predicted proteins | sample 011ome_25_FD_133759 | JGI IMG/M metagenome (GOLD analysis project Ga0181563, IMG submission 133759) | Coastal salt marsh microbial communities from the Groves Creek Marsh, Skidaway Island, Georgia - 011512CT metaG (megahit assembly) | ecosystem: Environmental > Aquatic > Marine > Intertidal zone... | reverse complement strand
GCGAAAGCACGAAGCGAGCGTGTGATGAACAGAGTCGTTTAACCGTTCCCGTCGCCGATCTCGCCGCCGACGTCCGCGTCGGACCAATTCACCGATTCTGATACGTAGCCCCGGAGGTGGGTTTTCCGTCGACGCGCGCGTCCCCCCTTCACCACTTCGTCGGGCGCCGAGAACCGTCCGGGGTTCAGATCCGTCGCGCACGTCCGTCGCGCCGAGCCGAGGGCATCCGCGGTCAGCGCGCGTTCACGCCACGCGCACCCGCCGGGTCTCGAGAGCAAGCGCCCTCGCCGATCCCCAGTCGTCGCGGCGACCGAGGCGATGTCCACCGCGCTCGCGCGCCTCGCGTTCGGGGCGCGCGCGTCCACGTCGACGTCCGCGCTTTCGTCGCTCGTGAGACACTTCGGCGCGTCGCGCGGCTTTCACGGCGCGTCGGGCTCGCTCGCTGCGGCCAAGAAGGGCGCCGCCGCGGCATCGGAGGAGGAGGCGCACACGCACAGCGCCACGGTCGCCACCGGGATCAACATCAAAAAGGGGGGGAGCGATCCCGAGCTCGGCGCGGACGACGCGTATCCGGACTGGCTGTGGGGCTTGATCGAGCCGAGGAAGACCCTGACCGAGCTGGAAAAGGAGGTGGCTGCCGCGAAGCTCTCGGGGAAATACGACGTGATGGACATCGAAGACATCAAGCGGCTGGTCAAGTTGCGGCGGCGCGCTAAGATCAAGGCGAGCAACGCCGAGCGAGCCAAGTAGACGTCCGAATTTTCTGATGAACGATCGACGGCGCGACTGATAACGACAACGCGACTGATAACGACGCGCTACGCTACTAACGGCGGTCTCGAAGCGCGTCGTGACCAACTTCTCGCGCGCGCGCGCGCGCGTTCTATCGCGTGAAACCCAGCAGGCATAGCGTCCCTGTCGCGTCCCTGTATCGACGCGAACGGATGACGGGACCGACGACAGAAAGTCGTTCACGCGCGCGCGATGCCGTCCGCGGCGGCTTTGTCCCGCACCATCTTTTCCCAGCGCACCTTGTCGTACTCCTCCGGCAGCATGAAGTCCGGGTCGGAGTAGGAGCGCCAGGAGAACATGTGGCAGTCCATGCACAGCGTCTCGCTCTCGAACTGCTTCTTGCCGCGGCACCACGTCTGCATGAAGTGGTGCTCCTTGGTCGCCGTGCCGCCGCACGCGAGGCACTCCGGGAAGCGGTCGTTGCGCTTCCAACGCGAGGTCCACTCGTCGACGGTCATGATCTTCAAGCCGCTCCCGACGGAGGGGTTGATCTCCACAGGGTCGCCGCGCATGATCTTGCGCCACTCCGTGGAGTGCACGGTCGCCTTTGGGTCCGCGTTCACCTCCGTGTAGATGTCCGTCTGCAGGTCATCCGCGTACGCGTGCGTCCAGTCCTTCTTCTCCTCGTCCGCCTTCGCCGAGGCGGGATCCTGGGAAGCCGAAACGCCGAGCGGGTGAGCGTCGATCGCGGGAGTGGCGGGAGCCGCGCGGGAGGGGGCGAGGGAAACGCGGGGACGCGCGAAAGCGCGCGAAGAGGGGACGTACCGTGATCTTCGCCATGTCGGCGAGTCGGCGCGCGCGCGTTGGAGTGACACGGTCGCGAGGGCGCGCGCGCGGATCCGCGGGAGAGCCTCGTTACGACGAAACGAAAACGCTCATCTCGAGGCGCGCGCGCGAACGCGGGAGGCGAGACGTCGATTCGGTTTCGGCAGTTTCGGTGTTTGTTTTCGGTTCCGTTTCAGTGATACGGCCGCAACACGGGATGGAAGTCCTCGACCGCCTCCGTCAACCGCTCGACCGCGGAGGCGTCGCCCGTGTTCGCGTCCGCGATCGCGTCGCCCGCGTTCGCCCTCGAACGCGGCGGTCCCGCGTCGTCCTCGTCGTCAGTCTCTTCTCGCGAAGGATTTTCGTCGCCCGGATTTTCGTCGCCCGGCGCGTTTCTGGCGGGCGCCTCGACGTCCAGAATCTTCACCTCGTTCGTCGCGCGCTCGACGCGGAAACTCCGCGTGCCCTTCTCCACCATGCGTTTGGCGACGTCCGGCCGCTGCAGACGCACGCCGATCGTGCCCTCCGGACCCAACAGACCGAGAGCTTCGCACCGCTTCAGCACCCAAAGCCGACGGTTGTTCGTGCTGAAGAACTTGGTCTCCTTCTCGTCTCTCGGTGGTTTTTTTCGGCCGCTGCCAACGCCGTCGTCGCCGCCGCCGCGTCTCGCGCTTTTCCCCTTGCCGCGCTTGCCTCGCGCGTCCTCGTCGCTGGACCATCCGTCGTCATCGCGCGCGTCGGGTTTCTTGTCCTCGCCCTTGACCGGCATCTCCGCGGCGATCACCGCGATCGCGGGCAGGTCCGACGCCTTGATGGCGCCGCTCTCAATCTCCGCGAGCGTGCCTTTCAGCGTGCGCCCGCATCCGCTGAAGTACGGAAGCACCTTGGAGTAGGTGTAGAGGATCTCGGACGGGCGCAGCGGCACGAGCGGGCCCTCCGCGCTGCCGGACGACGACGCCTTGCGCGAGCCCTTCTTCTTCTCCTTCTTCTTCTCCGGAGGCATCAGTCCCGTCGCGGAGCCCGCGGGGCGAAGTGGCGGCTCCCGCCGAAGGCCTCTCCAGTCTCCACGAAAGCGCTCTCGGCGTTTTCGGTTTCCGACCGTTTATGACAGAAATACGAGGTCGGCGATGCCTTCTGTCGGACGCGACGACGCGCAGACCGAGGCACGGCATCGCGTCCCGCCGCGCACACGCACGCGCGCGGTCGCGGTTTCTTCGGGGCACGGCCGCCGCGATGACGTCTTCGCGCGGCCTTCGCGCGCAGGTGGAGTCGCTCCTCGCGGACGAGCTCTGGGACAGCGCCGAGACGCTCGGCGGTTTGTTAGCCTCCCACGCGCAGTCGAGGCACGCCGACGCCGAGGGCGTGCCCGCGGGCGAGCGAGCCGCCTGCGTCGCGCTCTTCGCGGACGCGTTGCTCGGCAAGCGCGAGCATAGGAGGGCGTTGCACCACTACGCGAGCGCGCTGGAGCTCAACCGCCTCGCCCCGCTCGCGGGCGGACAGAGCGAGGCGGAGACCCCGACGCCGATGGGCACCCGGCCACCGGGCACGCCCGGTCCCGACGGCTCGCCCGCGGCGCCGGCCCCCGTGACGCCCGGCGCCGCCGCGGCGCTCGCGACGCGCCCCCAGGAGACGCCGGCGACGCGCTCGGCGGCCGCGAGCTCGGGCGCGGTTCCGGACGCGACGCACCTGGACGAGTCCTCCACGAAGTTCAAGATGGGCAAGTGTTTCGCCGCGCTCCGGGAGTGGCGATTCGCGCTCGCCGAGCTGGAGACCATCCCCGCGCGCGCGCGGACGCTCCCCGTGACCCTCGCGCTGGCGGAGGCATACAAGCGCACGGGCTACGACCGTGCCTCCGTGGCGTGCTACAAGGAGTGCCTGCGGATCAACCCGTTCGCGGTGGAGGCGGCGGAGGCACTCGCCGACGCCGGCGCCGCGCCCGCCGAGCCGCCCGACGACGAAACCGAAAACGCGGCGGACGCGTTCGCGTCGGACGCGCTGAGACGCCTCACGCGGGGGCGCGTCGCGCTCGCCTCCGGGGACGCCGCGACCGCCGCGTCCGCCTACGCGGCGCTCGCCGAGACCTTCCCGGGGGACGCGCGCGTCGAGCTCGCGCGCGCGCGCGCCGCGGCGGCGGCGGGCGACGACGCCGCCGCCGCCGACGCCTTCCGCCGGCGGCGCGCGTCCGACCCCCGCGCGGCGGAGGGCGCGGACGAGTTCGCCGAGCTCCTGCGCCGCCGCGCGGACGAGGGCGAGGGCGATGATCCCGTTTCGGAGTCACTTGAGGCATTCGCCGCCTCCGCGCACGACGCGGACGACGAGCACGGCCTCGGTGGGTACGGCGTGCTGAGCTGCGCGTACGGGCTCGGCGGCGCGGCGGCGCGCGGCGCCTCCGGCGAGCTGCGCGCGCTCGTCTCCGAGGCGCTCGAGGCGGCCCCCGAGCGCCCCGAGCCCTGGGGCGCCGCGGCGACGTACTGGGCCGCGCGCGGGCAGGTGTCGCGCGCGCTGGGGTACGCGGACAAGGCGCTGCGCCTGGACGATCGGCGCGTCGCCGCGCATGTCGCGCGAGGGCACCTGTGTCTGCGTCTGCGCCGGCCGGACGACGCCGTCGGGTCGTTCCGGCGCGCCGCCGCGCTCTGCGCCTCCGCGCTGGGCGCGCCCGGGGCGGCGAACACGGGCGAGGGGTCCCGCGGGCGTTTGTCATCCTTCGCGGGACCTTCCGGGACGATCGGGGCGGCGCTCGCGTCGCGCGCCGGCTTGGTGGCCGGCTACCTGCTGCAGCGCCGGCGGAAAGAAGCGCTCGCCGCCGCCAAGGAGGCGCTGGCGCTGGCGCCGGGGTCGCCGCTCGCGCGCGCGCTGGTGGGAGACGCGTACCTGGCGCGCGGCGCGCAGAACGCGCCCTCCGGCGCCTCGGCGTCCGCGGACGCCAAGGCGCGCGCGGAGAAGGCGCGGAAGCACTTCCAGGCGGCGCTGGCCCTGCGCCCCGGGGACTCGCGGCTCGCGCTCGCGCTGAGCGAGGCGCAGAGAGTCTGCGGCGAGCCGGCGGCCGCGATTCAGACGCTGCGCGCGCACCTCGCGGCGTACGCGGCGGCGGAGACGCGCGCGCGCGTGGCGTGCCACTGCGCGTTGGGCGCGGCGCTGGCGAGCTCGCGCATGCTGGCGGATGCTGCGGGCGAGTACCAGCGCGCGTGCGGTCTGGACGCCGCGTGCGAGCCCGCGAAGCGGGGGCTGGCGCGCGTCGAGCGCCTGATGAAGGGCCAGGACCCCGACGCGGGCGACGACGACGTCGACGAGGACGAGGACGACGGCGCGGGGGAAGAAGAGGACGAAGAAGGGGACGAGGAGGACGAAGAAGGGGACCTGTTCGAGTAGTGCGGCCTATGTCTACTAGCTCGCTAGAGAGCTCGCGTGGACGAGGTGTACGCCGGCGCGTTCGCGTCGCATACCTGAAGAGCTACGAAGGTCGCGTACCGCGTACGTCGACGCCTCGATTCGCGAATATAAGGACGCGTCGTAAAAGTACCGACGGCGTCGTTTCCGTCCTCGTAGCAACGCGCAACACCCGACTCGCGACACAATCGCGACGTACCTCGACGACGTTTTTCATTTCACGTCATCCGCGTCCTCCGTCCCGTCGATCGCCAGCGCCGCGTCGCCCTTCGCCGCCCTGATGCTGGGCTCGAGGTCGAGCGCGTGCAGCAGCCCCCCGGGCAGCACCATGGCGCACAGCAGGTAGATGAGCACGGGCCTTATTTTTCCGGTGGTCTGCACGACGGACGCGGCGATGAGCGGCCCCATCCACGACGAGCCTTTGTCCGTGATCTCGAAGAGCGCGAACATGTCCGACTCGTGGCCTTTGGGGATGAGCTCGGAAAACACCGCGCGGCCGAACGCCTGCGCCGACCCGAGGCACATCCCGAACCACACCGCGAGCACGTACAACTCCGCGGGTTTACGCAGCCCGATGGACGTGGTGAAGAACCCGACGCATCCCCAGAGCGGCAGGACCGCCAGGAACAAGAGGTTCAGCACCAAGACGCGTTTGGAGGACCAGCCCGTTCTGACCTGCGCCGCGTGCCACGCGTACCCGCCGACGGCGGCGAAGAGCGGCACGATCACCGCCAGCGCGCTCAGCTCGAGCGCGCCCATGCACAGCTCGCGGCTGGCGAACAGCACGGACACCGTGGCGATGGTGGCGTACCCGTCGCTGAACACGAAGAACAAAAGCAGGAACACGTTCGTGTTCGGCGAGACCGCGTGCAGGTGCCGCAGCAGACGGCCGGTGCGGAGCCAGCCCTGCAGAAGCAGGTTGACGTCTTTCGGCGCCGGCGGCCCTGGCCGCTCGGGCAGCCGCGCGATCGCCGGCGCCGAAAACGCGAGCCACCATACTCCCGAAAGGGACGCCGCGATCCCGTACGACCACCAGTCAGAGGCTTTCAAAGCCACCGAACACACCACGACGACAACGACGGAGAGCACCAGGCACGTCGTGCCCCCCACGTAGCCCCACATCTGCCCTTTCGAGGAGTACTCGCTGTTCGCCGCCTCTCGCGCTTTGTACACGTCGTCGTCGCCAAGCGCGCCCTCGGCTTTCCCCTCTAACGCGCCCTGCACCAGCGCGCTGTCCTCCACCATGAGCGGCAGGTACGAGTTGTAGAACACCACGGAGACACCCAGCGAGATGTTGCTGAGCATGATGAGCAACCCCCCGAGCCAGTACAGCGACGCGCTGAACGGCAACACGATGAACAGGCAACACGCGCACGCGCCGAGCGTGGACGAAATGACGAGCCCTCGCCGGCGGTAGTTCCCGTAGTCCCCGAGGCTGCCGACGGTGATGAACACGATCGCCTGGAACAGCACGGAGATGGAGATCATCGTGAAGATGAAGGACGTCGGGTTGATCCCGCCGGGAAGTTTCAGAGAGGGCAGGTCCGAGTACGACACCGCGCCGGAGACCGGGTCAACCAAGCGGATCTGCTCGCCGTCGCCCTCCACGCACTGCACGCAGTTGGTCTGGACCGCGTCGTCCTCGAACGAGGCGCAGGATTCGGGCCGGGCCGTGCTGTGGCGCGACCACGCGAACGTGTTCGCGAGGTCGTCCACCAACAGCGGCACGAACACCTGCGCGTTCCGTCGCGACGGGGAAGGGGGCGTGAGTGTCACGCGCCGAGAAAACGAGAAAAGTGTCTGTGACATTTGCTTGGGCGCGAGCGTCGACGGCAGATGGCCCGAGGCGAGTGGACCGCGCGCGTACCGTCATGGCGCTCTGGAAGAACGCCGAGTTGGCGAAATCGTAGATGTACCACCCCACGAGCTCGCGCCGAAGCGCTTCCGGGTCCTTCGCCGGCGTCATGGCAACCACGCGCGACGAGTTTTGATCAACAACAACGGCAACGAGCTGCTGATGACGTGGAAAATGTCGGACAACTGATTTCGCTGCGAATCAGAATTCAGAAACGAGCGATTTTTTACACGAAGGTGATCAAAAACCGGTCGGCGCTACGGTTGCCCCTCCCGCCTTTCGCCCGCGGCTTTCGCGTCCTCGTCCCCCGCCCCGCCCTTCCGCGCCTCCTCCCCGAGCTCGAACTCTTCGTCGTGGTCGTCGTCGTCGTAAATCTCGGACGCGCGCAACTCCTTCTCCACCAGCTCGCCCACCAGCGCCGAGAGGTCGGCGACGTCGATCATCCCGTTTGCGTCCGTCTCGAGCGCCGACAGGATCGACCGCAGGTGCGCCTCGTCCTCGTCGTCCAGCGCGTCCTTGAGCATCTCCTTGACGTTCACGAGCTCCTCGGGCGAGATCTTGCCGTCGCCGTCCGCGTCGAGCACCTTGAACTTGGTGCCGATCTTGTCGTCCGCCAAATCCAGGTCCCGCTTCACGCCAGCCAGCATGGCGTTGACCCGGTCGTTCACGCGGTCGCACAGACGCGCGTCGTGGCTGGCGCGGAACCAACCGGGCTTCTCGTCCAAATCCGAGAGCTCCTCTTCCTCCTCGTCCTCGTCGTCCACGACCTCGAACGGGTCCGCCAAACGCTCGCCTCGAGAAGCGTCAGCGTCAGCGTCCGTCCAGGTAGCTCCCGGCGGCGAAACCGGCGCCTCGGCGTCTTCGTCGGGGACGAGCTCGCCGGGCTCGGCGAAGCGCTCCTCCTCCTCCGCCGCGGCGCGCGCCGCCGTGTACGACGCCGTTTCGCGCGCGACGACGCCGTCCAGGGACTCGGGCGAGACCGTTCGCGCGTGGACGCGCGAGAACACAGACGGCTGCCCCTTCGCGGAGGCGGCCTCGATGGCCGCCGCCGCCGCGACGTCGCCCTCGGCGGCAACCGCCGCCGCCACCGCCGCGTCGCCGTCCAGGCGGACGAGCTGCTTCTGCACCTGCCGCAGCCGCTTGCCGTACAGGTCGAGCTCCTTGCGCACGAGCGAGGTGAGCTCCTTGCGCTCGACGCCCAGCGCGGAGACGCCGGCGAGCGCCGCGAGCAGGCGCGACAGCTTCGCGGCGCGCCGCGCGCGGCGGCCGGCCACGACGCTCTCCACTTCGTCTAGCGACACGGAGTCGATGCCGGTGTCCGCCTTCTTCTTGGCGGGCGGGCCGGGAGCCGCCAGGTCTTTTTTCGCCGCGGCGTCCGCGTCGCCGGCGTCCGCCGCCGCCGCGTCCGGAGACGCTCCGGCTCTGCTTCCGGCGTCCGCGCCGCCGTGCTTCTCGGCGGCGGTCACCGCGGCGCCGTCCGCGGCGAGCGCCTTGGTCGCCTCCTCCTTCTTGGCCCTCTCCTCGCGCAGAGCCTCCTCCTCCATGGCCCGCTCCGCGTTCTCCTCCTCGATGAGCTCCTCCTCCTGCTCGAGGAACTCCAGCTTGCGCGCCACCTGATCGGCGCGCGAGCTCGCCATCTGGCGCTCCTCCGTGACGGAGATGACCACCTCTTCCGGCAGCGTCGCGAGCGTCTCCTGGATGTCCTTCATCGCCGCGGCTTGGCGCTCCTTCGCCGCCAGCGCGTCCACGTCCTCGCGCGGGTCCCAGCTCACGTCGCCCGCGCCGCTCACCGTCTCCGACTCCTCGACGCCCGCCGCGCGCCGCGCTTCGGTGGTGATGGTGAACGCGCGCGACAGCACCAGCAGCGAGGGCGGGAGCTTCGCGTTCAGCGACAGCTCAAGCCAGTCGTTGATCTGGCGCTCCAGAAGCTCGCGGTCGGCGGTGTCCGCGCGCATGCCTCGCGCGCGCGAGACGCTCTGCAGCTCGGCGACGCTCAGGGACGCGACGCCCTCGCGGGCAATCACCTTGTCGTCTGACTTGAGCTCCTTGAGCTTGTCCTTGAGCTGCCGGCGCAGGTAGCTGTCCGTGCCGTACGGGGACAGGCCCACGAACTTGCACATGTTCGTGAGTTGCCCGCGCGAGATGTGGTCCAACGTGAACTCGTCCCCGAACAGACGCGAGAAGCGCGTGATGTCGTCGTTGGTCACCGTCGCGTCGCCGCTCCGCACTTTCTTCATGAAGTCGTACAGCTTGTCGGCTTTCTCGCGCGTGTACCCCGAGCGCGACTGCTTCAGGCCCTTGGCCATCACCTTCACGGTGTCTTGCAGGAACCGCGCCACCTCCAGCTTGGCTTTCAGGCGCTTCTTCAGCTCCTCCTCGTGTTTCAGCTCGTCCCGGAACGTCGTGGGCAGCATTCCGGGGAAGAGCTTGATGGCCACGGGCAGGAACACCTCCATGAACGGGATCAAGATGAACGCGGCGAACGGAACCAGGCGGAACACGTCCGCGGTGGTGCGGGTCATCTGCTTGCGCTCTCGGCGCGTCAACGGCTGGCCTCTCAGCGTCTTGAACAGCAAACGCGTGGCGATCTTGATCTCCACCCAGAGCAGTTTCGTGCCCGCCCAGTAGTGCGCCATCTCGTCTTTGAAGTGATGCCACCCGCTAGACGCCGCGACGCGCCACTCCTCGCGCGTCATCTTCGTCAGGCTCACCGCGTACGGCCCGAGGCTCACGAAGCTCTCCCACGCGCTCACCACTTTGTTCCACGTGCTCACCGCCTCTTTTATCTGGCGCTCCAAGTGGAGCCGGTCGATCTCCGCCTTCGCGCGGTCCAGCGCGTGCAGGTCCACCTTCAGATCCGCATCCCCCGAACCGTCGCCCCGCCCGGGGGACGTCTCCGGGGACACCACGGACGCGTCGCGTCTCTGTGGCTCGGGCGAGCCGAGCTTCGACGTGTCCAGCGGGAACGGAGGCGCGGGGCTGGCAGACGTCGAGCGCGCGGGCTCGGGCGACGCGCTCGCCGCGAACCGTCGCGCGTGTCGTTCCACGCCGAACGCTGAAGCGGCGAAACCTCGGGATCTGTCGAAGGGGAAGCGCGCGCGCTGGGCGTGTCCGAGGTGGGACCCCGAGACGGACGGGAGATAGGAGGGGAGCTGATAGTGCGCGAGCGCGCCGTCGATCCCCCGCATCGATCGCGGGATGGTACCCAGCGACGCGTCGCCGCGCACCGCGCCTCCGAGGTCCGCTAACGAAGATGCCGGCATATCTCGAGGACGCGCCCGAGGCGAGCGACCTCGACCGCCGTCATCGTCGTCACGCCACGCCGAGGCGATATCCGCGGCGATGAGCTCGCGCGCGCGCTCCGACCGCGTGCTGCCAGCGCGCAACCTCGCGCGCAACATCGCGGTGTAGCGCGGCTCTCTCTGAAGAGGTCCCCTCGCGCGACGTCACTTTTCGTGACAGGTTGTTCGTTTCGTTGTGTGCTCTCTCCTCTCTGAAATCGACCGGTGAAGTCAGGGTCAAAGTCACGTACGTCGTCGATGAATATCTCGCGTTGAACGTAAACACTTGAAAGTAAATTAAATTGTCAAAAAAAAAATCGGCGTGCGCTCCACCGCCACCGCCGCCGAAAGAAATCGGCGGCGGAAGGGTGCGCCACTTCGGAACGCGCGCCCGACTACAGCGCGTACTACGACGCCATGGCGACGTTTCTGTTGTACGAGTCCGCCTCCGGCTATGCCCTCTTTGAGGGGCTGGACATGGACGAGATCGGTCAGACCGCGGAGGCTGTCCAGGCGACCATCACGTGCGTCGAGACTGCCGCCCCTTTTTCTTTCTCCGGCTGCAGGGCGTAATAATTCGCCAATCGTCGGCCCCCGCCTCGCGCGCGCGCGTTCGCTCGACCCGGGAACCCGATCGAAAGACGAAGGGGTCGCTGCGCGCTCGCGCAGCTCCGAGGATTGTTCGGTTCCCAGACGCGCGCGCCGCTTCGAACCGCCAACCCCTCGTCTCGCGGAGGCGAGGGAAGAAAGCGTCACCGCTTTTTTAGGTTTGCGTCGATGTCGGCGGGTCGACAGGGGTTCCAGTCATGTTTTTTTGTTGAAAGCGTGTCTCCTCGCGATCCGCTCATCCTCCTTCTGACCTCCCCCCCCCTCGGTCGCGTCGCAGTGACATGACCCGCTTCGGCAAGGTGGTCAAGCTCAAGGGTTTCAAGCCCTTCGTGAGCGCGGCGAACGCGCTGGGCGAGATCAACGCCATCTCCGAGTCGCAGTGCTCGGACGACCTGAAGCATTTCCTCGAGATGAACCTGCCCAAGGTGAAGGATGCGTCCAAGGCCAAGTTCAAGCTCGGCGTGTCCGACCCGAAGCTGGGCAACTCCATCGGCGAGGCCACGTCGATTCCGTGCGTGTGCAACGACCACATTGGCGAGATCCTGCGCGGGTGCCGCACGCACTTCTCGCGGTTCATCAAGGGCCTGAAGGACGGCGACTACGAGAAGGCGCAGCTCGGTTTGGCGCACTCCTACAGCCGCGCCAAGGTGAAGTTCAACGTGAACCGCAGCGATAACATGATCATCAACGCCATCGCGCTCATCGACGTGCTGGACAAGGACATCAACACGTTCATCATGCGCGTGCGCGAGTGGTACGGCTGGCACTTCCCCGAGCTGGTGAAGGTGATTGGCGACAACTACACGTACGCGCGCGTCGCGCTTGCCGTCAAGGACAAGTCGACGCTCACCAGCGACGGGCTCAAGATGCTCACCGAGATCACCGGCGACGAGGACAAAGCGAAGGAGGTGATCGAGGCGGCGAAGGCGTCCATGGGCCAGGACATCTCCCCCGTGGACCTCGTGAACATCGAGGCGTTCGCCAAGCGCGTCATCTCGCTCGCGGAGTACAGGAAGAGCCTGCACGAGTACCTGGCCAACAAAATGACGGCGGTGCGTCGCGTCGCCGGCGTCGCCTCCCGCGCGTTTTCGTTTTTGGTTTTTGGTTTTTGGTTTCGCTCGCGCGCGTTCGTTCGTTTTGGTCCCTCGCGCGGCGTCACGAAAGGCTGTGTTTATGATGATTATGATCACCTATCACAGACCTGAACTGAATATCCTTGATCGATACACTTCATGCACCACTCTGACACGCGGCCGGCGCCGCGCGAGGGACCCGGACCCGCGCGACTCGAGGCGCCCGACGAACCGCGCGCGCGAAGCGCGTCGACGCCCATCCGCCCCGAACGCGACTCGACTGACTCGACTGCGTTTCCCTCACATCTCTGCCTCCGCTCGCCCCCTTCAGGTGGCCCCCAACCTGGGCGCCTTGATCGGTGACATCGTGGGCGCGCGCCTCATCTCGCACGCCGGCTCCTTGACGAACCTCGCCAAGTACCCGGCGTCGACGGTGCAGATTCTGGGCGCCGAGAAGGCGCTTTTCCGCGCGCTCAAGACCAAGGGCAACACGCCCAAGTACGGCTTGATCTTCCACTCCTCGTTCATCGGTAAGGCGCACGCGCGGAACAAGGGGCGCATCTCGCGGTACCTCGCCAACAAGTGCTCGATCGCGAGCCGCATCGACTGCTTCTCCGACTTCCAGACCAACGCCTTCGGCGAGAAGCTCAAGGAGCAGGTTGAGGAGCGTCTGGAGTTTTACGACAAGGGCACGGCGCCGCGCAAGAACATCGCGATGATGCAGGCGGCGCTCGAGGCGGCGGGCCCGGAGTACGCCGCGGCGAACGGCGGCGGCGGCGGCGGCGGGAAGAAGCGCAAGGCGAGCG
>Ga0181563_10004768_pt1 | contig 12578 bp, 14 predicted proteins | sample 011ome_25_FD_133759 | JGI IMG/M metagenome (GOLD analysis project Ga0181563, IMG submission 133759) | Coastal salt marsh microbial communities from the Groves Creek Marsh, Skidaway Island, Georgia - 011512CT metaG (megahit assembly) | ecosystem: Environmental > Aquatic > Marine > Intertidal... | reverse complement strand
CCTTTTGAGTTTATTATATAGTCTTTCCTTTTCCCATTCAACTTCTTCATCACCAAAATCTGGCAGTGTTTCATAGACATCTTCTAGCAAACATTTAAATTCAAACAGTTCACGTTTAAGTCCTGATGTTGTAAAGCCGTCATTGTACGGACTTTTAATTTCAGAAATAGTCTGTGCTAACCAATCTTCAACTAGACCAGTTAAGTTATTGCCGTGTGCTTCATCTATGTTTTTCATCCACTTTGGTCTCATCGTCCTTCTTTCAGTATACGTGCGACTTCTTGTTTGTCCCAATCACGTTCTTGTTCAGGGTGTTTAGGTAAGGAATCATAAATGCGATCTAATTTACATTTAAGTAAGTATAGTTCACGCTTGGCGTTAATTTTGCGATCTGGATCTTGGTCTTTGTTTGCTTCAATTGATTTTTCTATTAACCAAGTTTCTACGTCAGAGTAACTAGGACTGTGTGTCCAGGATGAATTACCCATCCATTCGTAGTTGGTATAAGTGTCTGAATTTAACCACTCTAGGTCTTCTAATGAACCGTCGTGGTCTTCGAGTGTGATGTCTTCTTTATCGTCGCCCATAAGATCTATACTTAAATTCCTTCCAATTGTTTCTACAATTTTTACCAGCAACAAATTTCATATATTGTTGCCAAACAAATGTGCGAGGATTGTATAGATCTGCTTCGTTGAATCTAAACCCGTGATCTCTACAGAAGAGACGCAGTCGGTCTAAGTCATCGAATATATCGTCAATGTCTAATCGAGAATGGTGTTTGGCCATTCGGGCTCCTTTTTTAGATTAGATTGTGACTGATTGACTTGGACGACTCGTGTTGTACGTTATAGTACAACCGTTCTCCCCATCCTCCGATACCTCAATAATAACTGTTCTGCCAGGATATCTGTCAGCAATCTGTAGATAGAGATCGTCCGCAATCATTTCACAACTTTTATAGTTTAAGTCTAGCACCCCACTATCACTATGATATAAGTCTTCTAACCATCGTTTAAATTGAATAAATTCAATGTCACGATCATTGTGAAAGACATCTATAGCCACTCTAAAGTGAAAAGTGTGTCTGTGCGGATGTGCCAAAAATGCTACATTGTATTTATCGTTAGTGTTCAGTTTAGGATCCGTAGCCGCGGCAGGGTAGCAGTGTACACCTTCCTTTTGAAACGTTACCCAAATCTGACGTGTAGCTTTTTCAACAATTTGATCTACAATTTGTCTTTGTTCCTGGTTCATACTCATTATAATTGCTCTAACGCTTCAATCATATCATGTGCGTGTGCAATCTTTTCTAATTCCTTTTCAACAGTTTCTGAATAATCAATATGCTCAGCAACACCTTGTGGACTTGCTAGAAACATTTCAATATTTGTTTTACTGATATTGATTTGATTTTCATACTTTGCTTTAAGATTGTTTAATACATTACTCATCAGTACCCTCCTCTATTATTTCATCATTGGCATATTCTGACCACTCAGTTAGTTTTTCTGGATCCATTAACTTATTAAGTTGATGACACCATACACCTGAGTTAGTAGCATTAAATCCTACATCATCTATTTTAATAGTAGCATTTTCATTATACATTGTCAAGTTAGGTATCTTCACACTGATCATTGGAATAAAATGCTCAAATGTATTAAGTTGTACAAACCATGCTGGTGGTGTGTGATTGCTTGAACAATTAGCATACTTAACATCAAAGTCTAATGTTGCCCAAAATCCTAAACGTAATACGTGTTCAATTTGACGTACCCATCCATTAATATTTTGTCCGTCAAAGGATTGGTTGGCCCCGAAGTACACGTGATTGCATTCGTGTTGTGTGGCAATATCGGTGATTTCTTCGGGAGCCATAACTCCAACAACAAACAATGTTCGTAGATTAAATGCAGGTGTGACTTCTATTTCATCACCTATAAAGTAAGTTACGCTGTCTGCTGTGCCTGTTGTGTATGTTCTTTCCATTGTTGTGTGTACCATTTATATGCTGAATCAATGATTATTTCTAAACTGCTGTATTCAGGAAACCAACCTAACCAATTATTGGCTAACGTTGGATCAGCAATAAGTTTGCCTGGATCTCCTGGTCTCATTGGTCCATAGTTTATTTTATTAAAATTATACTTGGTTTTTACATAATCTGCAATCTGTTTATTGCTGATACCTAACCGAGTTCCTAAGTTCATAACTTTAAACTTAACAGGGTCTGTCCAATGCTTTTCAGCACCCATGACATGAGCTCTAGCAATATCCCAAACATGTACATAGTCTCTTACACAGGTACCATCCTCTGTGTCAAAGTCGTCGCCATTGATAGTAAACTCCTGATCGTTGATCACTGCTTCTAAGATACGTGCCACAATGTGCGTTGCGTTAGGCTCTTGTCCTAGATCAAAGTTAAATGGTTCTGCACCACAAGCATTAAAGAATCTAAATACCATTGCAGGAATACCATAAGCACGTGTATAGTCTGCTAATATATGTTCTGCTGTTGCTTTGGTATTACCATAAGGACTAATAGAGTTCTGTGGATGCGACTCTGGTATGGGTAGTTGTACTGGTTCACCATATACAGCGGCACTGCCACTAAACATCATTAAAGGTGTTTGCTCTGCTTCTTTTAATGCGTCTAATAATTTAATTAGTTTGGATACATTGTTATCCCAATACTCGTCGGGACTTAGTACGCTAGGCCCTACTAGACTTGTACCAGCACAGTGTACAATAACATCATAGTTCTCTCTAACAATGCCACGTAGACTAGCAGGACTTGAAAAGTCATCTAACCACCATAAGTCATGTGTTGCATTTAAACAATGATTGCGTTGCACACGATCGTTAATGTGTACAGTGTGTCCTTCATTTTTAAAGGCACGTGCTATGTGACTGCCTATGTAACCACAGCCACCTGTTACTAATATCTTTTTAGTATTTTGATTCACTGGTATGCTTTCTATAATCTACACTGTTGCGTAACCACTGTTCGCCTTTGCCTTCCATGATATCAATACAACGATCAATAGTACCGTCAGTCCAGTCACTGATCTTACCCATGTTTGCGTGTGGCTCTTCTAACAATACTTTAAGTTTAGTCATAGCATCATCTAAACTCCAAGGTATGTATAATCTTTCTGGATCGTTGTTAAATGTTTCTGGGAAACTACGATATGCAGGATACAATACGTTACTACCTAAGGTATCACCTTCACTTACTGTGTTAGATACCCAATCTTGTAAAGCACAGTTAAACAGCACTCTGGTATCATTTAATAAGTCATAATATTGATTCTTTTCAAGATCTTCGTGTATAACTAACTTGCCTTCTTGTTGTAGTTGTCTTGTTCTAGCCATGTAACTATCATTGTTAGATTTTATTTTACTGCCTGAGTATAAACAAAACTCTACTTTAGGTAAACTAGGATCTGCATTCCATGCTTCAATCAAATCCATAAAGAAATCTGGTTGTTTTTCTTGATCCCATCTAGCCGCAAAACCTACACGCATTGTACGTTTGTCAAATGGTCTTAGTGGACCTACAATACGTTCACGTACTTCTTCTTTACCAAATGCTAGTCCAGATATATTATAGATAGGTGCAGTCCAACCTGCTACCTGCATGTGTGCAACCATCTCTTCATTAGTTGCTAATACTGTGGCAAACTCATTTACCATTTGCTCGTACAAGCCCATCCATTTACCCATGCCCCAAACATGTACAAAGTCATCTGGGTCAACAGTTTGTGCTAGACAACGTACATAAATTTTAGGTCTTAGTTCTTTAGGAATTTGGTCCATGATATATGGTAAACTTTCAATACCTGGTTGGAACATATCTTCAAAGAATACAGCATCTTCTGCTGTTACTTCACCAGCCTTCATAAGTTTAACAAGATTCATTAGTTGACTCATGCCAAAGTAACTACGCCCATGTGCATCTAACACTTGTCCTGTTACAATGGCCTGATCATTGCTTAGAGTTTCACCTGGAACAATATGATAATCAATACCACGACGTTTAAATACCCGCTCATTCCAGTCTTGTAGTTGTAATGTATATCTTGCTTTGTAAGGCTCTAAGCCCATATACCAAAGTTTACGCATTATGCTACCTTTTTTTGTAATTTTTCTATTTGTTCTTTAATTGATAATTTTTCTATTTTCATTTTCTTTAGATCATTATCATCTAAGTAGTAAGTATACGCTTCTTTGATTTTTAAGTCAAGCTCTCGATGTCTTGCTATTAATTCATCTAAATCTTTTGTCATACTAAGCCTCCTCCGCTTCAAGTTTGTCTAGGGTTACTTCATCAAACCCACTATCATCAATATGGTGTTCTTCTTCTGCAGGTGTGTCCTCCTCAAACAAATTATTAAACATAGTACCAGCGTTAACAGTTTTCTTACCTGAAAAGCCTCTAGTTCCAATAATTGACATCCAAAACTTATCAAACTCATCAATAACTGCTAATGCTGTTTCTCTATCTGGTGCGGCAAATATTGCTTCTACAATATCTCTAAATGCTACTCTATCAAATGTTTCTTGTATAAGCATACCAGGATAACGTCCACTGTCATACTGTCTGTTTGCTTCTTGTACAGCATTGATGTGTTGCCAAACGTTGTGTCCCATCATTAATGCGTAACTAAAACTATCCCATGATGTTTTGCCTTCCTTGCCGTTTTTATTTAGGTCTCCTGGCTTATAGATACAAATATCTTTCATTTCCAAGTTACGTGATATTGGACTATCTGTAAACGTTGCATGTATACCATCTTGAACAACACCCTGACTAAACTGTCTAGTGTCTGTTGCGTATTTCTTATCATCAGCAGTAGAATCCATTCTGTAACTCCACTTGGCACGATCTTCTGTTACAACTTCTGTATAGATCTGACCATTTGCTGTTGCTAAGAAAGGACTAGCACAATCAAAACTAATAGTGAACTTTGGATTATGATACTTGCGTACTGCACGTTGTATGTCTGTTAACAATGTTGCCCACTCTAGTTTACTTGTACCTAAAAAGTGCATCCAATCTTGTACACCTTCTTTGAGTAAACCATCATGGATAATGTTAACCAAACGTTTCAACACTAGATGTACATCACACATATTCTGTCCACCCATAGCCCAACCATCAAAGTGTGTGTTAGGATATTTGTTTGGATCACAATACTCTTTCATAATCTGATACCACTGTTCAGCGTTTGAATGATTGTCACCTTGTAGTACATTTAGGAATCTAGCACCACCATTTTCTTTACCTTTACGGTGTTGCATAAAGTATTCATTATTGAATTTAGTTGCGTCAATGGCTTCTTGGAGTGTAGTAATGCCACAGGCCTTACTTGCTTTTTTATCATGTATAACCCAAGTAGGAATATCAAGAATCATACCATAGTCTGCAATTGAGTCTAACCAGTTTAATACTAAACTACGTTTCTTTTGTGCTCGAGGACAACCTGAGTTGGCTTTCCAATCACCTTCCCAGAGTCCTTTAGCAATCTGGAATCCACCTGAGTCACCTAATATAAATGTGCCAGCTTCTCTTTTGCGTACCATATCTTCTTTAGGTACTTCAACAGACATATCTAAATTAGCATGTCCTGCAGAATACAACGTCCATTTATATGTAAACAAACCTTCTTGACTGTTAAGCCAATTCATGTTTTCCATTTCTGGAATGTTTTTAGGCATACGAGCAGGGTCAACATAGTTGCCTGCTTCTCTTTGTTTACCTATAAATGTTGCATAAAATGAACTTAATGCTGGTAAGAATACAGCATAGTCATTTTGTTTTGCTGTTAAGTCGTCGTGTTCTACTCTAGCCATTATTTACTGTGTGCTGGTAAAATGTAGTTGTATACTGCAATACCTGAATCAACTGTAATTTCTGCGGCACCTTCATCACTCATTTTAATAGTTTTATCACCAGTTAGATCTAAGATACTAATAAACTGTTTAACTGGCCATGCCCACGCTCTTGCAAGTCCTGTACCACCTACTGTAGGCTGGAATACAAAGTTACCTGCGTGTGTTGAATGATCACCAAAGTATAACATCAAGTCACCGTTTTCTGTACGAGCAGTAAACGTTGTTTCTTCACCGTTTGCCTGTGCCTGAAACTTTAATCTTTGTACACCAGCAATAGTTGGCTCAAAGTCTACATTCCAATTAGCACCTTTAAACTTAACTGTTTTAAGTTTTTCAGCAATAATCTCAGATGTCATAAATCTGTAATCATTTTTAAAGTCACTGGCGGCATTTTCAAAATGCAAACCTACTGGAACGTTTTCACCGTTACGGTCTTGACGTTGTACAGTAATCTGTGCGTTGTCTTTATACTCTGGAATACCTAGTAGAATTTTAAGTTTTGATAAGTTAGGCATACCAAACGTACCTTTAAACTCTGCTACTGGTTGTTTGAATTTTGCTGATACAACTACTGAACGGTCTTCTGCTAGTCCGTCGATAACTGTTTCGGTATCTGTACCTGTAATCTTGACCAATTCAATAAAGCCAAGATCAAAGGTATGTTCAACCAAATCTAATAAGTGATCTCTCATACGTTTTCCTTTACATTAATGTTATAACTATTATACATGATATTTAGATCGTTACAATCCTGATCTAAAATTATTTTACCAATTTTATTTTGTGTGTACACTAGCAAGTGTCTGTCCACCTTTAATACTATCAAGTTGCCCTGGCTTTTCAATTTCAAACCAAGCCATACCATAAGTTTCTCTAAAGTGTTTTAATATTGTAAAGCCTGTGTTTTCTAAATAATGTCTAACTAGTCTACCTGGTGTATAGTATTTCCAACCTTGTTCTACCAAAAGAATGTTGTGTGGTAAGTCACAGTCGTTAAATGTAAATATCATAGTACCACCAGGTTTTAACAATTCATAACATTCTTTCAGGGTGGTTTGTATTACACTAATAGGCATGTTATCAAAAAAGTTATAAGCAAGTATAAAGCCAAATTGTTGTTGTGGTAAACGACTAAAAAACGGCTGTTGTTTATTAAACTTAGGCATTTGATAACTTCTTAACCTATTGCGATACTGTTCTTTAAATTGGTCTCTAACTGGTTTTATTAATATGTCACTAAAGTCAATCAAGTAAAGTGGATCTAAACTTACTAATGTATGTGTTAGGTTGCCATGACTAGGACATATCTGTAGACCTGCTTGATCCCAACGTGCATAATGATCTATGCGTGTTTCTAAATATTCTTTGGTGTCAGGTTGTATTTCTAAAAGTCTTTGACCTTTTTCTCTAATTGTTTCGTTGTTAATGTTTAACTTAAATCGTTCTTCACTGTCAACCAAATAACTTTTCTCTTCGGCGTGTATTTGTTGTGTAAGTTTATGATCGTAATCTAAATGATCTGCTTTAAACTTATCAATGTTACGCATTATTTCATTACGGTGCTCAGTAAACAGTGTAAGGTATTCTGGATCCTCAATTTCAGCCTGTAAGAGATCAAATATCTGTGTGTTCATTGAGTTGAACGTATTGATATCGTGCTTTCTAAGTTTATCTCTATATGCTACTAGTTCACTAAGTTTCATTAGAATTCAAATAAGTTGTTAAATGTATTAGCCGTTTGTGTTGCGGCCGCTAAGTTCCAATCCAGTACACCAAGTAAGTTTTCTACTTTTTGATCAACCACTGTGGCTTCCATTTCAGAATCATCAAACGGTAGGTCTTTAAACCAATCCGGCAAGTGTGTTTCGTCTGTAGGATAAGCAATACTTGTCCAGCCCAATGGATTTGCTTTTAGTTTACAAACAATAACTTTCATACCATCAATAACTTCTAGACTGTATTTGTCTGTGTTCATCTTACGCATTGTATTCCAGTTCATACCTGCTCTAACATGCCCAGGCATATTGGCTTTACCTAAGCGTTGTTCTTCTTTGGTGTATTTTGTTAAGTTGTTAACACGTTTAGGTGAACCTTTTTCCCATCCAGGACGTTCTTTAAATGCGTGTTTAAACTGCAATACTTTTTCTGTAATGTCTGCTTTGCCTGCACCTGTTAGTACGTCATGCAATACATCACTTAAGAAGTCCTGTATAACTTTTGGAGTGTCAGAACGTTTTAAGTCTAAGCCCATGGCTTTAATTTTACCTGCTTTACCTTCAACGTCTAGTCTATGTCCTTCTAAGTCATAGATCATAACAGCATAACGTTTCTTAGTAATAAACAATCCTTTAAACGCAACTACTTCACGACCACCTCTAATAATGCTACCTTGTTCTTTTGGTACATGGAAAGCACGATACATAAAGTCAGGAAATGATTCGTTAACTGACTCTGCAATACCGTCATATAGTTGCACAGCAATATCTTTGTTCCATTCCATACGACCTGCTTCAACATCATCTTTGATAATAGGCCAAGCACTAAAGTAACAAGAGTCTGTGTCGCCATATATAATTGCTTTACCTACGTGATCATAGTCGCCTGTGATCAACTCATTGATGTGTGCGTCCATGTGTTTGGCAATAGCACGTCCTGTTAGTGTAGTTGACTGCCCAATACGTTTATCAAAGAACCTACAACCTGGATTAAGAATAGCACCGTACAATGAGTTCAAGTTAATCTTTTTAACTAACTGTCGCTTGTCCCAGAACGCTCGTTCTTTTGGATCAGTTGCTTCACGCATTTTAGCCTGTAGCTCTTTACGTTCTGCATACCAACGTTTAAGTAGTCCAGGTACAACTGCTTCAACTTCGTTAGTAAAGATAGTACCGTTGGCAGTTAGCATCCAAGGTCTATTGCTGTCAAATATCATAGTCCATACTTCAGCCGCGGAATGATGACTATCTTCGCCAGTGTTCCAGTCAATGGTAATTTCAGTGCCAACTTCTTTGGCCATAACTGCTTCATACTCTAAACTACCAAATAAGTTTTCCCAACTCATAGCAAATGAATTACCTTTTGCTTGTTTTTCTCGGATATAACGATCAGTCATTATAGGTCTTAATTGTCCTACAATAGTTTCATTACCCATATTCAACGCACGAATCGCACTTGGATACAGTGAGTTAATATCAACTGACCCAATATAATCATGTAGTCCTTTACGTGGATATGCTACATAAGCACCTGCGGCCTGTGTATCCTCATCTGTTAAGCGTTCTCTCCTATTAGGAACTACTAGCCCACGTTCATGTGCTTCGTTAATAATTGCTTGTTCAGTAACAGCAACAGCACCCATTGTTGTTTGTAGTAGCACGGTGTTTGCGTGTGCTAGTTCATTTGCTAGATCTAAGAATCTAAGTTTATCATCTAGTTTTTTAAGTAGTAATGTATCCTGTCTGTTATACTCAATAAACGTTTCAAAGTCATTGTTGTATAATTGATCTAAGGTGCCTTCATAAGGTGTTTTACGTTCTTGTAGTTCATGCTCACCAATAGCATCCAAACTATATGAATGTCGTTCTTCATAGGTATACTTACGATACAGTTGCATATAGTCCATGTGTACACGACCAATAATATCAAATGTAATGTTCTCAGCACCAAAGCGTTCAAATGTACGCTTCTTAGGTAGTTGATCCCATAAGCAGAAACGGCGTGTGTCGTCTTTACTAAGCACTCTAGTAACACGATTGACAGTGTAGGGTATATCATAGCCCTCTGAGTTCCAACCACTCAGTATATCAGCATCTTCTATAATACCTAAAAACGTTTCTAATAGATCTTCTTCACGGTCAAACAAGTAAGTATCTTCAAACTTAGCCACAGTTGCTTCTGCATCTGCTCGGCTCATTTTAGGTGGCGGAAGTACTAGTGTAATCATTTTTTGTAACCAAGTACAATAAACAGATATTGCTGTGATAGCATTAAATGGATCAGCTGGACTTGAATATCCACGTTCAGGATCAAAGTCAACCTCAATATCAAAAAACGCTACATTAAGTTCTGGTGCATCTACATTCATGTAGTTGCTGGACAAACAACGGAACACAGGGTTAATGTCTGACTCATACAATGTTTTATCACTGTTGATGCGTTGTTCTTTGTGAAACTCTTTTGAGTTGTGTGTTTTAAATCTAGTTACAGGCTCATTGTATATTGACCTGTGTTTACCTTTAGGATCAGCATAATAGAACACATATTCAGCAGGAAACGTTTGAAATACACGCTCGCCGTTTTTACGTTCTACTACGTGTATTTTATCTGCTTGCCTATCAAACCATGCGTCTATATAACTCATTTGTCTCCTTTAGTATAGTATTGTACACTATTATACAAGTCATAGTCAATCTTTAATTGCTCTCGTATTCTCCTCAAAATCTGTCCTTTAGTGTCAATTATATGATTAAGTTTATCTAATAGCTCTTTCCAATCACCGTGTGTATGATGTGTTGGGCTAGTAGGTTTATGAGTTAACGGTTTATTTTCTTCAAACCAATGTTCTACAGTTTCTTTGAGGGTTTCATCACACTTAAAAAATGTTGTACGTTCTAGTGGAATGCCTTCTATAAAACGTGCTTGTAGTTCAGTGTGTTCGTCATGAGCACCACCTGGACCAACTAATAAGGATAATACATCAGGATTATCAAATATAGGGTTATTAGGTTGAATCTGAGTGTATCGTTTTAACCATTCGCATATACCGCTAACTAATCGTTTGCGTGGGTCTCTTAGTATTACTAGATAACGATAATCATCGGGAAGTGGATTATCAATAAAGTTGTGCTGAGCACCACCGATGGTAGACTTTGCCCATTCAGTGGCATTTTTAGGAATGTTAACATAAACAAGTTTGTCCTCATGTCTAACCAAGCATGTCCCAAATGCGTGACCACGCCACCTTGTTTTATGTAGTGAATCTTTCTTCATTTATCTCCGATCATTTAAGGCTGATCAACCACTTCATGCTCGTTAGTGAGCGAATCTAGTTACCACCAGTGTAGGGCAACTCCAAATCCAAATATATTTACCACTGCAAAGTAACTTGTTAATACCAATGGCCACGCAAGTCCTCTGCGTAAGTATGCGTAAGCACCTGCTACACTGCCTACAAAAAATCCTGGATACACTATGGCCATATTAGGTGCATCCGCTGTTATGGCCAAGTATAAACTGGCCGCAACAGTAAAAACAAAACTAGTTAACTCAAAACCAAATGCTGTTGGGTCTGAACGATAGCTCTGTTTCCAAAACTGTTTAACATTCTCCAATTAAATGGTGTGCCCAACAGTTGATAAAATCTCTTCTAGTAATTGATGATCTTGTTGTTCTCTAGTAAAATCTGCTTTGTGTGCAACTTTAATTGCTTTATTAAGAATACTAGGTTTGATTTGTAGTTCTTCTGCTACTGCTTTAACTGTATCACGTAGGCCTTCGTTAAGCGTTTCAACTTCACGCATTACCTGCATACCTTCGTTGACTAGTTGTGTTAATTTGATCTTTTGATCACCGCTAAAAGTAATTGTGTCTGACATATAATTCTCCTTTACCTATACAATTATATAGTCAGATTACAAGAATGTCAAACATTTTTGGTTAACTAACGTGTTAAGAGTTTTTGTAGGTCTTGTTTGAGTTTTTCAATCTCTTGATCTTGATATCTGTCTTGAAGATCATTATTGCCAAGTTTCTTACTATGTTCTTTATCTACTAAGTCTTGTGCTTTAATGTCTGCTTCTTCTTCGTCGTTTTCTTGATCTAAGCGATTAATGTCTTGAGTTTTTTCAGAATCTTTATCTGCAACAAAAGTAACTAAACTTGCTAGTGGATCACCTTTAGTTTGTGCGCCATACTTTAAGCCTGCCTTTTTAAGAGCTACTTTAGTTTTAGCATCTAGTTTACTTTGATCAATTGCGTCTTCTTCTTTATCTTCTTGTTGTAGTAAGCCTGCTGTACCACGTTTTGTTTTTGCTAACGCCATTAAATCATCATTGTCTAATGGACCAATACCGTTAACATCTTTGCGTGTAGGCATGCCTAGGTCAATCCAAAGTTTAAATTCTTTTTCTGTTGGTCTTGAGTATGGTGACCAGTCCATTGATACTTCTTTGCCATCTTTAGTAGCAGAGTGACTAATTTTTATTACATCATCATAGTCTTCATCGTATGACGAGTATTTCCAACCTTTGTATTCCATTGGTCTCATCATACCTTCTTCTACTGATTCATTTGCGTCTGTTATACCAAAACGTTTTTCTAAGAAGTCTTTATCATAACTATCTAAAAACTCTTCATAGTCTACGTCAAAATATGGTAATGAGTTAATAAAATCTTTTAATAGTCCTTTACTATTTAGATATTCTACTGCGTCAATTGCTACTGCGTCTTGATAACCTTCTTTGTCATCAAAGAATACTCTCAGCATGTTAAGGATTTGACGTGCTTGTTCGTCTGTTGGTTTAACGTCTTCTAAACCTTCCTTAACTTTGCCTTTCTTGCCCATGATTCCAAGATCATCTGTATATTTTCTAGGATTGTTGAATCCAGGCTGACGGTAATTCTTTTCTTTTTCTTCGTCATCACAGTGACAATCGTTTTCGCATGTATCACATTCACCT
>Ga0181563_10004767_pt1 | contig 12580 bp, 8 predicted proteins | sample 011ome_25_FD_133759 | JGI IMG/M metagenome (GOLD analysis project Ga0181563, IMG submission 133759) | Coastal salt marsh microbial communities from the Groves Creek Marsh, Skidaway Island, Georgia - 011512CT metaG (megahit assembly) | ecosystem: Environmental > Aquatic > Marine > Intertidal zone... | reverse complement strand
GATTCACGAATTCATTCCATTTATTTACATTATTAAATTCAGGGGGTATTTCTGATAATTCCATTTTAATTAAATAATTTGGGTCAATACCTGATTCTTTTTGAATTATATTAAATTCTTTGGCATACCAGCCAGGAAGATCATCTTCATTTTTTAGTTCTGGTAATTTAACATATTCGCTTGTATCTACTTTACTTCTAAAAATTTCTTCATTAATATTTTGTTTAGTTAATTCATATATAGCATTAGGTCTTGTTTCACAAAACAAAATATCATTATCACTATTAGCTATTCTAGAAAATATACTTACTTTGTCTGCACTCATTCCATATATCAAACGTTTATTACCACCACCTTTATGGCCCACATCGTCATTTGTATTACCAGAACGTCTCCATTCGAACATTTTTCTTAATATTTCTTTTGTTTGAGGACCTCCCTGTTGAAATAAGTAAAGAGTTGCTTTACTTGGATTTTCTTTATTTTGTTTAACCCACATACACATCATTGTTGTTATAATAGGCAAACTCAAAGTATATCGCCAATCATCAACCCATTCAAATAATTTATATACATTTTTTTGTTTTATTGAATCTTCAATATCATTTTTTGTATTTTGTAGTGTTGATTGACTATGGAATGAATTATCACTCATATCCATTTTATATGATAATTTGTTGTGTATTATTATATAAAATCATAATTTTATATTTCAATTTTATTATTTAATAGTTCTCATCCCCATCCATGTCATAGTCTTCAGGCATAGCATCTTCGCCCATATAAGTAATGACATTATCTTCTCTATCTTGTTCTTCGTTCGCCGTATCTTCTGCTATCATATCCAATTCAAAAATATCACGATTCATATCAGTCACATCATTGCGTTGATTTAATCTCACTTCATTCTTGGCCATTTGTTCCATTTCATCGCGTTCTTCATCATATGTATCTTTTTGATATGTATGAAGACCTTTTTGTTCCCCCTTATTCCAGCGTCCTAATTTAAGAGTTTTAAATTCTCGCTCAACTTCACGTTCTTCGTCATTTTTCTTATTCAAATAACTCGTAATATCATCTTTTTCTTTTTCCTTTGACCGCAAGATTACTTCCATTAAACTATTATAATTATAATTAATTGCCTTTTTATCAGTGCGTATCAAATTAACAAAGGTTACCATAACATTAATTATTTTTTCACTTAATTCATATTTGTTTCCAACCAGAATATCCATTTCATTTGCTTTTGTCATAAACGCCAATTCGTCGTCATCATCCTTTGTTTCTTCTTGTAATAAATGCAATGGTAGTTCTAATATATCCTTATCATTCTGTAATGACATTAAATCAATCAATATAGTAAATAAATAATACTTGAAGAGCAAGGTGGTTAAATCTAAGTCAAATACGGAATATTTGAAGGCGTTTTCCTTCGTCTTCGCGCCCTTTTCGTCGCTCGAGCTTGTCTTTGAACCTGTCTTTGAATTAATTTCAACCGGTGTATAAAATAAGGTAGATTGCGAAATTTCATTTATATCACTTGTAACTGCTACCATTTTTTCCATTAATAAATGGATTTGTTTATCTTCATAAAATTTATGTAATTCATCATAATGTTTTACAATATTTTTTTTGACATCAACTTGATGTTTACCAGATAATTTCCAATGGGTCGGAACTTTTACTCTATCAGCGTAATCAAGGTTATTCATAATAATGTTAGGGAATTCCTTTGTTAAAGACCGCATTGTTTTTTTCATAAAATTAACCATTTTATATTCAGTTTCTTCCTTTGTATTTTCAGGTTTAAAATCAACAATGGTCTCAAGGCATTCTATAAAATCTTTCAAGGTAGTTCTCGAAAGTTTAGTTCTTGTGTCGGTGACGAATTCAATAAGCTGTCTCTTCATATCATCGTTCAATTTCGCCAATAGATTTTTAAACTCACGAAGCTTCGCAGTATCACTCAAGAGAGAATTTAATTCAAATTCATCAAGAACACTCATAAAGGCATTACGAAACGAACTAGGACGTACATTTTTCTCATCCATATCCATCATAATTTCATTTAGTTTATCAATATTTGTTAAAATAGGTGCTTTTTCTTCCAATGTGCTTTTTGTACTATTATTAACAACATCCAATAATTGCTCTAACGATTCTTCATTATAATTCCGAGCATCGCTTTTCAATTTTCGAATACTTTCGGTTAAGGTATCATTCATATTAAAATTATCAGGTTTAGTTGGGCATATTGCTTTAAAATTGTCGGGTAATGGCGATAAACTATTAAACTTACAATAGACGATAAATGCTCTATAAATTGTATTTTCAGAAAAGGCTGTATTAATGACACCTAATTTACGTTTAGTATTGGTAGGGTTATATAAAAAGGATGCTTTTGTAAGACGAGTTGTATCATCATATAAATCACTTAATCGAACGACCTTATTATTCATAATAGCAATTTCTGGTTGTTTTTTGATGAAGTATTGTATAGTATTTTTTTCATCGTTATCACAGCACGCATTTTCTATAAAAGGTTGTCCGTTGTTGCCGGTCAATAGTCCTTTTTCCCCGTGAATTGTTTTATCAATTAAATCGATGATATTGAAAGAAAACATTATCATTTTTGATTTTAATTCAATGATGTAATCGTGCTGTGCTGAACTTCCCTTGGTCAAACTATCAGTTAATTTTGTTTTAAATACATCACCGACGTCTTGTGTTATAGATAATTTCATCTTTTTAAGAGGGGGGAGAAATGTGCTCCAGTTTTCAACATTATGCTCTTCCGGAACATTCATATTTGGGTTAGCTGACATGTAAAGATTTAATTGTTTTATACTATTTTGAAAATCTTCAGTCGGTATAATAAATTTAGTAATGAAATTTTCCATTTGTATTGCAATGAAAAGAGCATTTTTTTTAGCAATAGAAGACCAAGGCATATTTCCACTTTTTTTCAAATTACTTGCAACGCAGGCGATATAATTTAAGCCGCTGGAATTGTCAGTGCCGTCGATGGGAAATCCACTGAATGATTTTTTACATGTAGGAAATGTTACTTTTGTTTTAATAGGCGGAATACTTGTTTGTATGGATATCAAATAATAGGACAATGTAAAAAATAGTAATTTAGAATTGTAGGCATTTTCATATGTATCGATCGGTTTATTTTTCTCAGCGGCGATTGCCATTAATTTTTCATATTTTGCCTTCGTCGCCATTACGCTAGGATTTGTAATTTGTTTGATTACACTACGAACAATAAAATCTCTCTGTTCATTCAAATTAATCCCCATATTCGAAGACATCGTATGAATAACATTGTATATTTTGTTGGCGTCTGGTGTAGAATATTTACGCGGTATCTTCATCATGCCGTTTTGTTGGTCTTGTTGATTTTGTAATATTAAATCCCCAGCATCTTGTTCAATGATTGAATGAGTTATGATTTTCATCCCCTCGTCGTTATATTCTTCGTCGCCATTAAACTCAATCATTTTTATGGTGTATCCACTATATTTATCAATCCATTTATCGCCATCATCACTTTTAGTTCCTTGTTGTGCGCATATATGGTCTAACATAGATATGTAGTCTCCGTTGTTTAAAAAGGTAGTTGCTAATTTGTATATGAAGGAAGGCAACATTTTTTTGTTGCTTTTGATACAATAAAACCAGTGAGGAGATTCGTCATTATCGTCATTTCCTTCGCGTGCATATGCAGTTACAAACCTAGAAATATCGGTATAACGTTTCGCAAGGTCTCTTTGTCCCATAATTGTATTCAATAGTCCGTCATAAGGAGATGATACTATTTCTAATGTTTCCAATGTATTTCCAAGGGCAATTTTTTTAATGTCGTGTTTGTATAATTTGAGAATACGCATATTTCTAAGTTTTTCAATACGTGAATCAGCGTTGCTTAATTCGTCTTCTATTCTACTCATAAGAATATCTTTATTTACATTTAAGGATGAGTCAAATTCCGATAATAATAATTTTAAATTTTGTTTTTTAATTTCATTTGCTCCAGTAATTTCATCTTGACATGTATTTTTGACTTCAAGACATTTTTCATTCAAATTGCAAAACATTTTCATATCATCGGCAAAGGTCTCAGAATCAATTGAATCGTCTAATTCCCATTTTTCATTTTTACGAACATAATATTGCAATGTAGCGCTGGTTTCGTCGGTTGTTTCTAAAATAGCATATTCGCCGTCTTCTACTATTCTCTTGCCCTTAATAATAGCTTCAGCATCACGCCTAGCATTAATTTCATCTAGTCCTTTATTTTTCATCAATTTATCAATATAATGAGTAATTTGTTCACCCAACGCCATATTAATATCGGCTTTAAATCGTTCGCCAATATCATAAGCAGTTGAGTCATATTTTTTATCAAAATAAGCTTCACTGCCATCATCTTCGTGTAATTCATCTAACGCAATATAACGCTTTGAAATAACTTTTATTTTACTACAGCCAGATTTGTCTTTCAACGCAATATTTTCTCCTTGGTTATGTGTTTTTTTAGTTCTAGTTTTACCCTTCGCTGTTTTCCCCAAATCATTCATGCTATTGCTTTCATTCAAATACAAATCAATATCGGTCATATCACGTGCGCCATCTGATATCATTAAATTTGTAGAAATTAATGAAATTGCATTATTATAAAATACACCATTATCTATTTGAATAATGCGTTTTAATATATCAGAATTAGATAATTGCATAACGTTATCGGTAAATCCATAGACATCCAATACTTTTGTTTTTAAATTCGCATTTTCGTCAAATATTCTAATTAAAGAAGGCAACATAATATTTTTTGAGCCCCGAATATTACCATATTCGCGTGATTTAGCCATATAATTTTTACGATATTCCATTATTTTTCCACGAATATAATCATTCATTTCTTTATAATGAATAAAAGTGAGGTCTGATTGATAAACCATAAAAGGTTCAAGATAATTCAATATATCATTGACCGATAAATTTCCAGTTAAGTGTGGCTTTATCAGATTAAAAATAAATCGTGTTTTAGGTATTATTGTCTCTAAAAATTTATTATAAGTAGTATGATTGATGTCCTTTGATTTTGCATCTTTGGTTTCTTTGGTTTCTTCACTATCTAATGTAAAATTTCTAATGGATTTTAAAAATGTGTCAGAATCGTGATTGTATGGTGAATTCACATCCGTGATACTAGTTTTACTAACGTGTGTTTTAGATTTTAGTAATCCCCAATAATTCAAAAAATGTCTATTCAAATTAGATTTATCTAATATATTAGGCGTATTCAAATTAACGCGTGAAAAAAGATAGGCTGCTTCTGGTAAGGTAAGAATAGATTTAATATCCATCACTTCTTTTGGAAGTATATGTTTATGCGTTATGATAGGGTTCTCTCCTCGAACCTTTTGTACATCTAACACAAAATTATTAATATTGTATGTTTGAACAGCAAATCTTTTTCTATCTACAGGTCTTTTTCTTTCATCCTTATTTGTTCTATTCGGCGTTGAATATGTATTTGTTCCCTTTACCGATGAAAAAAAATCATCAAAGTTTTCAACAATTGCTGCTATAGTTGTATTTACCGGTTTTGATACAATAACATCATTATTATCTGTTAATGGTGCGAATGGAATAAAAAAAGGATTTATTTTTTTTTGTAAAAATTCATATTTATTAATTTCATTTTCTGCGTCATTTTCTTCATATTTTTTAACAACATTATTTTGTTCATTAACATTACCGATAGTAGATAACATTAAACCATCATCTGGCCCAGTTTGTAACATATTATCATTGTCATTGTCATTGTCATTATCATTGTCATTGTCATCATCGTCGGAATCATCAACATATAATTTCTTAGTGGTTTTTACAACAGGAAGAATCCAGTATAATTGTTTATCTAAATTTTCTAATTGACTAACAAGTGGTTTATGATTTTCATTTTTAGGGTTAGGCATTGCCGCGTGCCCTTTGTAGTCAAAAATCGAGAAAGAATCTCTCAACTCTTTGAAACGCTGTATCATTAGATGAATATTATTTTTTACTATATTTGTTCGTTGGGCGTTTGGAATGGTAGATAACATATCATCCAATAAATCATCCAATTGGTTATCTATATCATAACGCTGTTCTTCTTCGGGAACTTCAACCATTTGTGTCATAGTTTCTAAATCATCCCCAAAATGTATTTGATCGGCATTAAATATTAATGTTTTTATATTATCTTTGATTTGATTTTGGTTTTCCTCGTCGATTTTAATAAATTTATCGTCTTCTGACAATTCTAGTAATTCTCTTTGAATATCAGCATGGCGTTTTTCTAATTCGGCAAGGTCCGTTGTATCCGCATCGGCATCGGCATCGGCATCGGCATCCGCATCGGCATTTTGTTCTCCATTTACAATATTAAAGTTATCTTCATTTTTGTTCTCATTTATATCTTGTATATTCATATCAGGCGACTTTCTGATATGTATTTTTTCAATAGGTAAATCTTCAGGTAAACCCTTATATTCAAAATCAATAAATATAATATCATTATCAGGATAAGTGGTTATTTCAATTCTATCTTCTTCCAAATTACTAATTTTCCCTGTTATCGTTAAAGGTAAATCTCCACCAAAATGAACATCAATCCATACACCATTTAATAAATTATTTTGTCGAGCATAGCCATTTTCTTCAGCTCTACTTTTAATTATAATACTTTCAATTGATTCATTATCTAAATTACCATCAGTAAGAGTTAATATTGTTTCATTTCCATCTGCTTCTTCTAAACGTAACTTATCTTGGTCAATATAGCCTACATTATATACATGATTGTTAATATCACTATCATTTGGGGCAATAATTTCTATAATATCTCCTAATTGTAATTTAACTTTATCAGCCATTACCTTATATTTATAATAGAAATTTTTATAAATAACTATATTCAAATAAGTATTTATAAAATATGTATAAACTCACAAAAAAATAAAAATATATATATAAAAAATATATATATAAAAAATATAAAAAGTGAATTAAATTATTATTATATATGGTAATCTAATCTAATCTAATCTATTCAGTGACTTCAAACACTTTTCCAATTTTATTATAAATAGTAATAGATTCATTCGCAGCATTGACAATATAAGTAATAACATTCACCTTGTCTGTAGGATTTTTAAACCCTAAGCGAATAAGCGATTCATCAATATGTGGGTGAGGTTTACGAAAGCCACAATAAGTCAATGTTTTGTCATAATGTGTTTCATACAAGACGTATTCAATAACCTTTCCAAGTGTATAATCTTCACCCTTTAATAAAATATCAAAACTATTCGGAATCGTTGTTTCAGACAAGGTAATAATACTATCATCGCTTTGAATCGTATCTTTTAATTTCTCTAATTTCTCAATCATTAATGCAACTGATTTGGAAACAATTTCCATATTTGTATATGGTCCAACTGATTCAATCGTATAATCAAATGAATCAGGAATAAAATATCGTTTAGCGTCTAATAAATTCCAATCTTTTTCAGCAAAAGCCAATTCCTCGGCACTATGTGTTTTTGATAGTTCAGTTTTCTTTTCATTCCACACTTGTTTTTGTTTAATAGGGTCTGGAGTATTTGAATAGACAAATGTAGATGTTACATTGAATGAACTATTTTGCTTTGATGAACCAAGTGAAAATTTAGCCTTAATTGCTAATCGTTCTCCTTCAATATTTTCAGACACTCTAGGAAGTAATCTTGACAATTCAGGATAATCCCCAGTAATATGATTTGGTGGAAACATTTTAGAAGCCAGCATTTTATCAGGTTCATTTGTACTATTATTTACGACCATAAAATCCTTCGTAGTAACATATTCCACATTGTTTGATTTATTTTGCTTGTCTACAACTAAAGTATAATCATCTTTATTAAATTTTGTATCACTATAAATTGGAATGCAGCTAAGTCGCTGTTTGAGTAATTCATTGTTCATACGTGTTGTATTTACTTCAAACGAAGCCATATTGTCTTCATGAGGTGTAGTAACAATAACAACACTTTGAATTTCGGATGAAACACGTCTTAATCCATTAGCAATACTGACATTAACACCATTTAAGGAAAATGATAAAACGCCGTGTTCTTCTGAAATTTTAGAAACAATGGGATTCATGCTTCTGTTATGTATACTATATCATGATTATTTATTGTTAAATCAATTTTTTATATTATTACATTATTATTATTTTAATTAGTTTAATTAGTTTAATTAGTTTAATTTGAAAGCAATAAAATAATATTTTTTATATAATGAGTTCTATTTTATACTATAGTAATTATTGTGACAATTGTAGTAAATTATTGCAAATAATATCAACATCGAATTCTAAAAAGGAAATGCATTTTATTAATATTGACAATCGTAAAAAGAAATCAAATGGAGCAACTTATGTTGTTTTAGAAAACGGCCAAGATATATTACTCCCTCCAACTATAAATAAAGTTCCGGCTCTTTTACTTTTAAATAAGGGTCATCAAGTTCTTTTTGGAAAAGATATTAATAATCACATAGAATCAAACAACGTAGTTCAAACAAATCCTGTTGTAAAAAATAATGGCGAACCTTTAGCATTTTCATTAAATAATTGTGGTTTTGGTGTTACTTCTGATAATTTTAGTTTTTTAGATCAAGATTCTGCGTCATTGTCTGCAAAAGGCGATGGTGGTATGCGACAGCAGCATCATTATGCCGGATTAGACCATATTGTAAATATTGACACTCCACCCGATGATTATACGCCAGATAAAATTGGAGAAGTATCTTTAGAACAATTACAACAAAAAAGAAACACAGACATGAGATAATGAATGAATATTATTGTATAAGAATACATTTAAAAATACATTTAAAAATATATTTGATAAATATATTATTTAATGAACAAATCACAAATAGTAGATACATTCAATAAACAATTTATGGAATTTATAAATGATATTGAATGTGTTTTTCCTGATGATAAAGATATTACATCAACAAAAAAAACTATTACTAAAACATTGATGATAATGCCGAGAACAGTTATTAAAATGTTTAATGAACATATTGTTTCTTTTTATAGTGATGAAATTGAAAATGGAGATATAGGGTTTTTTATAACAAATGATTATCGTACAAAACATGGTTATAAAGAAAAAGATGATGTTTGGGTATTAGATAAGATTGATGTATTGAGAAAACCGATTGAAAATATGAATCTGGATGAAAAAGCCAAAGTCATACAATATATGAAGAATTTGAAAAAATTATCGGATATGTATAATATTTCTTCAAAATCTAAAAAATAAATAATAATAAATAATAATAAATAATAAATAATTAATAAATTATTAATAATATTGTAGTTTGATTTAAATATATTTCATTTTAATCAAATATAAGTATGGAGCAACCAACAAAACAAGAAATGAAAATTCCTGAAGAATTTAAAAAGATTATTGTTGATATGACGAAAGATATTCTAGTATCTTTCCCAGAACAAAGAGACACCTTACATAAAGAATTAGAAAACTTGGTTTTTGAAACCGATAAGGATAATCTTGAAAAGTCATTAGCATACGTTTTTATTTATTGTAAAACATTTTATCCTGTTCGATTCTTTGATATTCTTTATCAAAAGGATGAAATATTTGACGAAGAAGACATTGAATTTTTACCTGGTATTAATTTTTCAAAATTATGGAATGAAAATATTACAGATAAAACGCGTGAAACAATCTGGAAATATCTACAGCTGGTGCTTTTTACAATAGTATCAAATATTTCTGACGGAAATACATTTGGTGATACGGCGAAATTATTCGAAGCGATTAATGAAGATGAATTTAAAAACAAATTAGAAGAAACAATTCTACAAATGCAATCAATGTTCACAAATGATAAAGATAAAGATACAGAAGAGAGCGATGGCGATGCTGCTAGTGGTGATAAAAAAACACCTAATATTAATGTAGATGATTTACCTAACCCGAAAGACATTCACGACCATGTCACTGGTATGATGAATGGAAAATTAGGTAAATTAGCAAAAGAAATTGCGGAAGAAACGGCGGCTGATTTAGATATTAATATGGATAATGCGAGTTCAATTAATGATGTATTTAAGCGTCTTATGAGTAATCCTAGTAAATTAATGGGGTTAGTAAAAAATGTAGGTTCAAAGTTAGATGAAAAAATGAAATCTGGCGATGTAAAAGAAAGTGAACTATTAGAAGAAGCGAGTGAAATGATGAAAAAGATGAAGGATATGCCAGGCATGGGCGACATCCAAAGTATGTTGAATAAGATGGGAATGAATACTGGCGGTAGTACGAAGGGGTCTGGTAAAGTAAATCTTAATGCAATGCAAACTAATTTAGCTCAAAAACTACAGAAGGCAAAAAATAATGAAGGCATATTGAAAAGAATGCACGAAAGAAAAGCAGCACAAGAATTAGCAACACAGCAAGCTCGCGCACAAGCCCAATCACAATCTACATCACAAGCGGCTTCAAATGCGGCCAAGGCGGCATTGGATAATATAGAAAATTTAGTATTTTCAAAAGGCGAAGATGTAGAAAGAAGCACTCGTGATCAGTCTGCAGCCGGTTCGGCAAAGAAGAAGAAGAAGAAGAATAAGAATAAAAAATAAATATATATAATAAAAATAATACCATATTTTTAACAATGTCATTTTTTTTTAATACCATAAAATATTTGTGATTATATATATAAATGATATCTCAGTTTTGGTTATATAATCCTAACATATTATTTAGATCAGATGAAATACATAATATATGGCCATCAAATGACATGACGTTTGAAGACAAATTAAATGCTATATCTAGACTTGTTATTATATTGACAATTGTTGGTTATCTCTCAATGAAGAAAACCAAAATATTATTATCAGGCATTCTCACTTTAGGGGCAATTATTCTACTCTACACATTAAAAAATAAAAAGGCGACAAAAAAGGAAGGTTTTACATCAAATAAATTAAATGATATATTAAAGGCAAATTTTACAGAACCAACATTAACTAATCCGGCAATGAATGTATTATTACCTGAAATAAATGAAAACCCTAATCGACAAGAAGCCGCACCTGCATTTGCGCCGGTAATTGAATCTGATATGAATAAAAAAACAAAAGACTTTATTTCCAAGGAATTTAATGATCCAAATATAGATGAAAGATTATTTAATGATTTAGGAGATAATTTTAATTTTGACCAATCAATGAGAGCATGGCATCCAACGCCAAACACAACTATACCAAACGATCAACAATCTTTTGCAGAATATTGTTATGGTGATATGATTGCTTGCCGTGATGAAGAAAACAATGAATTGGCTTGTACGAAAAATATGCCATACAGATGGACAAATAACTAATAATTGATTTTTACATTTGTTATAATATTATTTTTTTATATTTAATCATATTATATAATAATAAATGGCTTCCGTTCATGATTATAATTTCAATCAATCAACAAGATTAGGTGATGATAAAACCGATTTAAGCCAGCGCACGTTACAAAATTCTGAATATGCCACTTATATGTTGGATACTTTTCGTCCTTCTTGCCCCATGAGTAATGTTGTTGATTTTGCTACAAGTCAACCCAATGTCAACTTTACTGGTAGTTTTCATACAAGTGTTGGTGGTTCTAATATCCAAGAGAATTCTCAATTATTGATAAGCTCTCTATCTCGACCTAAATGTAGAATCAGTTTAGCAGAACGTCCTTATGGCACTGTTCCTTATTTGGGGCGTGGTAAATGCGACCCTGTTTTAGAATCGCAAATTCAACAAGGTGATTTTGCTAACAATAAGAAAAGCGTTAATCCTAGCAGTGAAGTGAGTTATTTGCAATACTCTCAAACACCTATGCTTCCTACGATTAAATCCACTATTTGCAACCCTGCGAATTTAATTGAAGGAAATGCCGCCGAAGGATGGATTCGGGGTGGATTACCTTCGCGCGAGTTAGCTCGTGATAAAGAATATAATAATAATTATATTATTATAGATATTAAATTATAAATAAACAATTTAAATACTAATACATTAGATAATTAAAGGGGAATTAGCTCAGTTGGTAGAGCGCTTGCTTAGCATGCATGAGGTCAGGGGTTCAATTCCCCTATTCTCCATAAATTTATTGTTTTGATGTCATGAATATATATGTAAAAACCACATCACATATAAGAGCTATTGTTAAAAAAAGTATTATTAAATATTCTAAATTTGTTTTATTTTCAATGTTAAAAAAATAGATAAGTGTTATTATAAAAAAGGGGATAGCTATCATATCGCCATAATGTGCAAGTTTATTACTAACTTTCATTTATAATTATAAAAGATATAAACATTTATAATTATTATTATTAAATATGTATCAAACCGATTTTATATGTACTTATAAACTTATGTCAGACCCATCGGATCAAGATGAACTTTATAGAGTTCAATTAATACAAGCATTTGATTTAGAAAAAT
>Ga0181563_10004763_pt1 | contig 12585 bp, 18 predicted proteins | sample 011ome_25_FD_133759 | JGI IMG/M metagenome (GOLD analysis project Ga0181563, IMG submission 133759) | Coastal salt marsh microbial communities from the Groves Creek Marsh, Skidaway Island, Georgia - 011512CT metaG (megahit assembly) | ecosystem: Environmental > Aquatic > Marine > Intertidal... | reverse complement strand
TGAATGAGGTAATATTAACTAATAAATTATTAGGAGATGACTAATGGGGGATCCAACTGTACAAGAAAAACCGTGGGAATATAACTCAGAATACTCATACGAAGCTAATATGAGTAGCTGGGTAGATGCTGTTAACTTTGAACGTAAACAGTACAATGAACCACAACTTACCCTTGAACAAGCAGAAATGAAGTTCAATGAATATTATCCAAGGAATGAATATGGGCAGACTTAAATCAGCCATGATGGACGTAGGCGAAGAAGCCATGCAAATCGGCATCGAAGCTACAGCCATCAAACATCATCTAACAGAAGATGATGTAAAACTTTGCATACTACTTGCTTGTGGCTTCCAAGGCGAATGGGAACAATTCGTTGAAGAAGGCCATTTGCAAGGTCCAGTATTGCACTAAGTTTGACTCTTTTGAGGAAGAGCCACCCAACGGCCTAAGCGATCGCATAATCGGTTTAAACAATAGGATTAGGCACCGACAACGCAGGTGGAAATAAAGAGTCATTTAATTTTAGTATCATTTGAAGTTACGCGCGTAGGTTTATATCAAACCTCAATAGTCTAAGATATAACTTGATACTAAGCCGGGGAGTAATTACCTCGGGAGACAAGCTGTTGAGTTCGGGTGTATTTATTATTGTAATTACACAGGCCTCAAACAGTTTGTCTCAATTTTAATTTAGTTTCCTGCGGGATAGGGGGTTGCACCAAAATAGTGATGACTAGCGTGTGTAATCAAATAGTCTAGCTGGCTCGCGACCAGAATGCACATTGTTCCCCCGCTTTTAAGTTTAGGATTACCCGGTACAGTGCACCCTATGTAAACATAGATGAGAACGGTATTAAGTAAGGCTCTTGCGGTGCGATGAAACCTTACCCGCCTTTGAACATGCCAAGGAGTGGCATTAGTATAGCCCAAGATTCGGTGTCCCGGCTTGGGCTATGCGTTTTTTAGGATACGTATACCCAACACTCAATAGTACCAGTACCGCCACCACCAGGTGCGACTTGTACAAGAATGTCGATCGTATCATCAGCTGAATATTCTTTTGGTGCTACGTTAGCATCTTTCTCATCAGTACCACCAGCTTGGCCAACAGTAGAACCATCAATGTAGTAGTCAGTGTCTGAACCATCTCCTACGTCGAGAACTAATGCTGTACCTGTATCTAAGTCGTCAGTTTTGATGATTATATCATGCACAGTTTCACCAGAGAATACGTCAACTATTTGAATAACATCATTTAATGCTAATGCAGTACTAGCTTCAAAACTAGCGTATCTTACGCCAACAGCTCCACTTGGGAACGGTTTGAATGACTGATTACCATTAACCATGTCTGATTTATATGTTGCCATATCAATTCTCCATTTGTGTTATTACCCATTATTAGGTAATATCTATAGTCATAAAGACAGAAATGGGTTTTGTCAAGTTTAATTAACGGAGTAATTAGATGCCCCCAACCCACGTTTACGTTAAACGTAACCCTATACATCCGTACACTTACAACGATCCAGCAGACTTGCCGTTTATACAATGGAAATATGTAAAGATTTCTGTTGCATATAATATGTATACTAGTAAACAAATAGGCTGGGAGCGTGCAAAGCGCAGCGAGTATGAGGACTGGTGTACGAAAATGAATAAGTTCAAGGAGGAACTATGAAACAAGTATTTACAATGTTAGGTGGCTTAAGAAAAGCCATGTCAGAACTAGATAATGCAATACCAGATGTTGCATTTGATTACGACTTAGATGTTTCACACATAGACGCAGTCTGGGATGAGATAGCTAAAGTAGAAAAACTAATAGACGAAGGGGAACTATGAGTCAACCAAAAAAATATCAAAATCGTGAATTATTAATTGAAGACTTACTTAGCTTAATAGAAGAAAACAAAGACCTTGTTGATAATATGGAAGAATTAAAAATAATCTTTAAAGAAGAACTTGGTTTCAATGACTTCATGTTTAATAAATGTGACGCAGAAGCTTACTTTCCAACTAAAAAACAAAATAAGGACGAAGAACTATGAACAAAATAATAGATAAAGATGGTCAACCTATAAAATCACCACAAGAATTAGCTCACGACCAGTTGTTTGAAGATTTAGATGAAATTATATCTAAGGCAGCAAAAGACTTAGATATACCGCATATTTTACACGTATGTTTAGATTACTTTGTTGGTATTACTTACAATCTTGCACCAGATGCAGAAAATGCAGAGTTAATAATAGATAAAACTATAGAAAGAGCAAAAAATCAATACAGCCATGAAAAATGAATTTAATAACTTATTACAAATGTTAGAAAACTTAAACGCTGACCTTAAAAAAGCATGGGAGTGGATATGCAAAAAATTTACTTAGACTTTGAAACTTACTACGACGTACAACTGTCTCTCACCAAAATGAGCACCGTACAGTATGTTAACCATCCAGACTTCAAAGTATGGGGGGTTGGTATTAAAGTAGAAGACGGACCAACCGAATGGTACAACGAAGAAGAAACATCAGAAATACTCGGACAAATTGATTGGGCAGCTACTGCCGTTGTGTGCCACAATACTTTGTTTGATGCCTACATACTGACACAATATTATGGCTACAAGCCTGCATTTTATTATGATACTGCGGCTATGTCCCGTGGCCTTTATCCGAACATGTCCGCAAGCCTTGCTAATGCGTGCAAACGAGAGTTTCCAAATGACGAAACAAAACGTAAAGGTGAAGAACTTGTAAACGCTAAAGGCGTACGTGACCTGGACCCAGAGCTTGATGCACAGATCGGTGGTTATTGTATCCAGGATGTCGACTTAACGTACGAACTGTTTAAAAGCTACAGCGCTGGTTATCCAGACAAAGAGCTTCAGATTATAGATCTAACTGTACGTATGTTTGTAGAGCCAAAACTTATGCTGGACCGCGGATCACTAATAGCCTACAAAGACGACATAACAAAGCGTACAGAACAAGCGATCCAGGACTCAGGCGTTACACGAGAAGTACTAGCTTCACAAGTAAAGTTCAAAGAACATTTAGAATCATTAGGTATAACTGTGCCTACAAAGAAAAGCCCAACTACTGGCCAACAAATACCTGCGTTCGGTAAAAACGACAGCGCTTACATACAGATGTGTAACATGTACCCAGAATACAATCATATTTGGGAAGCTAGAGAGATGGTAAAATCTCGTATCGAAGAAACTAGAGCACAACGTTTTATTGATTCATGCAACCCCGATGGCACGTTTAGTATTCCGTTGCGTTACTATGCTGCACACACAGGTAGATTTGGTGGCTCTGATAAAATTAACCTACAAAACCTCCCCCGGGGTTCAAAGTTACGTACGGCACTGATGGCGCCTGAAGGACAAAAGCTCTATATAGCTGACTTGTCTAATATTGAAGCACGTATGCTCGCATGGTTAGCTAAAGAACATGAACTAGTTCAGGCTTTTGCTACAGGTCGCGATGTATACTGTGAATTTGCTTCACAAATATATGGGCGTACAATTACCAAAGCTGACAAACTAGAAAGATACGTAGGTAAAACAGCTATTCTCGGTCTCGGGTACGGTATGGGAGCCGACAAGTTCCAAGCAACGCTGAAGACTGGCTCCCCATCCGTAGACGTAGGAGATGCTACAGCTCAAGCTATTGTTATGCAATACCGTGCAATGTATTCCAACATTCCCAGACTTTGGTCCGGGATGAAAGATTCACTCTTTCAAATGATTAACCCACGTGGTATCGGATTAAAGTACGGGCCTCTTACGATCCAACGACACGCACTCGAACTACCAAATGGCATGCGACTAAGTTATCCAGGTTTACATTATCAAGCTGGTCAGTTTATATACAAAACTGAACGTGAGATGATCCGTACACATGGCCCTCGTATTACAGAAAACGTCGTACAAGCACTAGCTAGGCTGGTCATTACCGATCAAATGCTAGAGATACAAGCACTACCTGAAGTAGATATTGTTTTACAGGTACATGACGAAATAATTGCTATTGGCTCAGAATATAATGCTGATGCTACAATGAATAAAATTATAGAAATCATGCGTACAGCCCCAGAGTGGTGTCAAGATTTACCACTCGATGCTGAGGGAGGCGTAAGTCAGGTATATGACAAATAAAAATTTAATACTAACTCGAAAGAAAGGCGATAAAGTTGTTATACAACAAGACGGTAAAGTAATTTGTACTGTAACGGTAACTAATATATCACCTACCCAATGCAAACTAGGGTTCCAAGCAGACAAATCTGTACGGATAGATAGAGAGGAAGTATACTTAGATAAGGAGATTTAATTATGGAAGTTGTGTTTTTAAACGCTAAAAAACCCCTGTCCAAAGAAATATCAGAAGATGGCATCAAGCCATATCCACTAGTCAAAGACTTCAGTTCAGAACATTTTGATATATCTGTAGATAAAAAAGGACTAAATAAACTATACAAACTATTAACAGAACAAGCTAATAAAGGCGCATGTTTACACAAAGGTTCCCTTAAACGAACACTGGACAACGAACCCCGGGCTTTTATGTCCGAACGTGCAAAAACTACGCAGCTATTAGTGCTGGATGTAGATGGTTTACATACATCTAATCCAGGAGATCTTCAAGCACTGGCCGACAAAATAGTCTTACAACTTCCAGAGGTTTTTCATAATGTAAGTTATATTGCTCAGGCTAGTGCGTCTTTAGGTTTTAAGAAAGATACCGTGTCATTACACCTTTTCTTTCTATTAGATATGCCCGTCCATCCAAAAACTTTAAAAGATTTTATTCGTATGATTAACTACAAAACAGAGTTTTTAGCAGAACAAATTAAGTTATCAGCTAACGGTCAAAGTCTTTCGTACATACTAGATCCATCTGTGGCTGACAACAGCAAATTAATTTATATTGCAACTCCTAAGTTCAACAATGTAGAAGACCCTTACCCTAATGGTAGATTTATCAAGGTTGACCGTGGTTCACCAGTTCTTGAAATCTCCTCATCTTTAATCGGTGTTAATCCTGAAAAGGTACATACCCTTGGTTTGCAAATTAAAGATAATTTAAGGAAGAAAAACAATCTTCCAAAAAGAGTTGGTAAAGTAACTACGGTCAACGTTGCTGGAGAAGCACACGAAGTACTACAAAACCCAGACAAAATGACCATCCAGATTACACGCGTGTCCGAACCTTTTGTTAACTGTAATGTAAACAATGGGGACAGCGGAGGTTATTACTTTTTACTAACTAACCCTCATTACATGTACAACTTTAAAGGTGAACCTGTATGGGAAATAGAAAAAGCAGACCCAGATTTTTATCGTAGTATCTTTGAAATATTTGCAGATAAAATAGATAACGAAACTAAAAAGAAACCAATTGTATTACGTGATTTTTTCACAGATACCTATTACAACGGAGTGTATGATGAAACAAAACAACAATTTGACGACGAGTATCCCCTTACACCAACGGGCAAAAGCTCTATTAATGATTTCCTTAAGTCTCATGGTCGCCCTGCCATGGACTTTGTTCCTGATGCTCGTGTCGTATTCGATCCTAGCAGTGACAAAGGTATTGACTTGGAGACCGTTCCATACTCAGTAAATTTATTTAGACGTACGCCATACATGCTGCGTAGCGAAGAGAACGTAAAAGAACTATCGTACGGTGAAGCCATTCAGATTCAAAAGATTGCACCTAACTTTTACAAACTTATGATGCACGCACTTGGTAATGGCAAACCTGAGTTTGAACACTTTATGAATTGGTTAGCTTACATATACCAATACAGAAAGAAAACAATGACTGCATGGATATTTACGGGCATACCGGGCACTGGTAAAGGTTTGTTTGTACACAAAATATTAAAACCACTGTTTGGTGAAATGCAAACACCAATGAGAGCTTTAGAAAATATAGAAGAACAGTTCAACTTATATATGCGTACTGCATTGTTTTTAGTAGTTGATGAGTTTCGTATGGCTGACTCAGGATCTGTCGGTAAAATGGCCGATAAATTAAAACATCAAATTACAGAACCTAATTTAACTATTAGAGCTATGCGTACAAACCAAATCGAGCTGCCGTCTTTCACGAACTTTATCTTTCTTACAAACAGAGCAGACGCAGTCAAGATCGAAGACAGCGACAGAAGATATAACGTAGCACCACGACAAGAAGAAAAAATAGAACAAGCTTTTCCAGAACTATTACAAAACTTAGATGCACTAGAACCCGAGTTATATATTCTTGCAGGAGTGTTAAACAAATTTAAAGTTGACGTACGTATGGCTCATACAGCGCTGGAGAATGACGCGAAGAAAGAAATGAAAGAAGTATCTATGTCTGTTCTTGAAGAATTTGCAAATGCAATTCGTACACGCAACCTTGAGTATTTTACAGACGTGTTGGATATACCACTTACAAACACCTTTGATGCTGGTGGCGTAAGCACATCACAAAGATACGTAAAAGAATGGATAGCTAGTCTTGGTACTGAAACAATAATACCACTAGCTCACTTTAAAGTTGTGTACGATACATTAACAGATAGTCGCAACACCATGTCACAAAGAGACTTTTCTAAAGCTATGTCACGATTAAATATTAAAACTGCACGTAAGCGTATTAGTAAAGATCGTACAGCTGGTATACCACGCGGGGTTGTATTGACATGGAAAATAGATAATAATGTTCGAGAAGAGTTAATAAAAGAACATTTCGACGAAAGGGATTTAAACTTATTAGATAATGGAGAATCTAACATCACCCAAACGTCCAGACCTAATCTCAACGGTTGAGGTCACGGAGGATTTAGAACTAGGTCTGGTGCCAGCATGGTCTTACTCGGCCTTAAAAACCTTCGAGTCTTGCGCATACAGAACCTACATATCTAAAGTAAAACGTGTACAAGAAGACTTTGGCCCTGCAGCAGAACGCGGTACACGCATACATGATCAGGCAGAACAATTCGTACGTTCTGAACTAGGCGAATTACCAGAAGCACTCAGAAAATTTTCTCAAAATTTTGAAGAGCTAAAACAACTTTTTGCAGATGGAAAAGTCGAAACTGAAGGAGAATGGGGGTTTACTCAAAAATGGGAACCGACAGGTTGGATTTCTCCTGACACTTGGGCACGTATTAAACTAGATGCTTTAGTACATGAGTCCAAGACATCAGCTCGTGTCATAGATTATAAAACTGGTAAACAGATGGGCAATGAAATCGCGCACAGCCAACAAGCGCTCATCTATGCTATCGGCACTTTCTTCATGTATCCTGATTTAGAAATACTTAACACAGAAATGTGGTATCTAGATCATGGTACTACGATGGAGCAAACGTACACGCGAGATGAAGCTATGGTGTTTATGCCAAAGCTACATGAGCGAGCTGTAGCTATGACTACTGCTACTAAATTTCCACCTAACCCAAGTACATATAACTGTAGGTGGTGTTCTTTTGGCAAAGGTCAAGAACCCCATTGTGAATGGGGCATAAGTTAAGTATAATTAACATTACATAAGCGTTCACCCAAATAACACCGAACGCAATGGTGGAGTATAGATGATAAATAATAATAATATCCCTGCGCCTTACGCGCATCAAAAAACAACAACAGATTTTATAGTAGATACCAAGTGTTGTCTGATTACGTCAGATCCAGGCACTGGTAAAACACGTGCAGTGCTAGACGCGCATGCTATACTTGGGGGCAAGACATTAGTCTTGGCGCCACTTTCAATATTGGAAGCAGCGTGGGGGGAGGACATAAGTAAGTTCCAACCTCAAATAAAATATGGAGTAGCTTATGCAAAAAATCGTGCAAAAATATTTGAAGATGATACAAACGAAATGGTCATCACTAATTTTGAAGCTGTCAACTTCTTACAAAAAAATCCACAATATTGTAAGCAGTTCGATACAATCGTTATTGACGAGTTTACCGCTTTTAAAAATAGGGAAGCCAAACGCAGTAAAAATCTCAACAAAATTATCTCATATTTTACTAATAGGATTGCCATGTCTGGTACTCCTAATAGTAATACTATTCTAGATATCTGGCATCCAGTCTTCCTCGTCGATGGCGGGGAACGTCTGGGCTCTAGATTCTATGCATTCAGACACCAAGCTTGTACACCAAAGTTTAATGGCTTTGCCAATGAATGGATTGATAAGCCTGGTATAGAAGAAGCTGTAGCTAACAAGCTATCTGACATATCTATACGGTTTGCTTTGTCTGATTGTATGGATTTACCAGATAACATTGTACGTACAGTCAACACTAAACTAACTCCTAACGTACAAAAACAATACAAAACGTTAGCAGATGAATCTGTCTTGTATACCAAGTCAGGTACAGTCAACGCTGTTCATGCAGCAGCTCGTGTCAAGAAACTACTACAACTTGTAACGGGTGCTGTGTACGACGAAGACGGAGTTGTTCAGTTTGTACATCAAGAAAGATACGACATAGTTATGACACTTGTAGCACAACGTGCGCATAGCCTAGTTGCATTCAACTGGAAGCACGAACGTGACGCGCTGGTAGAAATAGCACAGAAAGAGGGTATTAGTTACGAAGTTATTGACGGTTCAATAAAAGCTGAGAAACGTAGTGATATTGTAGCAAGATATCAAGCAGGCCAAATTAAAGTCTTGTTCTGTCACCCGCAATCAGCGGGCCACGGTCTTACATTGACTAAAGCTAGTACAGTAATCTGGTGTTCACCTACATACAATGCTGAGCACTACCAACAATTTAACCAGCGTATTTATCGTGCAGGTCAAACACAAAAGACTGAAACAATACTCATCCAAGCTAGAAATACTTGGGAACCTGAGGTGTACAAAAAACTTAATACTAAGTTAGGTCGTATGGAAAACTTATTACATATCTTAAAGGAGGTATCATGAAAAAACTAAATGATTTATTAGCAGAAACAGCTAAAGTTCGTAATCAAATTAAAGTTGTGCAGTCAGAAGAAAAGCTTTTGAAATCACAACAACGCGAATTAGAAAGTCAAATATCTATTAGGATGCAAGAGCAAGGGCTCGACAAGATCTCTAATGATATTTGTACAATTTCACTTAAAAATGAGATTGTGCCAACTGTAGAAGATTGGGATGCATTGCACCAGCACGTAACAAACACAGGTCAGTTTGAGCTTTTGCAAAAACGTGTGTCTGCAACAGCTTACAGAGAACTTATAGCAACTGGTACTGATGTACCTGGTGTTAAAAGTACGGAGTTGACCAGAATTAATTTCAGGTCAGCATAATATTAATTTAGATAAAAAGGAGAACGTTCAATGTCTAATGATATAAGTATAGTAACGAGCACCATGCCAGCTCATGTAAAGAATGGCACAAATCTGGGTAATGAAAACATTAACTCAGAGCATTTGTCTACACCACGTTTGAAACAGCTGCAGCAGTTATCAAACGAAGTAGATGAAAACCATAGCGAGTATATTGAAGGCGCTAAAGTAGGTGACTTCATTAATACTGTAACCAAAGAAAACTACGGTAAAGAACTTTATCTAGTTAACGTACACTTCAAAGAAGAGTTTGTAGTGTGGAAACAATTAGAAAAAGGTGGTGGTCTTGCAGGGACTTTTAACTCTCAAGCAGAAGCATTACAACATCTAGAAGATGAAGGTCTTAAAGTAGAGGACTATGATATAAACAGAACTCAAACTCATACACTATTAAAAGTAGATGAAAAAACAGGAGATATATCAGATATACCTTTCTTGTTTGATTGTTCAATCTCTAAATTAAAAGTTTCTAGAGAATGGAATACACAAATTGCTAAGTTAGGGGGCGATAGATTTTCTTCCTTATGGAAAATGTCTTCAGTACAAACAGCTAACAAAGCTGGACAACGATTCATGAACATTGCTGTTTCTAACGTTGGTTGGTTGAAAGAAGAAACTTACGAAATTGCAAAAGGTTTTTACAACAAAACATTTGCTAAGTCCTAGGTAAGTATTCGTACGGGTGCGACATATATTGTCGCATCCAAGTACGTACACCCTACGAACTATTTCTTCGCACCCTTGTACGTATGTTATACTCAGGATGTGCGTGAAAAGGAGTTCATAAATAAAGTCCACAGAAAACTACCTAAAGAAGTTTATAGGTGGAAGATCAATGATCCTTACCACGGAGGTGTATCGGACACTTACTACTCAGGACCAGCAAATCATTGTTGGATTGAATATAAATACAAAGAAGACTTGCCTGCAAAGCTTAACTCAAAAATAAAAATTAACTTATCTGAGCAACAGCGCATTTGGCTTACTCGCCAGAAAGAACATGGTGTTTTTACGTACGCAGTATTTGCTTCTGGAGATCTAGTGTACGTCACTGAAGATTTTACAACCACACACATTACAGTAGCGCAATTTGTAAAAGAAGCGATACCGTTTAAAATATTTATAAAAGTATTAACTAATTTTTGTTTAGGAGAAACAAATGACTGATTATGTAAACTCACCTCCGCATTACAACACAGGAAATGTGGAATGTATTGTGGCAATAGAAGAAAGTATGACCCCTGAAGCCTTTAAAGGTTATCTTAAAGGTAACATTCAAAAGTATATGTGGCGTTACGAAGCCAAAAAAGGGCTACAAGATGTCTTAAAAGCTGAATGGTATCTAAAAAGATTGATTAAAACACTCGAAAAAGAAGAAAACGCAGAGGACGCACGTACAAGCCCGCCAGACATTTATTCGTAGTTTTGGACCTAAGGCCTTAGGTACCTTAACAAAATGCAACAGGCGGCATTCTGTAAGGTCATTTTTTCCCAGATTTGCTATTTCTGGCGAAAGAACGATTTTTTGATCTATCTTGCAAAACAATGTTGCCTGGAGAGTTATTTTCTGGATTTCCATCCATATGATGCACATCAATACGACTTCCTTTTCTAACTCTACCACTTTTTAATAACTCTCTGCGTATTTTATTTCGTGCCGCACGACGCTTTTTTTGCTCAGGTGACTTATGATATCTTTCGTATTCTAATTTATAGTTTCTTGGCATTTATATAGTATACACCGTTAAAGGTTTTGCTTTACCTTTTACTTTTATAGGAGCTAATAGTGTCAGATCATACGGCATCTTCTTAGCAGTAGTTTCTCCAATTAAAATATCTACACCAGCTTCTTTCGTTGCACTCTCTAATCGTGCAGCCGTATTTACCGCATCTCCTATTGCTGAATAATCAAATCTAGTATCCGAGCCCATGTTACCTATTACTGCTTCGCCTGTATTAACACCTATGCCTATTGCAATTGGTTCGGACAATTCTTTTTGCAGCATGCGAATAGCCGTACGCATATCCTGGGCACAGGCGACCGCACGTTTTTCATGTTCATCTATAGATAGGGGGGCATTAAAGATGGCCATACATGCGTCGCCTATAAACTTATCTACCATACCACCATGTGCTTGAATACATGTAACTTGTACAGTAAGAACTTTATTCATTATTTCTGTTACTTCTTCAGGAGATAATTTTTCGGACAGATTCGTGAACCCTCTGACGTCTGTGAACAAGAATGTACATATACGTTTTTCTCCACCTAATTGTAATAAGCCAGGGTTGTTTTGTAATCGTGCAACTTGTTTCGGATCTAAGTAGTGTTCAAACTGTTTCTTTATTAATTGTCTAAGTTTAAATTGTTCGTTAAAGCGTAAATAAAATTCTTGAATAGATATAAGTATGGCTGATAATATACTATAAGTAACATCTATAAGTATATTAGATGCAATTAAGTACCAACCTCCGACCGCGGTTAACGATACGAGGCCCACGGTCCCTACTAAAGTTCCGACTAGTCCTAATGTACGTATTATAACTATGGCTAAGGTTAGTACTGTAACTAATATAAGTAATTCATATAATAGAGCATTGCCTGGTATAGCTGGTACATCCATTGTCATACTCTCAGCTAGTGCAGCTTGTATCTCATGTGGGTACAACAATCCAACTGGCGTAGCTATTTGAGGCATAACACCTTTTGCACTCACACCTATAAACACAAATTTATCTCGTACATCCATCTCTTCCAGGCTTGTGCTTGGCGTATCAACCCAAGACACCCAACGACGCCCAATGCTATCTACAGGTATTTGTGCGTAGTTAGGTACAGTCAGTTCTTCTATCTGCCCTTGCTGCCCTTTAATAATGTACGTATCTGCGCCACCAATCATCTTCATTACTTGTATACCAAAAGACGGCGTCCAACCATCAGGTGTTTGTAATAGTAAGGGTAAACGTCTAACTAAATTATCTACGTCAGTTCGTGCAACTGCCAGCCCCTGGTAAGCTGACTCTGCTAGCACGGGTACATTTCCAATAACACCTTGAGCTTTTATAGCTTCTATAGGTATACCATCTCCTAGTATGACTGTGCCTGTGGTAGGTGCATACGAAGCCCCACCTTCAAAAGTAGCAATAACACTCGCACCTTGTAACAAAGCATCTCCAAATGCTTGGTCGCCACCAAACCTATCTGCTTGTGGAAAAGCAACAACCCAACC
>Ga0181563_10004762_pt1 | contig 12586 bp, 10 predicted proteins | sample 011ome_25_FD_133759 | JGI IMG/M metagenome (GOLD analysis project Ga0181563, IMG submission 133759) | Coastal salt marsh microbial communities from the Groves Creek Marsh, Skidaway Island, Georgia - 011512CT metaG (megahit assembly) | ecosystem: Environmental > Aquatic > Marine > Intertidal... | reverse complement strand
ATCTGAACGGCGGGGTCAAGGTCAACCCGGGTAAATACTATCCCGGTATCGACTGGTGCTGGCCTCAAAGTCAGGTAGACTTTCTGACCGGTATGTAAACCTACACCGGTCGCTTTTATTGCGTTCTTTAAAGTTCGTTGCCTAATCAATGATAGCTCTCACTGTTACTCTGGTTGCTAATTACCGCAAACCCCCAAAGTTATTTCACACGACAATTTTATTTGCTTCACTTTCACTTTTCAGCTCACCTGCAAAGTAAGATGCCTGTATCACTTGCGGAGCAAAAACCTTATTGCATCCGATACAGAAAAAGTGCTGCAAATGCTGCTATTTTGCCACTATTACTGCTTTTGCTGCTGCTTCTAATTATTACCTTGCAAGTATTGCGGCAAGGTTGTCGGGAAAATGCGCATGTTATCAAAAACCCGCACTTTCACCAATAGCCGAAGCTCCCGTGTATTCGGGGTTTTTAAAATAACTTGCCGCTTCCAGCCAAAAAACAACCAATACCTGACCCTGCAATATTTTATTAACCGCTATCTGCTTCTAGTCAGCCTGTTTGCGCAGAAAAGCCGGAATATCCAGAAAATCCATATCTGAATCCGCCCCTACCGCCTTTGGCATACGTTGCCTTTCTTCCTGGCGTTCTTCACTGGTGCCATGGGCTTTCACTGCTTCCTTTTTACGCATTACTGCTGGCCTGTCCAGAGTGTGAAAATCAGCCGTTCTGGGATTTTTCATGGTGTTGTCTACCACCTTAGTAGGCTTTTCAATCTGCATACCACCCAGACCTGTCGCCACAACGGTAACAATCAACTCATCTTTCAGTGATGGATCAATAACAGTGCCAACCACTACAATTGCCAGCTCTGAAGCAAACTCTGAAATGGTATCGCCAACCTGGGAAAACTCACCCAGAGTCAAATCCTCACCTGCGGTGATATTGATCAGAATGCCACGTGCACCCTGCAAATTCACATCCTCAAGTAATGGGCTGCGAATGGCTGCTTCAGCTGCTTCGACCGCTCGATTTTCACCAGTGGCGTAGCCGGTTCCCATCATTGCCATACCCATTTCAGACATCACTGTACTGACATCGGCAAAATCCACATTAATCATGCCTGGGCGCATAATAAGATCAGCTATGCCTTTAACAGCACCGGAAAGCACATCATTGGCTGCACTGAAAGCATCCAATAAGGTGGATCCTTTACCCAATACATCCATCAGTTTTTCATTGGGTATGGTTATTAGAGAGTCAACATGCTCTGCAAGTTCCCTAATACCCTGTTCGGCGATCGCCATTCGCTTACGCCCCTCAAAAGGAAACGGTTTGGTAATGACAGCTACGGTCAGAATACCCATCTCACGGGCAATCTCGGCAACCACAGGAGCACCTCCAGTACCGGTTCCACCACCCATGCCTGCAGTGATGAAGATCATGTCAGCACCGGAAATAATTTCCCGAATCCTGTCGCGGTCTTCAAGCGCCGCCTGTCTGCCGATTTCCGGGTTGGCACCTGCACCCAATCCCTTGGTGATGGTTCCACCCAACTGCAAGTTGAGCTTGGTCTCCATCCTGTCCAGGGCCTGGGCATCAGTATTGGCACAGATAAACTCAACACCATCAATGGTATTTTGAATCATGTGCTGGACGGCATTGCCACCGCCTCCGCCGACACCAATTACTTTAATTACTGCACTTTGAGCAACATTGTCGATGATTTCGAACATCTTTCTTACCCCCTTTTGGGTTCCACCTTGAAGTTAATAAAAATTAATAATTGTTTGACTGAGTACTCAGTCTTCACTGCTAAACAAACTTTTTACCCGATCAAAAAGCGAAATGCCGGGCTCTCTTACAACACTGCCTTCTCTTTCCTGCGCCTGCTTCATGCCATAAAGAAGCAATCCCACAGCGGTTGAATAAGTAGGATTTCTGACGATATCCACCAAACCATTCACATCTACGGGCATGCCAATACGAACCGGCATGTGGAAAATTTCCTCGGCCAGCTCGGCGACACCTTCCATCTTGCTGGTACCACCGGTGAAGACCATTCCTGCTGCCAGCATGTCTTCATATCCGCTTTGCCTGATTTCCGACTGAATCAGATGAAACAGTTCGTCATAACGGGGTTCAACCACATCGGCCAGAGCCTGACGCGATAATTCCCTGGGAGGACGCTCCCCAACACTGGGGACCTTGATCATGTCATCGGGACTGGCAAGTTGTGACAAGGCGCAGGCGTACTTGATTTTCAATTCTTCGGCATGATCGGTGGGTGTGCGCAACGCCATAGCAATGTCATTGGTCACCTGATCGCCAGCTATGGGAATAACACCGGTATGCCTGATTGCGCCTTCGGTGAAAATGGCAATATCTGTAGTGCCCCCACCAATATCAACGATACATACGCCGAGTTCCTTTTCGTCCTCAGTTAATACTGAATAACTCGAGGCCAGCTGTTCCAGAATGATTTCATCAGTCTCAAGACCGCAACGCTTGATGCACTTTTCAATATTCTGGGCGGCATTGGTGGCACAGGTCACCAGATGCACTTTGGCTTCAAGTCTCACCCCTGACATGCCCAGCGGCTCCTTTACCCCTTCCTGGGAATCGATAACGTATTCCTGAGGCAATATATGAAGCACTTTCTGATCAGCCGGTATCGCTACGGCCTGGGCTGCATCAATAACCCGTTCAATGTCAGCGGCATAAACCTCTTTGTCACGAATTGCGACGATGCCATGTGAATTCATGCTGCGCACATGACTGCCGGCAATGCCGGCGTAAACGGAATGAATCTGACAACCCGCCATCAGTTCAGCTTCTTCCACTGCGCGCTGGATGGACTGAACGGTGGATTCAATATTCACCACAGTACCTTTCTTCAGACCACGGGATTTATGCCTCCCGATACCGATTATATTGAGTCCGCCTTCTTCGTTGATCTCGCCGACAATGGCCACAACTTTGGATGTACCTATATCCAGGCCAACTATCATATTTCCACCACTCAAGTTACTCATTGGAAGCAACTCCTTTTTATTCATTTGTTGAAATCTGGTCATAGCGAGACCACCTCTGAGATATTATTTTCTTTAGTTTTAACTGCTATACCGCTGGTGTAACGTAAATCAATGGATTCAATTTCATCCATTTGCTCAATCAATGAGTTTTTCGCAAAATCCACTAGCCTTCTCATTTTTTCCATCAGTTGCGACTTGCCAATATTGATGTGTACTCCATTGGCAAGAGTCAGTTTCCAGGCAGCACGCTCATTAAGATCCAGTTCCGCAATTTTCAATCCCCGCTGATAAAGCAACTGGCTGAACAACTGGTATTGCTCCATCACTTTTCTTTCAGTTCCTGGCGGCCCTGAGAGTATTGCCAGGCTTTCAAGACCAATGATGTTATTCGGCGCAATAATTGCCCCATCCTGGTTTAACAGGCGTTTTTCTCCCCAGCGGGCGATTGCCTTTTCTTCAATAACGCTAAGTACCATTGTGTCCGGCCATTCCCGGCGTATCGTTACCGAGCGAATCCATGGCATGGTTTCGAGCACTTGCTTGATCTCCTGCATATCTACCAGCAACAGACTTTCGCTAATAAAACTATTCACCGCAGCCAGCACTTCCTGTTCGGATATATAGTTAACCTTGCCTTCAATAAGGACCTGTTCCACACGCTGGTTACTGACCGTTTCCACTACTTTTGGTGTGCTCATCACGCCATAGCCAAGTGCAGCGACAAACAGCAGCATAAACATGACCTTCCACATCAGCGCACTGTTGAACTGTCGACGCGGCCTGGTGTTTTTGGCCCTTATGCTGGCACCACTTCTGTTCCTGTTTCGTTTTTTACCCGGCATGAGAATTTCCATGATTAATCCCTCTCCCGGTTGGCAGTACTGGTGGCGAGTATTTCCAGCACCAGTTGATCAAAATTTATTCCTGCCTGTTTTGCAGCCATTGGCACAAGACTGTGATCAGTCATTCCTGGTACCGTATTCACTTCCAGCAGCCAGAATGTTCCAGCACTGTCACGCATCACATCCACCCTGCCCCAGCCTTCACAACCCACTGCCTTATATGCCTGCATTGCCATTGTGGCGAGATTTTTTTCATCTTCACCTGCCAGATCGCAAGGACAAAAATACTGCGTCTCATCAGAAAAATACTTGGCCTGATAATCATAAAATTCATTGCTTGCCGTCATACCTACTGCTGGTAAAACACTGCCCCCAAGAATGGCTACTGTGTACTCCGGTCCATCAATAAACTTTTCGGCGATAACTTCCTTGTCATACTGACTGGCGTGTACAAATGCCTGCTGTAATTCAGTAGCATCATTTGCTCTGGAAATTCCGATACTGGAACCTTCTTTTACCGGCTTCACAAACACCGGGCCCAGCTCAGCAATCACCTTGTCCCATTCAGTTGTTTCATCAAGCTTGGCAAATGGCGGCGTATTCAGACCAAGACTTTGCCAGATGAGCTTGCAACGCACTTTGTCCATGGCAAGAGCAGACGCCAGCACACCGCTGCCGGTATAAGGAATATTCATTAATTCCAAAGCACCCTGCACTTTCCCATCCTCACCTTTGCGGCCATGTAGAATGATAAAAACCCGGTCAAAACCGCTTTCAGATAAACCTGTCAGCACCTTGCCATCGGTAAAATCGACACCAGTCGCATCTACCTTGCTGCGTAGCAGTGACCCAAGTACCGCACCACCACTCATCAGAGAAATTTCCCGTTCGGCCGAGTCACCGCCCATCAGGACTGCCACCTTGCCGAATGTCTCGGGGTCATGTCGGGTCATGTTATTCATATCCCAAGCCATCCCTGGACAACTCCCGCGCCAAAATACCAATACTGCCGGCGCCCTGAGTCAGCAAAATGTCATCATTGAGCAGCACGTCTTTAAGTACACTTCTGATATCTGCCTGGTCTTTTACATACACCGGATCAATTTGTCCGCGCTGCCTGATACTGCGGCACAAGCTTCTGCTATCTGCTCCTCGAATAGGCGTCTCACCGGCGGCATAGACTTCAAGTAGCAGTAACAAATCCACTTCTGACAAAACATCAACAAACGCATCATAAAGATCATGGGTTCGGCTATAACGATGAGGCTGGTAAATCATTACCAGTCTTTTCTCCGGCCAACCGGTTCGTATAGCCTTAATATTGGCTGCAACTTCTGTAGGATGATGCCCATAGTCATCCACCAGCATGACTTCACCATTTTCAATAAGCAGCGGTTCCTTGATATCAAAACGACGGCCGACTCCGCGAAAGCCCTCGAGTCCCTGCACAATATCTTCATTCGACATCCCTTCATCCGTTGCTACTGCTATAGCCGCAGTAGCATTCAGAACGTTATGGATGCCTGGCATATTCAGTGTCAGGTTCAGTTGGTCATGGTTGTCAGGGCGAGTAAGTTTAAAACGGCTGACATTTCCTTCCTGTTCAACATCATGAATATGAAAATCAGCCTGATCAGACTGACCATAGGTGATAACCGGCCGCGAGATTCTTGGTAACAGTTCCTGGATCACCGGGTCATCAATACACAACACAGCAAGTCCATAAAATGGCAGGTTGTGCAAAAAATCGATAAAAGTTTGTTTAAGCTTTTCGAAGTCACCGTCATAAGTAACCATGTGGTCTTCGTCAATATTGGTGACAATGGCAACCATGGGCTGCAAATGCAGGAATGAGGCATCGCTCTCATCAGCTTCCGCCACCATAATGTGACTAGCGCCAAGCTTGGCATTGGTACCGGCACCATTGAGTATGCCGCCAATAATATAGGTCGGATCCATGTTGCCCTGGGCCAGCAATGTAGCTACCAGACTGGTGGTTGTGGTTTTACCGTGCGTTCCAGCAATAACTATGGCATGTCGATAGCGCATAAGCTCTGCAAGCATTTCAGCGCGTCTGATAATAGGAATCCTGAGGTTAATAGCCTCAAGTATTTCTTCATTACTCTGATCAATGGCGCTGGACACAACAACGACACTGGCCCCTTCAATATTGGCAGCTTCGTGCCCGATATAAATAATGGCGCCAAAAGACTCCAGACGTTCAGTAACCGGTGAAGGTGCGATGTCTGAACCGCTAATTTCATAACCCTGGTTTAACAGCACTTCGGCAATACCACTCATACCCGCACCACCGATACCGACAAAGTGAATTCTGCGAATACGGCGCATTTCCGGGATATCACTTCTACGCATGACGTGATGACCTGCTTTAGACATAAGAAGCCTCCATGCACAGTGACGAGGCTTTTTCAGTGGCATCGGGCCTGCCTGCTGCCAATGCCTTGCTGGATGCCTGCTTTAGGAACTCGGCATTCATGGAAAACTTCTGCACCAGGGCGAGCAGACTTTGAGGATTCAGGTCTTTCTGCTGAATCACTTGTGCAGCCCCGGCAAGCGCCAAAAAGCTGGCGTTCTCAGTCTGGTGATCATCCACAGCAAATGGATAGGGAATAAGAATGGAGGCCAGTCCAACTGCCGCAATTTCTGACACGGTCATGGCACCGGCGCGGGCGATAATAATGTCGGCCCAGGAATAGGCACTTGCCATATTTTCTATAAATGGCAGAACCTGGGTAGAGTCACTGGTATCGACCTTACTATCGCGGTAAAAAGTCAGTGTTTGTTCAAGGTTTTTGCTACCACATTGATGCAGTATTTCAGGTCTCTGCTGCTCCGGTAACAACGCCAGCATGGCCGGAATGGTTTTGTTAATAGCAACGGCCCCAAGACTTCCACCAATAATAAGGATGCGTAATTTATCTCCGGCAGAAACTCCGGGAGTGTGTGCTGCCGTCGTACTGCTCTTTTGCGCACCAATGTCTGAAATTTCCTTGCGCACCGGGTTACCTACCACAATGGTATTGCCTGGTTTGATAAATGATTTCAGTACACGGTTGCGGGTAATTTCCCGCTTTCTCTCAAAAGCACCAGGGAATGCCTCCATTACCGTTGAGGCCAGGGGAAACAACATTTGATTGGTAAAGCCGGCAATAGCATTTTGCTCATGAATCAGCAGTTTTTTCCCCAGTAGCCAGGCTGCCAGGCCTCCCGGTCCGGTAACAAAGCCACCCATGCCCAGAACACAACCAGGCTTGATCTGGATAAGCTTGCGAATGGATTGTAGAACCGCAACAAAAATAACCAGAGGGGACAGAAGTTTTTTCATCAAACTTGTTCCTCTGAGTCCGGCGATGGAAATAAAGTGCAAGGGAATATCTGTTTCAGAAATCACGCTTGCTTCAAGCCCTTTACGCGTACCCAGCCATTCCACCTGCACACCTCTGGACAACAGATATTCAGCAATACTCAGCGCAGGGAACACATGCCCACCCGTGCCTCCGGCCATAATGAGTATTTTTCTGTTGTTGGTATCCATGCTCATTTCTATTCTGCTCAGACGCGAACGCTGGCTTTTTTGCCTCCTGTCTGATGATTCTCAATATCAATCCTGAGTAATAGCGCCACCATTGCCATACAGGTAAGCAGGCTCGAACCGCCATAACTGATAAACGGCAGTGTCAGCCCCTTGTTTGGTAACAATCCCACATTTACACAAACGTTTATCGCGACCTGGGCTACAAAAATAAACGCAAAACCATAAGCGGCGTAGGCTGCAAAAAAGTTTCCATTAGTCTCATTTTTTCTGGCGATAATCAGTGCTCTGGAAATAAACGCGGTAAAAAGAAGTAACAGGGCAAGGACGCTGATTACGCCAAGTTCTTCAGCGATAATCGCAATAATGAAATCCGTATGACCGTCAGGCAGAAAATACATTTTCTGGATACTGTTACCCAAGCCCATGCCAAGCCATTCGCCACGGCCAAAACCAATCAGGGCCTGAGCCAGCTGATAACCGGAATCAAAAACAATATCTTCATGAAAAGGATCTTTGAGTGCCTGCAAATAGGACGTCACTCTGCGCATGCGATAAGCAGAGGTAAAAATCATTGCTGAACCGGCGCCGAGCAGAAGAATGGCTGATAGAAGGAAATGCCAGAAACGGGCACCGGCAAGAAAAAGCATAGCCATCACAGCAAACATGATGACCACTACTGCGCCAAAATCGGGTTCCAGCAACAGCAGTAAAACAGGCAAGGACATTAAGGCGAAAGGTAACAGGAATCCTTTCAGGCTATTGCAGATAAACTCATGCTGCCTGCTCAGTAAACCGGCCATAAAAAATACAATTAGAATTTTTGATGGTTCGGAAACCTGCAGGGTCATGAAACCAATATTTATCCAGCGCGTGCCACCACCTGCCGTATAGCCCACACCAGGAACCAATACGAGTGATAACAACAGCAGCGTGATTATGAAAAGGCCATAACTGCCTTTTTGCCACCACAACAGGGGAATCTGGAATGTGATTATTGCGCCTACCAGACCAAGTAGAATGAATATCAACTGACGCTTGAAATAATAGAATGGATCCCGGTGCAGACTTTCACCAATTTCTACCGATGCCGAAGTCATCATCACAAGACCGACGAAAACCAGCAGCATGGCAAGAATAATAAGCCAGCTATCTCCGTAATAGGGCCGGGTTTGAAACTGTTGATGGGTTACCGCTTGCATGTTCAGTGCAGCTCCCCGACATGATGAATAAAGGCTTCACCACGCTCTTCATAATTACTGAACATATCGAAACTGGCGCAGGCTGGAGAGAGTAATACCGCGTCACCACTATTTGCCTTTTCATCGGCCATGCTCACAGCCTCTTCAAGAGAAGAGACCCTGATAGTCATTACTGAACCATTTACTGCCTGATCGATAAGTGCTGCATCTTCTCCAAACAGAATGGCCAGTTTCACATAGGTAGATAGCGGGTAAGCCAATGGAGAAAAATCAGCTCCCTTGCCCTGGCCACCAGCCAGTAAAATAATTTTGCCTTTCCCTAAATCACCACCCAGGCCATTTACAGCAGCAATACAGGCGCCCACATTGGTACCCTTGGAATCGTTGTACCAATCTACGCCATTCCTGTCTGCCACCCACTGACAGCGATGAGGGAGTCCGGCAAACCTTTTCAAAGTCGCGACCATGGACTCAATGGAAAATCCGGCAGCATGACCCAATGCCAGCGCCGCCAGGGCATTGGCAACATTGTGTTTACCAGCAATCTTCATCTCGGCTACCGACATCAAAGGCTGCTGATTAAAACCAAGGTACTGGCCATCATCCAGATTCAACAGGGAAAACTCTGCAGCACTATTTTCAACAAGCGAGAAATGCCATTGTCGAACATTGGCCGGAAGATCAGGCTGACATAACAGATCATCATCATTAATCACCGCCTGCTGACAATCCTGGAATATTCGCAGCTTGGCTTCACGATAATCTTCCATCGAGCTATATCGATCCATATGATCCAGACTCAGATTCAATAAAGCCGCTACTTTGGCACCAAGGTTTGTGGTTGTTTCCAATTGAAAACTGGACAACTCCAGCACATACAGGCTGGAGAGTGGCTGCTGCAACAAATCCAGTACCGGCAGTCCGATATTGCCAGCCACGGCGACATCAATTCCCTCTGTTTTTGCCATTTCGCCTACCAGAGTCGTCACAGTACTTTTTGCATTGGATCCTGTGATGGCAATAATCGGCGCACTAATTGAGCGGGCAAAAATATCTACATCACCAGTTACCTCAACACCCTGCTTGATGGCGTTTTGTATCACTGGCATTTTTTGGTCCACGCCTGGACTAACAATCAACTGTGCAGCATTGTTAAGGGTCTGGGGATTAAACTCACCAAGTTCGAGTTCAACTCCGGGACATTCAGCTTTCAGTTGTTGCAGTCCAGGCGGATTCTTTCGGGTGTCCAGCACCTTGAATTTTTCATTGCGACTGGCCAGATAACGGGCGCAGGAAAGCCCGGTCTTACCAAGACCGATCACGACTTTCATCTTTTGCGTTACCTGCTGCGTTTGCATTTTCCAGCCTGTTTTATGCGATTAATCTTTATCTTAATTTCAACGTTGCCAAACCAAATAGCACCAAAATTACGGTGATTATCCAGAAGCGCACGATGACTCTGGGTTCGGGCCAACCCTTTAATTCAAAATGGTGATGCAGGGGAGCCATACGGAAAATTCTTTTTCCGGTTAACTTGAATGAAGCAACCTGCAGAATGACCGAGAGCGTTTCCATCACGAACACTCCACCCATAATGATCAAAACAATTTCATGCCTGATAATGACCGCCACGAGACCCAGCGATGCACCCAGCGCCAATGCACCGACATCGCCCATAAAAATCTGTGCGGGATAAGTGTTGAACCAGAGAAAACCCAGACCGGCGCCAGCCAGGGCGCCACAAAATATTCCCAACTCGCCGGCACCGGCAATATAGGGAATGTTCAGATAGGCAGAAAACTCGGTATTTCCTGTCAAATAGGCGATTACACCAAGGGCCGCAGCCACCATTACAGAAGGCAAAATGGCCAGTCCGTCGAGACCATCCGTAAGATTCACAGCATTGCTGAAGCCCACTATCATGAAATAGGCCAGCAATATGTAAAACGGCCCCAGGTTGAGAGCAAAGTCCTTAAAGAAGGGGATAAACAATTGCGTATCGGCAGGGACAGTGGCAATGGAATAAAGATAACCTGCGGCAACAAATCCGATTATTGATTGCCAGAAATATTTCCAACGCGCCGCCAGGCCTTTTGGATTCTGCTCAAAGACTTTACGGTAATCATCCACCCAGCCTATTGCGCCATACAGCCCGGTAACGATAATTACTACCCAGACATAAGGGTTTCTTAAATCCGACCACAGCAGGCTGCTGATAATAATACTGACCAGAATAAGAGCTCCACCCATGGTAGGCGTTCCGGCTTTACTGAGATGACTCTCCGGCCCGTCATCTCTGATCACCTGTCCAATCTGATGATAATTCAGGCGCCTGATCATGGTGGGACCGATAATCAACGACAATGCCAGCGCCGTGAGAATTCCCAAAATGCCGCGCACGGTAAGATATTGAAATACTGTAAAGCCGGAATTAAATTGTGACAGGTATTCGGTCAGCATTAGCAACATGAGAAATAACTCTCCCTGGCATTAATTTCATTGTCAGCAAAACAACTGGCAAAAAAATCGTTAGCAAAAAAAACACTGTTGAGGATCATTCGCTTCATTGCGCATCACCCTGTATTTGACTGACCAGTTTTTCCATACCCTGGCTGCGTGAACCCTTAATCAGCACCGTAGTCGTGGCATTCAGCAGAGGAACAATGGTGTCTTTAAACTCATCCCGCTCATTCAGATAAATACCGCCATCTCCGAATGCCGTGACCGCCAACGCGCTCATCTCACCCAAGGCAATCAAACAATCTATGCCTTGTTGTTTTGCATAGCGTCCAATCCCGGCATGCTCTTTCTCAGCATCACTGCCTAATTCGCCCATATCTCCCATGACGACAATCCTCGACCCATTGGTCTCGGCCAATACATCTATTGCTGCGCGAAATGAGGTTGGACTGGCGTTATAACTATCATCAATGAGTGTTGCGCCATGAATACCAGCGACAATGCACATACGGCCCTTTACTGCAGCAAACTGTTCAAGCCCCGCCTTCACCGCATCAAGACCGGCACCTGCGGTCATGGCCATAGCAGCTGCTGCCATGGCGTTGTTGACGTTATGTTTTCCCGGGACTTGCAACTTGATCGTTAGCGCCCCTTGCGGCGAATTCAATTTGAATCCTGTACCCTGAAACTGATCCAGCTGGACATGGTCTGCAAAATAATCAGCATCCTGATTGCCTGATCCGCTTACGGTCACGATATGTCTGCCCAGTGATTTAATCTGGTCCACAAACTGTAGGGCAAAAGCATCATCAAGGTTTACTACGGCTGTTCCGTTTTCCCTGATACCCGCCCAGATTTCCGACTTACCTTTTGCCACCCCCTGAAGATCACCAAAGCCTTCAAGGTGGGTGCCGGCAATACAGGTGATATGAGCTATATCGGGACGCGCCAGTGCAACACTGTAGGCAATGTCTCCCGGCCCATTAGCGCCCATTTCAATAACTGCATACTTATGCTGTTTATCTATTTTCAGCAGGCTCAGGGGAACACCCAATTCATTATTCAGATTGCCGCTCGTCATCATTACTGAATCACATTGGGTAAGAATTGCACCCGTCATTTCCTTTACCGTGGTCTTTCCCTGGCTACCTGTCAGACCCAGTACACAGGCAGCGCTACGATTCCTGTTCATGGCGCCGATTGTTCCAAGCGCGTCGCGAGTGTCTGATACCGTCAGTACTGGCAAATCAACATTTACCGATTCATCAACAATTACGGCACTGGCACTTTTTTCAGCAGCAACATCGACAAACTCATTGCCATTAAAATTTGGCCCCTTAATGGCCACGAACAAATCTCCTGGCTGCAAGCTTCGTGTATCAATTGATGCCGCACAAAATTCAGCATTGGCGCCGGTAATTACCCCGCCTGTCTCCATCTGAACTTCTTGCAAACTCATTGACCCAATCACGCTTTATCCCGCTGTATTATTATTT
>Ga0181563_10004761_pt1 | contig 12587 bp, 9 predicted proteins | sample 011ome_25_FD_133759 | JGI IMG/M metagenome (GOLD analysis project Ga0181563, IMG submission 133759) | Coastal salt marsh microbial communities from the Groves Creek Marsh, Skidaway Island, Georgia - 011512CT metaG (megahit assembly) | ecosystem: Environmental > Aquatic > Marine > Intertidal zone... | reverse complement strand
CGCATTTTGGTCTTGGATCGTGAGTGCGCCAAGGAAAGTACGGGGCACGGTTCGCCCATGCCCATGCTAGTGCACGGTGGCCCCGGACGTGCAGGAGGCGGAGAAGAAATGGGCGGATTGCGGGGCATCAAACATTACATGCAACGAACGGCCATTCAAGGTCATCCCACCACGCTCAGCGCCATCACCGAACAATACCAGCCAGGCGGGGCCCAGCCTGAAAGCGAGCCGCACGTCTTTCGAAAGCACTTCGAGGAATTGAACGTGGGCGACACCGTCACCACCGCTAGGCACACGGTGACGGAGGCCGACATCGCCAATTTCGCAAACGTGTCCGGAGACCATTTCTATGCGCACGTGGACGAGACCAGCCTTGAAGGCACCATGTTTGAAGGTCGAGTTGCTCACGGATATTACATCTTGAGCAAGGCCGCAGGCCTCTTTGTCGAACCTCGGAAAGGCCCTGTTTTGCTCAATTACGGCATCGACGAATGCCGCTTCACTAAGCCGGTGTATCCGGGCACCACAATCGGCGTGAAGTTGACTGTGGTCGAGAAGGTTGCTCAAGAACGACGTGAACCGGAAGACGTCGCCAAAGGCATTGTCCGGTACCGCGTGGAAGTGAATGACCACGAAGGCGACGTGGTGGCGGTCGCCACCATCCTCACGATGGTCAAAAAACTGGACCAAGGTCCCGACACGCTGTAACTCCATGGCGAACCGGAGCCTTCTCTCCTTCTTGGGGCTGAGTTTCAGCCTGCTCCTGGCCTGCGAAGTCGGACTTGCGCAGGACGACCTCGATTCGCTTGACGCGTGGGTGAGGGACATGCATCCCGACCCGTTCATTCGATGCGGGGAGCAGGCCTGGCTGGAAGCGCTCGACGAAACCCGCGAGTCATGGCTTGGGGCCAGTCCGAGCGAGCATGTCCGCCAAGTCAACGCCCTGCTCCAGGTCTTGCGCGACAGCCACACTGCCGTCTCGACGAGCGACTGGATTTGGGACGTGGAATGGCAACATGGCACCGTGCCCGTTCGCTGGGCCATTGAAGGCCGGGCGCTTTGGGTTTTGGATTCAGGGGTCCCCGACCTCCCCGAGGAAGTGCGCGTGTTGAAACTCAACGGCCTCGACGCGGAGGACGTGGTCGACGCAGCCATGGACTTGTCGACGATGGAAGGCGACAGTTGGGGCGCAACAAGCCGAACCGCAGCGCACAACGTCACCTCGTGGGTGCTCGGAAGCACCGCACGCGACACGTTGGCGGTGACGTGGATCGACCCTTCGAGCGGTCTTGCCACTTCAGGCGTGTTCCCGACCGTACCATGGCGCAAGGCCCGACGCGCCTGGTCAAGCATTTCGACCCGACGCCCCGTTGTTGATTGGACGTTTCCCGACGGATCGCACCTAACCAAGGCCGACAACCGACGCGTCGCTCGTGAGGACGCCAGGTTGGACGCAGCGGGACGAGCACGACGCATCACCACGCACTGGGAGGGTGCCGCAACCTTGAAAATCACGTCGTTCTCCGCCGGCTCTTGGAGACGCTACCACACGCGACTGAACCGGGGCTTTGCAGAATTGAAGAATCAGGGGTGTCCGCTTGTGTTGGACTTGCGCAGCAACCCAGGGGGACAATCGCCGCGCATGGAAGCTCTTTGGAGGCATCTCGCAGCGGAACGCAGGCACCTGCCCTACGCTTTGGTGGCAAAGCAAAGCCCGGTCACCGCACGGGCGAACGGGAAGCATTACAGGAGACTGAAAAAGCGGTGGGTTGACAAGCACCGCGAAACCTCCTCGGACGCACAGTACATCTACACCATGGCCACGCTGCCCCTGGGTTCGACCGACACGTTGTGGTTTCCCAAGCAAGGTGTTCGACGAGACGCCTTCCGAGGTCCGTTGGCCGTGCTGATGGACGGCGAATCGGCCTCCGCCGCGGTGTCGTTTGCCGGTGCCGTGCAAGAAAGCGGACGCGGATTGCTCGTCGGGGAAGCATGCTTGGGCCCCTCCAACGGCACCATGGGCAACCCCTACTTTCGAGTGCTGCCTCGGTCAGGTATCGTGGTAAGCATCTCAACGGCGGTTTACATGGCGCAGCCCTGCGACGACTGGGGTGCTACGCTCCCTGTGCAGGCCGACTTGAATGTGCCGGGCATGTGGAGAAGGGACAGCGGCTTGAACGACGTCCTGAGCGCCTGGATCACCTCGAACCAACGTGGGACGCCATGACCAAGCGGCTCGTTCAAATTGCGTCAGGGGTATTCCTGGCGTTGAGTTCAGGGGTGTCCTGGGCGCAATTTGACGTCCTTCCGGCCACCGAATCCATGCGGGTGGCGCAAGACGTGGCCCGGTCCTTGGCTCTGCTCCCGGACGACGCTCAGCGCGTGCTTGAAGCCGCGCTTCCTTGGGACGCGTGTTTGGCCCATTGGAATGCCCAGCAAGACAGCCTGGAATCCGCGGACATCAGCGAAGAGGCGTTGCTGGCCGCGTTGGCCGACGTCCGACGTGAATTGGCGGCGTGCCGGCAGCAGCGGAAACGCGCCATCCGCGCCGCCCTTCCCGAACATCTGCGCGCCCCCTACGACGACCTGGCGCAACCGGAAAGGCCGGCTGTGCTGCATTTTGGGCTGCACAACCGCATGGAATGCGTCGTTTGCAAACCTTCCCCACCAGAATCCCCATGAATCGAATTGCTCCCTTTCTGTTTGCCGCAGCGGCCGTTTTTGCCGGTTGCAGCGGCCCCAACGGCAGCCTTCACCGAGAAGTGAATCCGTGGATCGGCACCGGCGGCCACGGCCACACCTACCCCGGGGCCACTTCTCCGTTTGGCATGGTTCAGCTCAGCCCGGACACCCGCCTCGAGGGCTGGGACGGCTGCGGAGGCTACCACGACACGGACAGCGTGATTTACGGGTTCAGCCACACCCATTTGCAAGGGACCGGGGTCAGCGACTACGGGGACATCTTGGTCATGCCCTGCACACAATTCCACGACGGTGCCCAGTGGCGAGACAAGTACAAGAGCGCCTTCAACAAAGACACGGAACAGGGCCACGCAGGCTACTACCGCTGCGAGCTTGCGGATCACGGGGTGGTCGCGGAACTGACTTCCACCCCACGTGTGGGCGTCCACAAATACTCGCTCACCGAACCGGACACCTTGACGTGGATTGTGGATTTGGACCACCGAGACGACTTGGTGCATTACAGCATCGAACCCCGTGGAAAGCGCATGCTCGTCGGCCACCGGGTGTCCAACAATTGGGCCACCGAGCAGCACGTGTACTTCGCCATGTCGTTTGACCGCGATTTCGAATGGGGCGATCAACTGGGCCAAATCACCCGCATCGACACCCTCGAGGACGGCACCGTACGTCAAGAAATGAGCATGGTGCCCGTGTTCGTTGCGGACTTTGGGGTGACCTCGGAACTGAATGTGCACGTGGCGTTGAGCTTCTGCGACGTGGAAGGCGCCATCCGGAACTTGGAAGCGGAGACCGACGGGTTTGATTTCGCCCGGTACCGCGCAGAAAACGAAGCCCGATGGGACGAACAACTCGCCCGAATCGAAGTTGAAGGCGGCGATTCGGACGACCGCACCACGTTTTACACCGCGCTGTACCATGCCACAACCGTACCCAACCTCGCCAGCGACGTCGACGGACGCTACCGGGGAACGGACATGCGCGTGCACCAACTTCCCGAAGGCGACGGGGATCACTACACCGTGTTCAGTTTGTGGGACACGTACCGTGCCTTGCATCCGCTGCTGGCCTGGATTGAGCCGCAACGAACGGAAGACATGGTCGCCTCCATGCTGCGCATGTACCAGGACGGCGGTCAGCTCCCCGTTTGGGAATTGGCGGCCAACTACACGGGCTGCATGATTGGGTACCACAGCGTCCCCGTGATTGTGGACGCCGAAGCGTGGGGACTGAACGTCGGAGATCCTGCCTTGGCGCTCGAGGCCATGATTCAGGCCGCAGACTCCATGCACCTCGGGTTGGATGCGTACACTGCACTCGGCTACATCCCTTCAGACCACGAGCACGAGAGCGTGTCCAAAACGCTGGAATACGCCTTTGACGACGCCTGCATTTCGAGGTTTGCCGCGGCACATGACCAGCCTGAAATCGCCACCCGGTTTGCACCCAGGGCGGCGCATTGGAAAAACCTTGCCCACCCGGAAAGCGGATTCCTCCAAGCAAAACGACAAGGAGCTTGGGTTGAGGGGTTTGACCCTCGTGAAGTGAACTTTAACTTCACTGAAGCAAACGGTTGGCAATACCTGTTTGCGCCGGCCCACGACGTGGCGGGCCAGGTGGCGATTTTGGGCGGCGACTCGGCCTACCTCGCTCGGCTGGAAGCGCTCTTCTCTGCGCCCATCGAAACCACCGGACGAATCCAGCCCGACATCACGGGTTTGATTGGCCAATACGCGCATGGCAACGAGCCAAGTCACCACGTGTCCTACCTCAGCGCATACGCCGGGGACCCAGCCGCCGTTGCCGACCGCGTGTGGCAGCTCTGCCACGAGATGTACTCCAACGCCCCAGACGGCCTGTGCGGCAACGAAGACTGCGGCCAGATGAGTGCCTGGTTTGTTTGGTCTGCGCTTGGGATGTACCCGGTGGAACCCGGTTCCGGTGAAGTCGTGCTCGGGACGCCGTATTTCAGGCGTTCCGTGGTGACGCCGGCCGGGAGCTCGACGTCCACGGAAATCCGGGCGCGCGGCTGGAGTCCGGCCGCCAAATACATCACCGGCCTGCGGTGGCATGCCGCCGACGGGACGTCTTCCCCGGTCTTGAAGCGTTCGTTTCTTCCTGTGCGTGATTTGAAGGACGGCGGCATGCTCGAGCTGTTGATGTCGAGTCGGCCCGACCCGTCGTTTGGCATGCAAGCCTCAGACCGCCCCACTTCCGTTTGGGAGGCCCCAGGCTTTGTGGCCGTGCCAGGAATTGAGGCGCCCCGAACGTTCCAAAAGGACAGCACGTCGTTTCAACTCGGGCACCTCGAACCCGAAGCCCTCCTGGAGTGGAGTCGCGACGACGGCAAGACTTGGGAAGGCTACAGCGGAGAGGTTTGGATTCACCAAACCACGGACATCCAAGCACGAGCGATTGCGGGACTTGACACTTCCGTCGTGGTCAATCACCGCATTTTGAAAGTGAACCACACCTGGACATTGACCCTGGAAACACCCCCTGACAACCAGTACACCGCCGGGGGAACGCAAGCGTTGATTGACGGCCTTCAAGGCGGAACGGACTTCCGGACCGGTGAATGGCAAGGGTACTGGGGTGAACCCATGGTGGCTACCTTGGATTTGGGGAAAGTGGAGCGCGTTGCTCAGATTTCACTCGGCGCGCTGCAAGACATCAAGCCGTGGATTTGGACGCCCAAGCGCGTGCTGTTCTCCGCCTCGAAAGACGGCAGGGACTTCGACGTGTTTCATGTCGTGGACTCCCCGGTCTCGGTGACGGACTCCACGGTCCAAGTCGCTGAATTCACGTGCAGGGTGCCTGTCGAAACCCGCTACCTGCAAATCGAAGCCGAGGCCCACGGCCCCATCCCGGAATGGCATTTGGGGCGAGGCAACGACCGTTGGATGTTCTTGGACGAAATTGTCCTCGAATTCGCCCCGTGATTGGACTGTGCTGATGGACTACTCTGAAAACCCGTTTCTTTCAAGAGGCTTGGCCTCGACTACGCTGCATCCCTTGGGACTCGAAGTGGAATCGGCCGAGGGGCCCTGGATCCGTCTGACCGAGAACCGTTGGCTCTTCGACGCCATCAGCGGAATTGGGGTTTCGAACGTCGGGCACCGTCATCCCGCAGTACACGCGTCCCTTCAGCGCCAGCTGGACGCCCATCTGCACACCCTCGTCTACGGCGAGTTTCTGCAGGAAGCCCAAACCTCTGCCGCCAAACTCCTCCTTGCCACCCTTCCCGAGGAGCTCAACTCCGTGTATTTCCTCAATTCCGGAGCCGAAGCCATTGACGCTGCCCTGAAACTGGCCAAACGAGTCACACGTCGTCGGCGCATGTTCGCCGTCACCGGCGGGTACCACGGAAACACCCACGGCGCGCTCTCCGTTTCATCCAACGAATCGCGCAAGGCCACCTTCCGGCCCTTGCTGCCCGAAGTTGAGTTTCTGACGTGGAACGATTCCCGCGACCTCAGTCGGATCGACAACGAAGTGGCATGCGTGGTGGTTGAAACGGTTCAAGGAGATGCCGGAGTCCGCATCCCGGATCCTGAGTGGCTATCTGCGCTCGCATCTCGTTGCAAGGAAACCGGAACCCTTCTTATCCTCGACGAAATCCAATGCGGCATGGGCCGCACGGGCAAGATGTGGGCCTTTGAACATTTCAACCTCGTCCCGGACGTGGTCTGCATGGGCAAGGCGCTCGGCGGAGGCATGCCAATCGGGGCAGTTGTTTCCTCTCGGATAAACATGGGACAATTGGCGCACGCCCCTTCCCTCGGTCACATCACAACCTTCGGAGGGCATCCGATGGCTTGCGCGGGTGCCGCAGGAGCACTGCAGGTGCTGTCCAGCCTCGACTATGGGCACGTCGAGGCGCAAAACATGCGTTGGCAAAACGCTTTGAACGCGCATCCGGCCGTGGTTGCCACCCGGCGGATCGGTGCCTTTCACGCTGTGGAGCTCCGCGATGCGGCGGCGGTTCAGCGCGCCGTCGAGGCCGGGTTGGACGTGAAGCCCGGAGAGAAGGGAGTCCTGTTGTTTTGGTTTTTGAGCGTGCCCAACGCGTTCCGCCTCGCCCCGCCGCTGACCGCCAGCACAGAAGAAATGGCCGAGGGCCTCGAGCTCGTGCTGCGTGCGCTTGACGAAGCCGCAAAGGGCTGAAATTGCAGCATCCGCATCGCAGACCTTGACCGAGCCTGCGAGTTACCGCGAGGCCGGCAAGCCCAACTTCTCGCGCACCCAAGCGCCAAGCGCTTCGCTCGACCGCTTGCCCTCGGGGAGCACGTCTGGAAGTGTTTGCCAACCGTGAACCGCAGCGGGTTCCGTGCGTTGCCGAAAATCGGGCTGAGCGGCGCGGATTTGGTCTCGCAGCAGCTGCACGTCGGGGGCCAAAAATTCGTCCTCAGCCCACTCCATGTAGACAGGCGGCCATGGCAACGAGCCCTTCATTAAGATTGGGGAAACGAGAGGGTCGTCCGCGGGATGCCCTGCCAAGTATTGCCGGCTGTACGCCAAGGAATCCTCGCTGTCGAACGGACTGTGAGACACGTCGTTGTGCCGGATGGACTCCGCTTCTTTGCGGAGATCGCACCACGGACTCAGAAGCGCCACCCCCGCCACGTTGGACAAGTCGCCTTGTCGCGACATTTTCTGCAACGCCCCGAGCACGAGGTTCCCACCCGCCGAATCGCCCACAATTACCACCTCGTCCCCCTCGGACAAAATGCTCTCAAGCGCCTGAAACACGTCGTCGTGGGCCGCAGGGAACGGATGCTCCGGAGCGAGTCGGTAGCTCGGCAGGAGAACTCGGCAACGGCTGGCACGCGCGAGGTGCACTGCTGCAGCGCGGTACACGCGTGGACTCCCAAACGCAAACGCCCCGCCGTGAACCCACACCACCGTGCCTTCGCTCCGCTCCTTCCACGTCACCTCTGCCCCGCTCCACTCCGGACACGTGACTTCGGAGTAGTCGCCGCCCCAAGGCCCCGGGTTCAACAACGACGCCACGTCAATGGCTTGCCTGAGCTGTTGTGGCGTGGCGTGTGCCACGTCCCGACGCAAAACACGAGCAGCACGGTGGGCACTTTCGAGCCAAGCGGATTTGGACGTCCAGTCGGAAGGCCACCAAGGTTGGAGTTGTTGCTCCTGTGCCATGCCGCGAAGTTAGGGTTGGCTGCCAGCCCGCGGGGTGCGGAACACCGGGTAGCGGTTGGCCGTCCCTTCGTTGTGCGGACTCTGCTCGTAAAGCCACCTCAAGGCCCTTCCAGGCTCATCGGCCCATTCAGGGTGGGCGGTTTGGGCTGCCTCGTAGCGACTGCGAAGGCCCTCGTCTTGCCGAAGCAACTCCTCAGCGGTGTCCTCGAAAACGTAGCTCGAATAGTACTCCTTGCGTTGCAGGCAAGCGTCGAAAAAATTCCAAACCAAGAACGCGTCGTGCCCCCACGGATTCAAGGTTTCAGCGAGGTAGCGCTTGGCTGGCTGATCGGAAGGCACAACCCAATCGCCGCGGTGCAAATCCACGGGCATCACGGTGGAGGACACGGAATCCAACGTCACGGGGTGATGCCCCTCGTACGGAGTGCCTGTGGCCTTGAAGTCCTCCACCCACGTCACCTCCAACACGATCGTGGTGTCGCGCTCGAGGCGGTTCATTGCGACGCCGTTGGCCTTCAATCGCTCCACCACGTGACGCCACGCCTGCGGCACGACCCAATGTTCAGGCACCTCGCTCCAGCGTGAGGGCTCGTAACGGTTGTCAAACGGGATGCGCTTGGTCCAGGTGCTTTCGCGGTCGTACTTCAACCTTGTGCCTTTTGTGACCGCACTCCATTCGCGTCGCGACGTATATCCCGTGAAGTCCACGCTGTCGCGTTGCTCCGACGCCAACTTCCATCGAACGGGAAGGCGCGTTGCTTCGGCAACCCGAGAGGCCTCTCGTGCACGGACTTCTCGGACTTCCTTTCCGTGGACCGCCAGCCAGCCGGACAGGACCTCCAGAAACGCGTGGGTCGCGGCCACGCGTTCGGGAAACGGCTTCAACATGTGGGCCTCGGTGGTGAAGCCCAACACGCCCCACAGCGCCGTGTATCCTGTGCTGTACCGGGGCGTCTCCAAGAAGCCCAGAATTCCCTGCGCAGGCGTTTCGCCTTTGGAATACACGTAAGGGACCGTGGGCCAGCCACGCTCGGCCATGCCCACGTACAGCGCGGGTTCCATCGCGTCGCGCAGAAACGGCCCCAACACCGGCCCCGCCTTGTCCGGCTGGGTGGTGATGAGCGTCATGGTGTACGGGTAGTCCGCGCCATTCGAAGTGTGCGTGTCCACAAACACGTCAGGTTGAACGGCGTGAAACAAATCGACAAATGCGACGGCGTTTTGGCTGTCCATCTTGACGAAGTCCCGATTCAAGTCCAAATTGGCGGCGTTGCCCCGAAACCCGTAGGCCTCAGGACCGTTCTGGTTGGCGCGGGTGCAGCAATTGCGCCTCGAAGCCCCTCCGACATTGTACTGCGGAACAATCACCCAACTGGCCGTTTTCAGCGGGTGGTCGGGACCGTCCTGTTCGGACAACACTTGGGCGGCCCAAGCCAGGCTCGCGTTCACGCCGCACGGCTCGCCCGGGTGAATGGCGTTGTTCACCAAGACCCGCGTCCCTCGCCCGTCGCGTTCCAAACGCTCCGCGACGCCTACGAGCTCCGTCTCCTCTCCCGTCCCGTTCAAGCTCCCGGTTGAAGGGGCCGGCTCCGCTGTGAGCACCAAGGCGTAGATGGGCCTTCCGACGTCGCCGATGCCCACCTTGTGAAAGGTGCATCGCGCGTCGGAAGCCGCCAGCATCTCCGACCACGCCACGGCTTCCTCGTAGGTGGGCGTGCGGTTGGCCGTCATCAAACTGTCGACCGTCCAATGCTCCGTGGCAATGGTCCGTTGCTCTCGCGCTGGGCTGTCGGCCTCTGTGCCGCATCCGCCCCAAATCAACGCCCCCGCAAGAACTGCGGCTCCCCAAATCCGTTCCATTCGATGATGCATCATGAATGCAAATGACGGAACTTTGTGCGGAGAACTGCGTAAGGACCCATTCGTCCCTTGCGATTTGGACCTGACATGATTCGATTTACCCCCAACAACCAAGCCGTACCCAAGGCCGGCAACGTGCTCTTGAGCGAACCGTTCTTGGACGACCCTTACTTCGGTCGCAAGGTGGTGTTGTTGTGCGAACACAACGAAGAAGGCAGCTTTGGGTTTGTGCTCAACAACTTTGTGGACATCGACGTGGATGAAGTCATGGACGACCTGCCCAAACTCAACACGCGCATCAGTGTGGGAGGTCCGGTGAAAAATGGCAACCTCTATTACCTGCACACCCGAGGGGACATCGACGAGAGCATTGCAGTGGTGGATGGAGTGTACATGGGGGGCGATTTCGATCGCATCAAAGACCTTCTTCTGTCGGGGGAATTGACTTCCAAAGACATTCGGTTTTTCGTTGGGTACAGCGGTTGGTCGCCGGCCCAATTGCAGGACGAGATCCGCAGCCGTTCGTGGTTTGTGGCCGACGCCGACCGAAACGACATCATGCGCACCGACGAGGAAAACGAGACGTTTTGGAAACGGCTCATTTCGGGAATGGGCGAAGGATTCACGCACATTGCCAACGCGCCCAACGACCCTTCGCTCAACTGACTTCGACGGAAATTCGGTAGCCCGCGTGGGCACGCACGTTCCACACCCGGCCGTCCTCAAACAGCCAGTACTGGCCTTTGATTCCAACCAAGCGCCCTTCGATTTCTGGGCACTTGTCAAGCTTGGTACTTGAGACCTTGGGCGGATAAGCCTCCACAGGGTAGTTCAGGGACACCACCTCGTCGGACATTTCCAAAAAGGACTCGTAAGTCACGCCCAACGTGTCAAAGCACTCCTCCTTCGCCTCCACCAGAGCTGCCTCGTCCAACCTGACGTCTTGAAGCATGCCGCGCCATTGGGTCTTGTCTGAGAGAACCTCTTTCAGCGCCACCTCCATCTCTCCTGCGAGCTGCCTGTACGGGGTGTTGGCCACAACCACCGCCCCCACGGCGCCTTGATCCACCCAGCGCGAAGGCACATTTGCAGCCCGCGTTACGCCCACCTTCAAGTGGGAAGTTTGACTGACGTACACCACGTGTGGCGTCAGGTGATGCTCGCGCTCCCAAGCCTCGTCTCGAAGGGCGACCCCTTCGTGAATGCGGCTCAATTCCGGGCGCAAAATGCTTGGACAAGCCAGGGGTGACTTCAAAAAAGCGTCGTAAGAAAGCCCTTCGCCGTAGGTCTTTCGAATCACCCTTCCCGACTCAATGCAGTGAATGGCGCCCTGAAATCGAATCGAAACCTCGCGGCCAATCCACTCCGTGGCGTCCACTTCGTCCAATTGCGTCAGGACATCGGCGCCACGAAATCGGTACGACACCCTGCCTGCGTCGTCCACAACCGACCCCATTTTTCTCACATTTCCTTCCCAAATCATGAGGCAATGTTCGGAATTCATGGCGGATGATTCCTATTTTGTCCGCACGATTCATTATTTTAGTTCCAAACACCCATTCATGAAACAATTTCTACTCCCTGCATTGTTGTTGACAGCGGGCGCCCTCCAAGCCCAATTGTTCACTGACGACTTCGAAGGTTACGCGGTCGGCGACTACATCTCCGTCGAAGGCGCTCCCGCTTGGGCCGTCTGGACGGCAGGCAACGAAGGAGGCGCAATGGACTCCCAGATTTCAGACGAAGCGGCCTTGTCAGGCACCCAATCGATGAAGATTTTTGGGGGCGTCGCGGGCGGCCCCATGGACATCATGCTCGTCGCTGGTCTCACCGGTGCTTACGAAATCACTTTCAGTATGCTTATCCCTGAGGGCAACGCCGGCTACTACAACGTTCAGGAAAACCAAAGCCCTGGCGTGGCTTGGGCTTTTGAGTGCAACCTCAACGGAAACGGCACGGTCAACTACAACATTGACGGAGGCACGTACACGCTTGACGCAACGTACACCCCAGGAACGTGGTTGAAGATCACGCACCTCATCGACACCGACTCCGACTTGATGCACCTGTACTACGACGACGTGTACTTGGGCCAGCTCCCCTACGACGGAGGCCAAATTGGCGGTGTGAACTTTTACGCAGCTGGAGACGGCATCAACGTCCCCACGTACTACATCGACGACGTTTTCGTGGACGTCACCGACCCTGTGGTTGACAACGTGCAGGCCATCACTCCGCTCGAGTGTGTGTTTGGCCCCAACCCCGCCCAAGACTTCGTTCGCGTCCAGGCCAACTTGGGCAACGCCACGGTTCGCATCCTTGGACTCGACGGCAAGGTGGTGTTGGAACAACGTCGCAACGACCTCGTGTCAGGTGCACAGCTCAACCTCGACTTGAACAACGGCATTTACCTTCTCGAGCTGACCAACGGTGCAAAGCGCGTCACCCAGCGCCTGGTGATTCAGAAGTGATCGAACATCTTGCCCGAACGGGACAATCATAAAAAAGGCCGGCTCATTGAGAGTCGGCCTTTTTCATGGATCAGCCTTTCAACTCAAGACTTGAAGCCATGCCTTTTGGTGGGCCCACGCCACTTCCAGGGCTTCTGCCCACACCCTCGAGTCCTTGCATGGGTGACTCATCCCAAACACGTGATCCGCACCTGGAACCGGGCAAAACGTCCCACGTTTTGCCCACGTTGAAATTCGTAGGCCTTCCCTCCAATCCACCGCGGAATCGCCTTCTCCGTGGACCACAAAAACGGGTGCCTCCAATCCGACCACTGCACGCCGCACAGACAACTCCTCACGTCTGTTGACGGCCTCTGTGTAAAACGCAAACGGGTGCGACAGGACTTGTCCTGT
>Ga0181563_10004759_pt1 | contig 12590 bp, 11 predicted proteins | sample 011ome_25_FD_133759 | JGI IMG/M metagenome (GOLD analysis project Ga0181563, IMG submission 133759) | Coastal salt marsh microbial communities from the Groves Creek Marsh, Skidaway Island, Georgia - 011512CT metaG (megahit assembly) | ecosystem: Environmental > Aquatic > Marine > Intertidal... | reverse complement strand
TGTTGTAGACCCAGCCGCCCAGTCCGATCTCGGGCTTGCAGAACGAAAACCAGGCGGTTTCGGTCATCCACCACTTGTCGCCCATGTCCGCAAAGTGGAAATTGTCGTCCTGCGGCGTGATGGCGGGCTTGGTTGCGTTCGTCATTTCGGTTTCAGCCTTCTGATGAAGTCGGGAAATCCACGGGTCGCGACCCGTCCCGAAGAGGGTGCCGCGATTTGGGCCTCGTCGGCGCAGACCGCCGCGAAGGCCTGCAGCAGGCCGCCAAGATTCTGCGCGCCCGACGCGATCGCCTCCGTCAGCCGGCGCAGGTTTTCTTCCGCCGAGGCCTCGGCCCCCCCGTCGATCAACGGGCCGAGCAGCGCCGCCAGTCGGCCTTCGAGCTCGGCCCCGTAGCGGTCGTATTCGCGCAGATACTTGAGCACCTTTGCCGCGTTCTTGGAGAAGGCGCTGACTTCATGGCTGTTCGAATCCGTGAGCGCCCTGAGATCGTCGATCAATCCGTCGTAGAGCCGGGTCCGCGCGGTGGGCCCCGATGTCATCGGCTGCGGAAGACCCAGCGAGATGCCCTCGGCGCGCGCCAGCGCATCTACCAGAAGCCGGCGGTTCAGCGCCCGCGAGACGATGGAATTCCCCGGCAGGCCCGTGACGTTCCGGTGCCGGATGATGACGACACGCGTCGAAACGAATACGCAGAAATACAGCAGACGCGCCGCGTCGACCTTCCGAGACGAGGCGGCTTCGTACGCGGCGATGCAGGCCGAAAAGTCCGGCACCGGCTCCATGACGCAGCGCATGGCAAACCAGGCGAGATCCTCCATCGGGTCGCCGCCGTGCGCCAGCTCCCAGTCGATCAGCCCGGTCAGGCGCCCGTCCTTGAACAGAAAGTTGCCGGGGCCCGCATCGCCATGAACCATGACAGGCGCCTCGGACGCCTGCGGAAGGTTCGAGTCGAGCCAGCTCAGCGCGAGTTCGATCAGCTGGTCGACCCCTCCCGCCTCTTCGTACATGCTGCGCCAGATTTGCAGCTCCTGGCGAATGCAGTCTTCGACGCTGGGGCACGCGGTCAGATCCGAGGCCGGCAGGCTGGCCAGGGGAACGGAATGCAGCGTGGCGAGGGCCTGGACGAACTCGAGCGCGATCGCCGATTTTTGTGCCTCGTCAGAAAGCCTGCGGTATTCGGCGCCCCCTTCGAGGGCCGAGGTGATGATCGCCTGATGTTCGGCGTGGACCGCGACCAGCCGGGCCGCCGGCACCCCCGTCATATCGATCGCGCGATAGATCTCGGCCTCGCGCCAGACGGTGTACGGCTCGACCGACGGCGCGCGCGGGGGCTGGTAACGCAGGTAGACCATCCTGGAACCGCCCTCGGGCTCCGAGAGCCGCACCAGCCAGGACTGGCAGCGGTTCCCGCCCGAAATCTGCCTGCACTCCATCACGACAGCGCCTGTCGCCTGCTCGATCCAGGGCCGCAAGTCGTCGGCGGACACCGGTTCGGAGGAACTGGTCCTTGGCGATGCTGCGGGTGAGTCGGGCGAATGTGTAATCACGGTGGGCCATCGTTTAAAATGTTGAAATTATTCTTAGAGCATACTTATATCATCCGCAAGCTAATTATCAGACCATTAAACGGCACCACCAGGGACAGTGATGACGAGACACCTTTCCCCCGCACGTAACCTCGCGACGCTCGGTCGCTTCCTGTCCGTCGGGGCGCGCGTTTTCATGGGAGGGTCCACCGGCGAGGTTCTCCCCGTCACGAGCGCATTTGCGTCAGGGGATCTGCCGGCGGTCGATCTGACGACCAGTTTCGTGCCGGGGATCAACGCGATGCCGGCCGCGCTTGCCGACGGGATGCGAATCACGAATCCCTTTCCCGTCACGACGAACGCGCCCGTCACCGTCTCTTCGGACTCCTACAGTGCCTATGGAAAATGGCTGGCACGGCAGTCCTTCGACCTGAGCATCCTCCATGTCGCACCGCCGGCTGACGGAAGATTCGCGTCGCTCGGCAGTGCCGTCGAGTTCTCGCTGATCGCCGCGCAGCGCTCGAAGCGCGTCGTCGCCGTCATCAACGAGAAAATCCCGCATCTGCCGCGTGCTGCCGGCATTGACCTGGACCGCCTCGATGGCGTGATCGAACTGACCAGCGACCTGGCCTGTTACGACGCCGGCGCGCCCACCCCGGCGGCGCAAGAGGTCGCGCGCAACGTCGCCAGTTTCATCGGGGACGGCGCCACGATCCAGGTCGGGTTGGGCAAGATCCCGGATGCGCTGTTCGGGCTCTTGCGCGACCGCCGCGGCCTAAAGCTATGGTCCGGCATGTTTTCGGACGGTCTGCGACCGCTTTTCGAAGCGGGCGCGCTGGACCCTGACTTTGTTCATACCAGCTGTGTGCAGGTCGGAACGCCAGCGCATTATGACTGGCTGAACGGGCAGGAGGCCTTCGCCGTCCTGGGGTGCGACATCACCCACGACGCCGCGCGCCTGCGCACCATGCCCGGCCTGGTCGCCGTCAACAGCGCGCTCGAAGTCGATCTGCTGGGGCGCGCCAACCTCGAATTCGTCGGCGACCGCCGGATCTCGAGCGTCGGCGGCGCGCCCGATTTTGCCCGCGCAGCCGCGATGGCCCCGACCGGGATCAGCATCGTCGCGATCCAGGCCGCGACGCCGAAGGGCGCCAGCCGGATCGTTCCAAGGCTGAGACACAGCGCCTCGCTCGGCGCGGACATCATCGACGTCGTCGTCACGGAATACGGCGCGGCGGACCTGCGCGGCCTCGACGGCGATCTGCGCGCCGAAGCCCTGATCGCGATTGCCGACCCCACGCAGGCCGATGCCCTGCACGAAGCCTGGCGCCGGCTGAGAGACCTGGGCCCCGAGGCCTTTGCCCTGGACGGCGCGCCGCCCCTCACCCCCGCGGAGAGGGACGCTGAAAAGAACGCCCAATCAGATTCATCTTGAAATATTCAAAATGTTGTAATATTGGACCATTTAGCGGGCGTCGCGAGGTCGCGGCAAAGCAAATGACGAGTGGGGTCCTGACCTGCAGATCACCCCAGCCCGGTCCACGGTTGCGCCCGGGGACCGGCCGCCAAAAGGCAAGGGAGATGCCATGACCCGTATTCTTTCCTGGATCACGAATGCCACCACGGCGATCGGGGCGCTTGCCGTCTTCCTCATGATGGCCGAGATCACCGCGGACGTCACAGCCAAATATCTGCTGCAGTCCCCCCTCCCCGGAACCATCACCTTCGTTTCCAACTACTTGATGGGTCTCGTGGTCTTCCTTCCGCTTGCCATGACCGAACGCCACAACGGGCACATCTCGGTCGAAGTCCTGACAACACATTTTCCGCTCGGGGTTCAGCGCGTCCTGTCGATCATCGCGATGTGCCTGACCGCCCTCGTTTTCGCGGCGCTGGCCTGGCAGGGCTGGATCGAGGCGAACCGGGCCTTCGCCTCGGGCGCCTTCGAGATCGAACAGGGCCGGAAAATCCTGATCTGGCCGGCACGATATCTCATGCCGATCGGCTGCGGGCTGATGGTGATCATGGTGATCGCGAAAATCGCCATCGCGCTGCGTCGCGGCGCGAGCCTCGATCACGAGAAGCCCTTCTTCTGACCCTGCTGTCCCGAAAGGATCACACATGTCTGACGTCGCCATCGGTTACAGCGGGATTGCCCTTCTCCTGATCCTGATTGCCCTTCGCTTTCCCATCGGGATCTCGCTGATCGGCGTCTCCTTCGCGGGGATATACCTGATCATCGGCGAACGTCCGGCCTGGGGTGCGCTCGGCATCATTCCGTGGAACTTCACGGCCACTTGGCAGCTCAGTTCGGTGCCGATGTTCCTGCTCATGGGGTTCCTCTGCTTCCATGCCGGCCTGACCCGAGGCCTGTTCAATGCGGCCCGCCTCTGGCTGTCGTGGCTGCCCGGCGGGATTGCCGTGTCGGCGATTTTCGGCGCTGCGGGCTTTGCCGCGGTCACCGGTTCGTCGGTCGCCTGCGCCGCCGCGATGGGCCGGATCGCCGTCCCCGAGATGATGCGCAACAACTATGACACGGCCTTTGCCACGGGCACCGTGGCCGCAGCGGGGACCATCGGCGCCCTCATTCCGCCGTCCATCCTGCTGATCCTCTACGGCATCATCGCGCAGGTTCCCGTCGGCGCGCTGTTCATGGGCGGGGTCGGGGCCGGCATCCTGACGGCTGTCGGCTACGTCGCGGTCGTGATCGTGAGGGCGATGATCAATCCGTCGCTGGCGCCACGCTCGCATATTGAGTCGACGACGGCAGAGCGCTTTGCCGCCCTTCTCGAAGTCTGGCCGGTCATTCTGCTGATGGCGGGCGTCCTGGGCGGTCTGTTCTTCGGCATCTTCACCCCGACCGAGGCCGGCGCCGTGGGCTCGGCCCTTGCGCTGCTGATTGCGCTTTTCAAGCGATCCATCGATCGAAAGGGCCTGTGGAACTCGCTGGTCGAAACGCTCCAGACCTCGGCCGCCCTGTTCGTCATCGCGATCGGCGCGAACATGTTGACCCGCTTCATCGCCGTCAGCGGCGCAGGACGCGACCTCGCGACATTCATCAACGCGATGGATGCCAGCCCGCTGCTGCTGATCATCGGGATTTCCGTCCTCTACCTGGTCCTCGGCATGTTCCTGGAACCGATCGGGGCGATGCTGCTGACACTTCCGATTCTGTTGCCGATCCTCAATGCGGGCAATATCGACCTACTCTGGTTCGGGATCATCCTGGCGAAGTTTCTCGAGATCGGGATGATCTCGCCGCCCATTGGCCTGAACGTCTTTGTCATAAAAAGTGTCGTGGGCGATGCCGTGTCCATCGGTCGAATATTCAAGGGAGTCATATGGTTCCTGCTGTCCGACCTGGTCATCATCGTGCTGCTGATCGCGTTTCCCGGGATCATCACCTGGCTACCATCGTTGATGCGGTGAACCGGCGCGGATCTTGCGCGCTGCGCTGATCCGCAGGTCAGGGCCCCAGACCCCGGCAGTGAAACGGGGTTCGGGGCACCCGGACAACCATCGGGCTGGCGCGGCCCCATCAAGACCCCCGGGCGCCCTCGCCAGCCTTGACCCGCCCCGATCCGGGAAAGGTCCGCCCCCTGCGGTGGCTTGCCCTAGGTCTGTGGCGCGTAGGCGCGTTGCCACCCGTCCGGCAGGATCTCGGCTTGCCTCAACTTCGCGATCTTCAGGGCGGCCGGACGGGACTGACACCGCCCGAGCCAATCCGAGACCTTGGCGAAGCTGCCCAGAAGACCTGGCGCCGATTGGGCATAACGCAGGATCTCGGCCACCGCGATGTCGGCGAGCGTGAAGCGAACGCCGAGCAGCCAGGCCTCGGTCAGCCGATCCTCGAGCCAGTGCAGGTTCCTGGCCAGCCGCGCCTCCGCGTTCATCAGCGCGGACGTATCGCACGCCGGCGCGTCGCGGATCACCCGGTTGACGATCACCTTGACGGCGTCCGGCTCGATCGTGGACGTGACCCAGAACAGGATCTCGTGGATCCGGGACATTTCCGTCTGGTTCAACGGCCCCAGCGGACTGCCGCGGCTTGTCGCCACATGCATCAGGATGGCCAGCGATTCGGTCAGGACGAACCGGCCATCGTCCAGAACCGGGACCGTTCCCGCGGGGTTGAGCCGCAGGAAATCCGGCGAGAGCGTGTTCTTCTGCGCGGTCGGCGCCCGGGGGTCCGTCAGGCGGCTGGCCTGGATCACAGGGACATGGCGATAGTCGATCGCCATTTCCTCGAGAAGCCACAGCACGCGGCTGGTTCTGGAATTCGGCGCCCCGTAGAGTGTCAGAGCTGTCATGACGACCACATCCCCCCGTCGACATTGATCGTCTGCCCCGTGATGTAGCGCGCATCCTCGGACAGCAGAAAGGCCACCAGATCGGCGACATCGTCAGGATGGCCGAACCGTCCCAGCGGAATCTGCTCGAGATAGGCGTCGCCCCTGGTGACGGCCAGGTCTTCGGTCATCGAGGTCCGGATGAAGCCGGGCGCGACGGCATTGACCAGCACATGCGGCGCGAATTCCTTGGAAAGCGCCCGGGTCAGCCCGACGATCCCGCCCTTCGCCGCGCTATAGGCCACGCGCCCCGGGGCGCCGCGCCGATAGGCGAGCGAGCTGCACATGACCACGCGACCGATCACACCCGGATCGCGGCAGACCTTGTAGGCCAGCGCGAGGTCATAGGCATTGGTGAGGTTCGACTGGATCGCCCGATCCCAGACACCATGCTCGGCGGCGTCCATCGGATCGACCTCGAAGAGGCCGGCCATGTTGACCAGCGAGGTGAGTTTTCCGCCAGCCGCGGAAAGCGCGGCGATGGCCTCGTCCGGCGTCGCCAGCGCCGAGCGATGGCACAGAACGGGCGCCCCGCCCCCAAGCGCGTGGCGTGCCTGCTCCAGCCGTTCGCCATTGATGTCGATCAGGATCACCCGACCCCCGCCCGCGATGACCCGCCTTGCGCAGGCCTGTCCGATCGCGCCGCCCCCTCCGGCGATTGCGATCACCTGATATTCGAATCTGGACATGTTTCAGCTCCCGTTCCTGACCGATTCGCCCATGCGGCCTGTTCCTCCGGCAAAATATCAATCGGTAAATATTTATATCGATTGACTGGAGCGCTATAAAGTGAAATGGTCTAATAATTAAATTTTTTCCGGAAAGGGGAGATTCGACGGATGAACGCCTACCTCAAAGGAGCCGCCACGGCGGCGATCCTGGCTGCCGGCACCATCGGCGGCGCTAGCGCCCAGCAGCTTCGCGTCGCCACGGGCCTGCCGGGCCCGCACGGCTTCACTTACGGCATCGAAAGGTTTGCCGAATATCTGCAGGAACATGCTGGGCTGAACAGCACGATCTTCCTGCTCGACCTGCTGACCCTTCCGGAGATCCCCGAAGGCGTACGCGACGGCATCGCCGATGTGGGCGTGACCGTGACCTCGTACCGGCCGGCGGACTTTTCCGAGACCAACATGATGGCCGACCTTTCCATGGTCGCGACCTCGGGGAACGTTCCGCCGATCCCTGCGGCGGCGATGTCCGGCGCGATGATGGAATACATCCTGCTCAACTGCGAGGACTGCGTCGCGGAATACACCGCGATGAACCAAGTCTTCGTGGCCAACGCCGCGACCTCGCCCTATGTGCTCTTGTGCCGCGAGCCGGTCGAGAACTCGGTGGCGGGGATGCGCGGCCTCCGGCTGCGGTCGGGCGCCGCCAACTTCGGCCGCTGGGCCGAGGACCTGGGCGGGATCAAGGTCTCGATGCCCGGCAACGAAATCTACGAAGCCATGTCCCAGGGCGTGGTGGACTGCTCGATGCTCGCAGCCTCGACGCTGGTTGAACAGAGCCTGGCCGACGTGACCCGGCAGGTGATCCGTGGCGTCCCGGGCGGCGTCTTTGCCGCCACCGCGAACAATGCCGTCAACCTCGACGTCTGGCGCGGCCTGAGCGTGGAACAGCGGCAGGCCTACCTGCGCGGGTCGGCCGAAATGGCGGCGCATATCGTGTTCCGTTACGAGGCGCTCGACGCCGATGCCTATGCCGCCGCCGCCCAGAACGGGCTGCCGGTCGAAAACGCCTCCGCCGAGCTGATGGAGCACTACAACCAGTTCGTCAGTGACGACCTGGCCGTGATCGCCGAAAGCTTCGGCACCCAGTACGGCGTCGAGAACGCTGCCGAAAAGATCCAGATCGGGGTTGACCTGATCCATCGCTGGCAGGACCTGACCCGCAACGTGACCACGGTCGAGGAACTGGCCGAGATATACTGGAACGAGATCCTCAGCCGCGTCGATGCGGCGACCTATCCCGAAGGCTGACGCCCTCCCCCAGACCACAAAGGCACCGCGCATCGTGCGCGGTGCCTTTCCTTTTGGGCCAACGGTTCAAGACGTTGGGCCAGCGCCCGGACACGCGCCACCGCTGCCCGGGCCCCGGCCGTCACCGCAGGTCTTCTGCACCGTCGTTTTCAAGGAAATACTCCCGGAGTTCTTCCGGCAGCGGAACCTTCTTCCCGGTTTCGGCTTCGACCAGAACGACGACCGCGGTTCCGCTGGTCCGCAGATCGGGCGCCAGGACGGCATATTCCTGCACGAAGCTCGTGGTGCGGAAACTGCGCGTGCGAGACACGACGAGGTATTCTTCGTTGATCACGGTCTGCTTGTGGTAGTCTGCGGTCAGCGACTTCAGCGCGGTCTGATATCTGGGATAGATCCAGGGCACGAGCGTCCGCAAGTAACCGACGCGCACCGTTTCGAACCAGCCCAGGTAGACCGTGTTGTTCGTGTGGCTCAGCGCATCGATCTCGCCCGAGCGGACCCAATCGCGACGCCCGAACACCCAGGGCGCCGCAACTCCAGCGGCTCGCAGTTCTGCCGTAGAAATAAATGGTGTCGATTTCGTCATCCTGTACCCCTGATCTCGATCCCCGGTGATCCGTCGCCAAACTCGTCAGATCCCCGCCGGCTCCCCTGAGCGCCAACGATCGGTCGGAAAAAGCGCATCCCTGCCCCGGGGGGCCCGCTGCGACGGCCGTCAGTTGAGCGGCGACGCCTCGGCTTCGGGACCCTTCGAGATCTCCGCGATCGCGATGTCGCGATACCCGCCCACATGAAGCTCCATCCTGCGGCGCGCGGCGTCGCTATCCCGGTTCCGGATCGCCTCCATGATCTTCGAGTGCGCCTTGACGGCCGTCTGCCGCAACTCGGCCGTCGTCACATGATGATAGTCCGTGGCGTCATGGATCGGTTCCGAAATGGCCTCCATCAGGGCGATCAGCGGCTCGTTGCCGCTCGCCCGCGCGACGCTCAGGTGCCATTCCAGGTTGGTCGACTTGTAATGCGTGACATTGTCCACCGACTTCTCGAATTCCCGGTGCAGTTCTTCCATTTCCTCGAGCTGCGCCTTGGTCCAGTTCTTCGCCGCCAGCGCAGCCAGGGTCGGCTCGATGGCGACGCGGCATTCCAGCAGCGACTCAAGGCGGACACCGTGGCTCCGGACGAACATCTCGACCGAGCGGGCGACGGCATCCCGGCCAGGCAGCGTCACCATGGAGCCGCCGGACCGACCGACCTTGGTCGAGATCAGCCCTTCGGATTCCAGGACCCGCAACGCATCGCGCACCGAGGACCGGCTCAGCTTGGAATCCTCGACAAGCTGGCGCTCGGACGGAAGCAGACTGCCCGGCGCCAGCCGCCCCTTGATGATCATCTCGCGCAGCTGCTCGGCCAGGATGTCAGAGGCCTTTGGCACGGAAACAGGAGAAATCTTTGTTCTAGCGTTGTTTTTCATTCCACCCACTCGCTCTGCCTCAGTGTTCGGACCGCCGTTCGCGGCATTCAAGCCAAGACATGCCATGACGATCCGATGGTCCGCACTGGCAGGATTTCAACTTCTTGGTTCAATATATAGACGTTTTGTGGTTTTTCGAGCCTTATCATTGCAATTACACGCATTGCCGTCACGGAACGTGGCGTTTTGGTTGTAGCGCGCCCGCAATGGCCACGGGCCCCGGGGCCGCGCGTCCGCCGAGGGCGCCCAGGATCGCCCCGAAGGCGCCGGCGGATCGCCGCGGCATCGACCGGACGGGGGCGGAAGCCCCCCGCGCGACCCATCCTGTCGCGACCCCATCCGGGTCACCTGCCCTGCCGGCGCGGCATCAACGACAGCGCCTGGTTGACAATTTCGTCGACCGCCGGATACGCCAGTTTCTCGAGCCCCGGCGTCGACGGTTTCGGCACGAACGGCGAGCCAACGCGGCGCACCGGCCCGTCGAGATAGGCAAAACACGACTCGCCGATCCCCGCCGCGATTTCCGACGCGACCGAGCATGTGAGCGTGGCTTCGTTGATCACCACCGCGCGGCTGGTTTTGCGCACCGAATCAAGGATCGTCTCCCAATCGATGGGTGAGACGGTGCGTGGATCGATGACCTCGGCCGAGATGCCGCGTTCGGACAGCCGATCAGCGGCGTCGCAGGCCCAACCTACCGTCAGACCGGTGGCGATCAGGGTGATATCGTCGCCCGCGCGCACGATTCGCGCTTGACCGTAGGGTAGCAGATGGTCGCCCGCGGGCACTGGCCCCTTGGTGCCATAGAGCATCTTGTGTTCCAGGAACACCACCGGGTCGCGCCCGCGCAGGGCGGTCTTCAGCAGCCCCTTGGCGCAGGCCGGGCTGGCCGGCATCGCCACGCGCAATCCCGGAATATGGGCAAACCAGGCCTCCAGCGACTGCGAGTGCTGCGCCGCGATCCCCCGCGTCATCCCGATGGGCGAGCGCACCACCAGCGGCACTTCGGCCTGGCCGCCGGTCATATAGCGCATCTTGGCGGCCTGGTTGACGATCTCGTCCATGCAGACGGTCAGGAAATCGGAATACATGATCTCTGCCACCGCCCGCCCACCTGCCATCGCTGCGCCCACCGCGACGCCGACGATCGACGCCTCGGAGATCGGCGCCTCGAACATCCGCGCGCCGAAGGTTTCGGCCATCCCCGCGTGAATGCCGAAGGTCCCGCCCCCGGGCGTGATGTCCTCGCCGATGATCACCATCTCGGGCTGCGCCGCCATCTCTTCGATCAGCGCCTCGCGGATCGCGTCGCGGAAGGTGAGTTCGCGCGTCTCAGGCATAGACATGGTGCGAGACCTCTTCAGTCGCAGGATACGGGCTTGCGTCGGCAAAGGCGACGGCGGCGGCGACCTCGGCCTCGACCTCGCGCCGGATCGCGTCGGCGTCGTCCAGCGCACCGGCGGCTTTCAGTTCCGCCTCCAGCCGGGTGATCGGGTCGCGTGTCCGCCTGAGGTCGGCGATGGCTTCCTTGCTGCGATAGACCTGCGGATCGCCCGAGGAATGCCCCTGAAACCTCTGGGTGCGCAGTTCGATCAGGCTAGGCCCCTCGCCCGCCCGCGCGCGCCGCACCGCCGCGTCCGCGGCGGCGAAGACCGCGCGGATGTCGTTGCCGTCCAGCGTGATTCCCGGCGTGCCATAGCCCTTGGCCAAGGGGGCGATCGATTCGAACACCATGGTCTGCGACCAGTGCATGTATTGCGCGTATTCGTTGTTCTCGCACACCATCACCAGAGGCAACTTCCACAGCGCGGCCATGTTCATCACCTCGTGGAACGTGCCACGGGTGACGGCCCCTTCGCCAAAGAAGACCAGCGCCACCTGGTCCGAGCCCTTTACCTTCTGCATCAGTGCCGCCCCCGCCGCGATGGCATAGCCCGCGCCGACGATCCCGTTCGCCCCCAGCATCCCGGCCGCGACATCGGCGATGTGCAGGGACCCACCCTTGCCACGGCAATAGCCGTCTTCACGGCCGAACAGTTCGGCCATCATCCGGTCCATGGTGGCGCCGATGGCCAGTGTGTGGCCATGCCCGCGATGGGTCGAGGCGACGTAATCGCCCGGTGTCAACGCCGCGCAGACGCCGACTGCACAACTTTCCTGGCCCTCGTAGCTGTGCAGAGCCCCGTGGATCTTGCCGAGCGTGGACTGGTACAGCGCGCCTTGCTCGAACGCGCGAATGCGCAGCATGTCGCGCCACATGGCGCGCAGCGTTTCGGTCGACAGGTCATTGGTCGTCATGGCAACAGCTCCGGTTGTTCAAGATGGCGCGCGATGTCGGCAAGGCATTTCGCGGCGGCCACACCGTCATTCGCACGGTGGTCGAACACCAATGTCAGGGCGATCTCGTCCACGAAGCGGATGCTCTCGCCGTCCCCGCGCGGGGCCCGACGCAGGCGCCCGACCCCCAGGATGCCGACCTGCGGCGCCGAGATCACCGGTGCGAAACTGTCGACCCCCCAGCGCCCGAGCGAACTGACGGTGAACGAGGCGCCGGTTGTCTTGCTGCCCTTCAGCGACCCCGCCCGCGCGCGTGCCGCGAGATCCGCGATGTCTGCGGTGATTTCGGCAACCCCCTTCGTGTCCGCGTTGTCCACCGTCACGGTCATCAACCCGTCGGGCACGGCCACCACGACACCGACATGCACCCCGTCGGCAGGCTGGAAACACCCGTCGGTCAGCCAGCCATTCAGGGAGGGATGCGCACGCAGGGCCAGCGCCGTTGCGCGCACGATCGCGGCGGTCAGGTTGGACCCCGCCACGCCCGCGCCCGGCACGGCATGCGTCGTCAAGGGGACATGCGGGATCTCGGCCCAGGCGCGGCTGGTGGCATCTGCGATGGCCTTTCGCATCGGCGACAGTGGCCGGGTCTTGAGGGTGCGCGCGGGCGCCGCGTCCTCGACATCGGCAACCGAAATCATCCCGTCTGCGCCGCTGCCCTCGACATCCGCCAGGTCGATACCCAACTCCTCGGCCTTGCGGCGGGCGGCGGGCGAAGCCGGGATCCGCCGCGCAGACGGCGCCGCCGTTTCCGGCGGGGCGACGTCCCGGGCCGCGGTCACGGGGGCCGCGCCCGGGGCCGGGGCCGGAACCTCATCCAGGGCCTCTCCTGCCTCGCCGATCACGGCCAGAACAGTCCCGACCGGAACGTCGGCCCCTTCCTCGACATGGATCGCGAGCACCACGCCGCCAGCCGGCGCCTCG
>Ga0181563_10004758_pt1 | contig 12590 bp, 10 predicted proteins | sample 011ome_25_FD_133759 | JGI IMG/M metagenome (GOLD analysis project Ga0181563, IMG submission 133759) | Coastal salt marsh microbial communities from the Groves Creek Marsh, Skidaway Island, Georgia - 011512CT metaG (megahit assembly) | ecosystem: Environmental > Aquatic > Marine > Intertidal... | reverse complement strand
TTGGGTTCACGTGATCATTGAAGATCTGGACAACCTGGTCCGCGCGTTGCTGACCGGCCAGTACGACGGGGGCACCCGTTGCCTCCGCTCAGGATGTCGCGGCCTCGACAGTGGCCGGAATCTCATCGAAGAGCAGGCGTCGACCAACCCGCATCGGGCTGCCGTCGACCGTCGCCACAATGCCGAGCCCAGGGCGATTCTCGAACGCGTCGACGTCAGCCGGGCCGGGATACGCCGCGGCGATCGCGGAGGCGATCGGATGTTCGGAGTAGGCCTCTGCGGCGCCGGCGAGTCGGGCAACGCGTTCAGCGGTGGCGTCGTCGAGTTCCGGAGCGACCATGTCAGAGACCACCATCGTCGCCTGTGTCAAGGTTCCAGTTTTGTCGACAACGACGGCATCGATGGCCCGCGTGTCTTCGAGAACTTCGCCTCCTTTGATGATCACCCCGAGCTGTGCCCCACGCCCGGTCCCGACCATGATTCCGAGCGGTGTTGCAAGACCGAGCGCGCACGGGCACGCGATGATCAGCACCGCAACCGCTGCGGTGAACGCCTCCCCGGCTGGTTGATCGACGGCGAGCCACGAAACGAGGGTCACAACGGCCGTGACTATGGCGAGGGGAACGAAGACGGCGGAGACGCGGTCGGCCAAGCGTTGGATCTCAGCCCGGCTCCCCTGTGCTTCGTCGACGAGTCGAATGATTTGGGCAAGAGCGGTGTCGGCTCCTACACGCGTCGCCTCGACGGTGAGTGAGCCGCTGGTGTTGACAGTCGCACCGATGACCTCGTCTCCGATGCTCACCTCGACCGGCACCGGCTCACCGGTGACCATCGACGCGTCGACAGCGGACACACCGTCGACCACAGTCCCATCGGTGGCGATCTTCTCCCCCGGCCGAACTCTGAATCGCATGCCCACCACGAGGTCATCGAGGCTCACCTCACGACCGTCTTCGAGCAGCGCCGTCTTTGCCCCGAGGTCAGCAAGTGCTCGGATCGCATCACCCGAGCGCCGCTTCGCTCGGACCTCGAACCACTTTCCGAGCAGGATCAACGTGACGATCACTGCGCCCGTCTCGAAATAGACGTGACCGTCGCCGACGCCCGCCAGGAGCACCACCAACGACCAGCCGAGTGCGGAGAGGGAGCCCATGGACACGAGCGTGTCCATCGTGGTCGCGCGGTGCCTGAGATTCAGGACGGCTGCCCGATGGAACGGCCAGCCCGACCAAAGGATGACAGGGATGGACAGCCCGGCGACAAGCCATTCCCAGCCGTCGAACTGCAACGACATCACCATGGAGAGCACCATCGCTGGAGCAGCGAGCACGGCTGCGAACACAAGTCGCCGTCGCAGTTCCTGCTCGTGAGCTTCTTCGGCCTGATCGCCTTCATCGCGGCCGACCACGGCGTAACCGAGCGACTCGACTTCGCCCGTGAGGGCACGTCGATCGAGCGAGGGAAGGTGGTGAATCGTTGCACGCCCGGTGGCGAAGTTGACCAGAGCAGTCTCGACCCCATCGAGACCGTCGAGATGACTTTGGATTCGGGCTGCGCACCCGCCGCAGGTCATCCCGGCGATCGTCAACTCGTCTTCGATCGGGACGGCCACAGCCATGCCAAAAGTGTAGGCCACATCCGCAGCTGAAAGCCCACGAATCAGGGCGTACATCACTGATGGCGTGCCATCGGTTCAGGCTCGCAAGGAAACCGATCCTTCCGCTACCTCAGGCAAGGGCCCGCTTGGCCGCCTCCGCCACTTGCGTCACCGCGGCCCGCCCTTTGTCGACAATCGGTCCGAGTTGGAAAAAGACGTGCACCATGCCCTCATAATTCGTGTGCTCTGTCGGCACCCCGGCCGCCGCGAGCACATGGGCGTACTCGATGCCCTGGTCGCGCAACGGGTCGAACTCGGCGGTGATCACGAGCGCTGGTGCCAGTCCCTCGTGAGACTCTGCGCGAATCGGCGATGCGTGGACATGGTCGTGATCGGGTTGGTACTGGGCGTGAAACCAGTCCATTGTCGCCTGCGTCAGCACATAGCCTTCGCCGTTCTCGGTCATCGACGGGCTGTCATCGTCCGACCGAACCGACGGGTACACGAGCAGCTGTGCGACGAGGTCGAGGCCCGCGTCGCGTGCCATGAGAGCCATGACCGCCGAGATGTTCCCCCCGGCAGAGTCGCCACCGACAACCAGCTTTGCATCCTCCCGACCGCCAAAGTGGGTCCGGTTGGAGGCGATGTACTGCAATGCAGCCCACGAATCCTCGATTCCTGCCGGAAAAGGGTGCTCAGGGGCAAGCGCATAGTCGACTGCCACAATCGTTGCGCCCGACTCCAGTGCGAGCTGACGGCAGACTTCATCATGACTGTCCAGGTCACCGATCGTGTACCCGCCGCCGTGGTAGAACACGAAAATTCCCTTGGCGCCGTCGTTGCGGTACACGCGCACGCCAATGTCGCCGTTTCTGCCGGGCACTCGTTGGTCCGACACATCGTCGAGTTGCGGGCCACTCCCAGCCAGCGCACAGAGCGCTCGGTACGCCTCCCGCCGCATCTCCACTGTCTGCTCGCTCAGTGGTGGCGCACTGGCTGCTGCCGTGTTCACCGCCTCCACGATGGGTGAAATCTGAGGATCGAGTGGCATCAGCACCGGCGCGTGTTCGCCGCTCCTCCCGTTGGCGGGTGCACGTTGCACGCCGCTGCTCGTTCCAGCGCCAGCTGGAACCTCCCTACTCCACGCAAGAGAACCCCATGGCGAGGAGCAACTCGGACAACGCGTCAACCGCCAAGGAAGGACTCGCTGTTCCCTGCGAAGAACGCAGCGCGTGCGGCCGGATCAATGCCCTCCATCGTTGCTTCGAACTTGCCGATCGGGTCACGCGTCCCCTCAGGGTGCGGATAATCGGATGCGAAGCAGAGCATGTCGGGACCGAGCTGTTCGATCAGCCAACCGACCGGTTCTCCGGCAAACGGAGCCACGCGCACCCGCTCGCGTGCGACCTCGGATGCCCTTCGTTCGCGCGGGGCCACTCGCCGGGTGGCCTGTTCGACAAAGTCGAGCTTGTGCAACCAGCCTGGCACCCACCCCGCTCCGTGCTCGAGCGACAGGACTCGGAGCCGGTCGTGCCGCTCGAAGACCTCGTCGAAGATCAACGCCGAGAGGAAGAGCTCGACCGAATTGTTCATGGCGATCAGCCCGAGATGTGAGCTCGGGGCATCGCCACCGACTGCTGCGCTGCCCCGTCCGTTGTTGTGGAAGCTCGGCGAGACGGGGTCGTAGTGTCCGTTGACAGCAATGTGCACGATCACCGGCACGTCGCGCTCCGCGAATCGTGCCCACACCGGATCGAAGTCGGGATGTGAGAACGAGCGGGCATCTGGATCTGCTTCATTCGTGTCGACCATCACTGTGAAGCAGCCGTCTGCGAATGCATCGTCTATGAGGCGACCTGCGGTCTGTGGTCCCAATGACAGGGGCACATAGCCGCCGGCGAGAAGGCGTTCGTCATTCTTGCAAAACCGGCCCATCGTCCGGTTGTGTACTCGGGCACCGACCTCGAGGGCGTGGGTATCTTTCTGGTGGGCAACTTGGTGGAACGAGAACGTGCCAAGCACGATCTGCGCCTCAAAGCCGAGGATGTCGAGCACCCGGGACCGCTCTGCAGGGTCGAAAGCGCCCAGGCGCGACCACGGACTCCGGCTGATGTCGAACATCGAGGCTTCGAATGTCGTCATCAGTTCAGGGTCAGCCTTGCGCCGCGCGAGGTGAGTGCGACCCTTCTCGATCGCAGCGAGCGACACCGGAAGTTCGGACTGCTCGTCCATTGGGCGAAGAAACCTCTGCTCCGCGTCAGTCGCCACCGAAGAAAGGAAGTCGTCGAGTTCGAAGAGATGGCTATCCACATCGATGATTCGGCGGTCACCTGCGTACGTCATACATCCCCCAAACCGTCACGACGCTATTTGAGTCGGGACAAACAATGATGTCAACCACTAGTCTCGCAAGCGTGGGTCCACGCCGCCTCGAACCTGAACAACGAAGAACCCAACTGCTCAAGACTGCGAAAGGGATCATCGAGCGCGAAGGAATCGGCGCATGCACCATCGACCTCGTGAGCACCGAGGCGGGCGTGACCGCTCAACTCGTCCACAAATACTTCGGGACACGAAGTTCGCTCCTTCAAACGCTCCACGCCCGCGAGGAAGCCGAGTACGAAAAAGAGATCGAGCGCCGGCTCTCAGCCTCGCGGAACTTCGAAGACATCGTGCGCGTCTTCGTCACCGCAAACCTCGATCTCCTTTCGCCAACGACCGCTATCGGTCAGCTGCGAAGCATGCCTGAAATCATCCCAACCCAAACGTCTCGGGACAGCGCCAACCGCGCAAGCGCCCGGCGGGCCCTTGTGCGGGGGTTCCGGACGCACTACGAGACGGACGACGAAACGATGGCATTTGCTCTTCGACTCGGTTCGGCGGTTTCGATCGAAGCAGCCACGATCGCCGCGCAGCACGACGACGTGGACCGCGCTGCTCACGTCGAGCGAACAGTCCACTTCATTCTCGCCGGGATCCGGTCCGTGCTCGACGGTTCGAAACCCGGATCCTGAGGCTGATTGCCTGTGAGCCTCACATGTCGATCTGCTGCGAGGCGGCCAGAGCCGGACCAGATCTGCCTTCGCCCAGGTGTGACCGAACTCAGTAGATCTCGATCAACCCAGCTGCTCCCTGGCCGCCACCAATACACATGGTGACGACGCCATATTTGGCACCGCGACGCTTGCCCTCTTGGAGCAGGTGGCCAGCACACCGGGTTCCGGTCATGCCGAACGGGTGTCCGATTGCAATCGATCCGCCGTTGACGTTGTACTTCTCCGGATCGATCCCGAGGCGGTCACGGCTGTAGAGGCACTGGCTTGCGAACGCTTCGTTGAGCTCCCAGATGTCGATGTCGTCGACGGTGAGACCGTGGCGCTCGAGCAACTTCGGGACAGCGAAGACGGGCCCAATCCCCATCTCGTCGGGCTCGCATCCGGCGACTGCCCATCCCTTGAACGCGCCCATCGGCTCGATATTGCGCTTGGCCGCTTCCGTGTCGGACATCATCACCACCGCAGCAGCGCCGTCGGAGAGCTGGCTGGCGTTTCCAGCAGTGATGTAGTTCCCCTCGCCACGCACCGGCTGCAGCTTGGCCAGGCCGTCGAGGGTAGTGCTGGGACGATTGCACTCGTCACGATCGACGGTGTACTCGACGATCGACTCCTCACCGGTCTCCTTGTTGACAAGCTTCATCTTGGTGTCCATGGGAACGATCTCGTCTTCGAACAGACCGTTCTCCTGCGCTCTCGCCATCCGCATCTGGGACTCGTAGCTGTACTCGTCTTGGTACTCGCGCGAGACGCTGTAACGATCGGCGACGATGTCGGCCGTTTCGATCATCGCCATGTAGATCGCCGGATACTGCTCCTCGAGTTTGGGATCCATGTTGACGGCACCGCCGACACCTGGGTTCTTGATCGAAATGGACTCGACGCCACCTGCCACGACGCAGTCAGCGCCGTCGGCCTTGATGTAGTTGGCCGCCACCGCAATCGAGTTGAGACCGGACGAGCAGTGACGCTGAATCGTGTTGCCTCCGGTGGTGACCGGGAGACCGGCGAGCAGACCGGACAGTCGGCCGAGGTTGCCGGCTCCGTGTGCCCCGTTGCCGAGCGCCACATCCTCGACCGCCTCGGGTTCGACACCGGATTTCTCGACGGCGCTGCTGATCGCATGGGCGGCCATCGACATCGCCGGCGTCATGTTGAAGCCACCTCGGCCCGCCTTTGCCATACCGGTCCGGGCGTAGGAAACGAACACTGCTTCGGTCATCACGAACTCCTGAGGGCTCTCGCTGTCGTCGGCAGGCTAGTGGAGGCGGACTCCACCCGCAGCATCTGGGTAGGCGTCGCGGGTTCCCTGTGCCATGGTGCCAGCATGGCTGAACGTCCCGTCATGAAGGAATGGTCGGAACTCCTCTCCGAGGAGATCGTCGATCCGACTCGACGAATCATCGATCCCCACCATCATCTGTGGCCACCCGGTCGAGGATTGCCCTACGGCCTCGACGATCTTCACGCCGATACGAGTGCCGGTCACCATGTTGTGAAGACCGTGTTCGTCGAATGCCACGCTGCGTATCGCGATAGCGGACCCGAGCACCTGCGCCCGGTTGGTGAGACCGAGTTCGTTGCCGCCAACGCGGCTGAGAGTGAGCGGCGCAACGATCAGGCGATCATTGCGGGCATCGTTGCCCACGCCGATTTGCAGAGTCCCCACCTCGACGAGATCCTCGACGCCCACTCCGCAGCGGGCGGTGGGCGATTCGTCGGGATTCGTGACGCAGGAGCATCGGCCCTCGAGCCCGATGCGCTCACGATTCCGGGTCGCGCGCCGGCAGACCTGTACCGACGCGACCGCTTCCGCGCCGGCGTGCGCCGTCTCGGTGAACGTGGGCTCACCTTCGACACCTGGCACTATCACCATCAGAACCAGGATTTCTGCGATCTTGCCGCTGCTGTCCCGAACACCACCATGGTGCTCGATCATTTCGGCACGCCCCTCGGGGTGGGAATGTTCGCCGGCCGACGAGCGGCCATCTTCGAACAGTGGAAGGACGACATTGCCGCCATCGCCGAGAACCCGAACGTCGTCGCCAAGCTCGGCGGGTTGGCAATGCCCGACAACGGGTTCAACTGGCACGTGACCGAGCTCGAGACCGACGCAACACCCGTCACGAGCGATCAGTTCGTCGATGTCCAGGGGCCGTACTATCGCCACACCATCGACTGCTTCGGCCCGGAGCGGTGCATGTTCGAGAGCAACTTTCCGGTCGACCGATGGTCGCTCAGCTACACGGTGTTCTGGAATGCCTGCAAGAAGATTGCGGCGGACTTCACCGAGGCCGAGCAAACTTCGATGTTCTGGGGGACGGCAGCACGCGTCTACGGCCTGCAGTGACGGGTCAATTCGACGTCCACGGCTCGTCGAGTTCCCACGGCTCGGGTTCGTGTGAGTCATCCAAGGATGCGGGCCGCGGTTCCGCCAGGACTCTGGCCATGATCACACCGGCGAGGAGACCGAACAGGTGCCCCTCCCAGGAGACGGCGTCCTGCGGAACCAGGCCGGCGATGAGGCTGCTGTAGAACCCGAGTGCGATCAGCGCAGCCCCAAGTGCTCGTACATGGCGTTCGAACACCGCTGCACCCAGGATCGCTCCGAAGTACCCGAACACCACGCCACTTACGCCGATGTGGTTGCCGGTTCCCGCAACGAGCCACGTGAGCCCCCCACCGACAAGGATCGACGAAGCGGTAACCCATCCCCAGTAGCGCCTTCCCCGGACCGCCACCAAACCGCCGAGGGCGAGGAAGGGAACGGAGTTCGACGCAACGTGTCCAAAATCCGAATGCAGAAACGGCGCCCAGAGAATGCCGTCGAGTCCCTCTCGTTCACGGGGACGCAGGCCGTTGCGTTGCAACGCATCGTCCAGGGCGACGCTGTCGAGTGCTTCGATCCCCCACATCGCCGCAAGTCCGACCACCATGAGTCCGACCGGCGTCGCCAGGAGGCGCCACGAGGAAGCCGTCGAATCGGCCGAACCCGTCATGACCCCAGACTAGGACGCCGCTCTCGGCGCGGTGTCCCGGTACGGTGCGCCGATGCCCTATGCCCACCACGACGACATCGCGATCTACTACGAGGTCATGGGTGGGCGCCCCTCCGATCCCCCGATGCTCCTCATCAACGGGCTAGGGAGCCAATGCATCAACTTCGCCGAGCCATGGTGCGCCATGCTCGTCGACCGTGGACTGCAAGTGATCCGCTTCGACAACCGAGACATGGGGCGCAGTACCCACCTCGGCGATCGGCTTCCCCGCGCTGACGGCACCTGGTATTCCATCGGCGACATGGTTGGCGATGCCGTGGCGGTCCTCGACGCACTCGGCGCAACGCAGGCCCACATCGTGGGGGTGTCGATGGGTGGCATGATCGCCCAGCTGTTGGCTGTCACAGCACCAGATCGAGTCACCACGCTGTGCTCGGTGATGTCCTCGAGCGGCGAACCCGACCACACCTATCGCTCCCCGGAGGCAGCAGCGCAATTCGATGCCCCTGCCCCACACGACCTGGAAACGCACTGTGAGGCATGGGCGGCCGGGCTGCGCGTCTGGGGGAGCCCGGCCTACGCCGACGAGGCGCGTTGGCGTCGAGAAGCAGAACGCTCCTACCAGCGATCCTTCGATCCCGCCGGATCGACACGACAGGCAATGGCCGTCGCAGCCGCACCGCCTCGCGCCGACGCGCTTCGCTCACTCGACGTGCCGACACTCGTCGTCCATGGCGAAGCCGACACACTCATCGGCCCGGACGCCGGCCGCCGCACCGCTGCGCTGATCCCAGGTGCGCAGTTCGAACTGGTCGAGGGAATGGGGCACGACTATCCGCCGCAACTCTGGGAGCGGCTCAGCACCCTGTTCGCGGATCATGCACTCGGCGAGGGCAGAGTGGCTCCCGGCTGACCGTGCTCCGGCGATGGCCCGCCTCGTCTGCAGCCAAGGTGCGCTGATCACCGACCACGTGATCGTCGACGACATCTCCGGGATGGCTACTCACCATCTGGACAACGAACTCCATTTGCCTCATGGCGTTGACCAGGGCGGAGCGCCGGAGCGGGGCGTTGGCGGTGACGATGCGATGAGGTTCAGAGCTTGCGATCCCGCCTTCGGCCCGGACGCCTGCCCCGACGTCGATCTACCCGCAAGCATCGTGCGGTCATGTTCAAGACGATCGACGGTGGCGCCGTGGACGGTACCGAACAGCGAGCGGTCCTCGGTCCTGCACCGCTCGCCGGTAGGTGATTCCGGTTGGTCGGTGGTACCCCGGATGAGCGGTTCGTTCGACTTCGTGAAATCCCAGGGAGGTGAAGGCGCGCTGGTTCGCCGTCAGCTCGACCCGGACCTCGAGCTCGAGCCACCCGATCCCGAGCTGTGCTGCTCGCTGATCGGCGTGCTCGATCAGCCGCGACGCCAGTCCCTCTCGTCGTCGATCGGACGCGACGGCGAGCTTTCCGATGTAGAGCGAGTTCGGACGCGGGGTGAGTACCACCGCCGCCACCACGGGGTCACCGAGCACCCACGGCTCCGCCGGCGGCTCGGCCAGCTGCGCCGGACGCAAGCGGTGCACCGATGACGGGGGGTCGACAATCCCCTCCATGAAGGCAAAGGCATCCCGAATGAGGTCGTACATGGCCGTCAACTCGTCCACGTCGCTCGCAGCAAGGCGTCGGGGTCGCACCGGGTGGAGTCTAAAAGCCGGGGTCGCTGCGCGGGGACGCCAGACGGAGCATCGGGCCTCATGAGTGTGCTCTACGATCCGAATGTGACACTCGAGTGGGAGCAGGTGACGATCGATGCCCTACGACCTGCGGACCTCGGCCGTTGGTGGGCAGAGGCGCTCGGATGGGTAGTCGTCGATGACGGTCCGGAGGTTGTGGAGATCCGTGCGACACCGGAACAACTTCCCGGCCTCCTCTTCGTGCCGACCTCCGAGCCGAAGCAAACGAAGAATCGGATGCATCTCGACGTTCGACCCGGGGACCAGACGGCAGAGGTCGAGCGGTTGCTGGCGCTCGGCGCGTCGAAGGTCGACATCGGTCAGCAGGGGGTTCCATGGGTGGTGCTGGCCGACCCGGAGGGAAACGAATTCTGTGTCTTGCGCCCGCATTTGCATACGCAACAGGAGGCTGCTCGCCGGGGCGGCGTTTGAGGCCCGTTCCCACCACTATCGTCTCCTGCAATGTCGCCCCCGAAACGCGTTGCGGTCATCGGTGCAGGAGCCGCAGGTCTGGCGACGACGCGCCAACTCAAACGTGCAGGCCTCTCCCCCGTCGTCTTCGAAGCTGAAGCGACCCTCGGCGGAACGTGGGTCTACTCCGACGAAACCGAGTCAGATCCGCTCTCGATGGACCCGCGCCGTCGGCGTGTCCATACGTCGATGTATCGCAATCTCCGAACAAACCTGCCCCGCGATCTGATGGCGTTCCGGGAGTATCCGTTCGACGTCCGAGGCGGCGCCGATACCTCGTGGCCGCGGTTTCCCGCCCACGAGGAAGTCCTCACCTATCTCCGGCGCTATGCCGAACACTTCGACCTTCAGCCCCACATACGATTTCGCACCACGGTCGAGACGGTCGTACCGCTCGATCCCGACGGTGACCGGTGGACCGACCCGAGCGATGTCGGCACATGGCTGGTTTGCTCGACCAGACCGGGCGGGGCATCCGAGGAGGAGCAGTTCGACGCGGTTGCCGTCTGCAACGGCCACTTCAGCGTGCCGAACGTGCCGGACCTTCCTGGCGCAGCAGCGTTCGGTGGCGTGCGACTCCACAGTCACAACTATCGGCAGCCCGAGGACTTCGCCGGGAAGCGGGTCGTTCTTCTCGGGGGGAGGGCGTCGGGGATCGACATCGCAATCGAGGTCGCCGAGTTCGCGTCCCGAACGCTGCTGTCCGTTCGCGATGCCCGGGCCGGGCGGTCCTTGCCTGGATGTGAGGACATCTCGGTGTGCGCAGCGATCGATCGGTTCGATGGCAATGATCTCGTGCTGGCCGATGGTGGCCGGATCGAGGCCGTCGATGTCGTCCTCTACTGCACGGGCTACCGCTATGCAGTGCCGTTCGTGAACGAACCCGCCATCGTGTGCGTCGACGACGGCTGGATCCACCCGCTGTACCTCGACCTGTTTTCCGCCGTTGCACCATCGCTCGGCTTCATCGGACTGGGCAACATGATCATCCCGTTTCCCCAGTACGAATTGCAGGCGGCTGCGTTCGCAGCCGTCACCACCGGTGCGAAGTCACTTCCGGATCGAATGGAGCGCGAACGGCTCGCACGATCACGGGAACGGGCCTTGCGCCGTGCCGGCACAAGCGAGCGGTATTTCCTGACCCAGGGTGAGCGACAGTTCGCCTACAACGACCTCCTCGCCAAACACTTCGACCTCGCCCCCATCACCCCGTCGTTCGAGAAACTCCACCACGCCGTCGAAGACGCTCGAGCAAACGACGCCAAGCACTACCGCTCGCATCCACTCCCGTGGCTCGACGACGACTACGAGCGTGCTGCGGAGACCCACTAGGCGAGGCCTTGCGATGTCGTTCCGTCGGACGGTCGTGCACTATCTGCCGGGGTCGCTGCCGAACCACCTCGCAGCGGCGTTGTAGATCATGTCATGCCCGGCATCGAAGTAGACGAGCATGACCGCTCCCGAGCGTTGCGCGTACACCGGTGAGGGGTCACCAGGGGCGAAAAAGGTCTCGACACCGCTCCACACCGGTAGGTCGGTTGGCACAACGCTGTTTCCGAACTGTGCGATCTGGTCCGAACTGAGGCGGTCAGCAGGGTCGGCCAGCATGTTGAACACGTCGGCAGCACCGCTGGGATGGACCCACGGATCATCAATGCCCTGCGCAATGAAGATCGGTACGGCGTGCTGACGTGCAGTCTCGAGATAGGTCGCCGGGCTCCGTCGTTCGCACTCGTCCTGTGCCGGACCAGGGACTGTTGGGTTGCCTCCACATGCGTTGGCGATGTGGGTTGCGTAGGACCGACCGTACGGCGCCGAAAACGCGAAGAAGTCAACCAGGTCGTGTGGCGGTCCCCACGCCGAAACAGCGTCGACCTTTTCGGGATGACGGCCGGCGAGCAAGAGCGCCATCATGCCTCCGCCCGAATACCCCACGACGTAGACCCGCTCAGGGTCGACACCACCTTGTGCGACGGCGTAGTCGATCGCGTCCACGGCGTCCTGGACCGCCAGTTCAGAGCCGAGGGCGTCCGGGCTGTCATTGGCACCGCGGAAATTGGGGGCTATCACAGCCCAACCGTTCTCCTTCGCCCAGATCGCGAGCGGGATCCCGGCGTGCTGCGTGTAGCCAGCACTCCACGAGTGCAAGATCACCAGCAAGGGCCGCTTCCCACCTTCCGATGGTGGAAGCCAGAACGCCGCCTGTTCGGTGCCATCGACAGTCGATGGGATCCGTACGTCCTCGATACCAGCCACCGATGATCTCCATCGACGCCTACCTGTCGCCCGCAGCGAACTGAAATCCGTAATCGTGCGGAGCTCGGTGAGCGAGTCGAATGACTTGCAGCCCGCCGAGTCAGCATTGACGCGGACCACTGGCGCTCCGCTGTACCGGTGGAGGAAGGTAGCGAACTGACCACGTGTGACCGGTTGCTCGGGCGAGAACGTCGTCGCGGAGGTGCCTGTGGTGATGCCTTGTTCCAACATCCAGCCGACCGCGCTGATCTGCCACCCAGCAACAACGTCGGTGAACCGGTCGGGTGGCGACGCCGGAGGGGCTCCCGCCAGGCGATGCAGGAGCACGGCGGCCTGGGCTCTCGTCAGCGGATCACTCGGCGAGTAAGTCGTCGCAGTCGTCCCGTTGGTGATGCCCTTGGCCACCATCCACGCCACCGGTTCCTGCTGCCATTCGGCGAGAACATCGCCGAAGTTGTGGGCCCTGGCGGGTTTCGGAGATCCTTCC
>Ga0181563_10004753_pt1 | contig 12594 bp, 8 predicted proteins | sample 011ome_25_FD_133759 | JGI IMG/M metagenome (GOLD analysis project Ga0181563, IMG submission 133759) | Coastal salt marsh microbial communities from the Groves Creek Marsh, Skidaway Island, Georgia - 011512CT metaG (megahit assembly) | ecosystem: Environmental > Aquatic > Marine > Intertidal zone... | reverse complement strand
TATATTCATGTAGCGGCCAAGCATCCTCATATTTTTCAATGCGTAATAGTGTCAGGGCTTTATTCCAATATCCCTCAGCAAAATCTCTATTGATCTCGATGGCTTTGTCAAAATCGGCAATGGCACTGTCAAAGCGTTTCGCATCGCGTAGAGCAATTGCACGGTTATTATAGGCCCTATAGTGATTACCATCTAATTCGATGGCACGCGTATAATCCGCTATAGCATTTTTACTGTCATGCAATTTTCGATAAACCAACGCACGATTGTAAAATATGTCTGCTTTCTTGGGAGCTACTTTTGCGCATTTGGCAAAGTCCAAAAGAGCATTTTCATATTGTTCAATTTTTGCAAACGCCATTGCGCGGCTTGCCAATGCTGCAACCGAACTTGGCTGTGTTTTAATCGCAGAGGAAAGACATTTTATTGCCGCCTCGGCATTTCCTGTCTTCATAAAAATCAGGCCAGCATCTAGCTGTGCATCAAAGTAATGTGGATCATCTTGGGGAACCATTAAAAATGATTTCAGTGCTGTTTTGGCATCCCCCACTTGTTTGGCGCTTTGGCCCAGATGCAACAAAGCTTTGCTGTCCGTTGGCTGAAGATGCAAAATTTTTTCGTAGATAGTGCAGGCTGATGTCCATTGTCCATTTTCAGCCGCCGCGGCGGCACGCGCATGAAGCGCCGGACAGATTTCTGCACCCAAAATATTATGCGATTTATAACGGTCTGTCGAAGGAGTTGACATTGTCCATACGCCAATTAGTAAAGGGCCAATTTAAACATACAGTTCACACTACACTAACTATGCAATTGTTTTTCCGCAGCCTGCATCAAACATAGGGCGTTAGTTTTTGCCTTCTCAAAAAATTCCGAATAAGAGCTAATTTTCTGTGCTTCGTGTGATGTGCCAATTACTTTTGCGATATTTTCCTGCATAGAAATTTGCAGTAAACTACTGTTTTTATTTAGTGATTTGAATTTTTTAACCTCTTTTTCAATTTTCTTTTGCAAGCCTCTGTGTTTGTTCGGTTCTTGGTCCAGTTTGATGATTTTGTCAGCTGTTTTGATAATTTGTTTCATACTCGTGCTGGTAGTTTTCAGATATGACAGGACATCTTTTTCAGATGCGCTGGTCACGCCCCTAAAGGTGATATTCTTTGTTCGTGGCTGACCTTCAAGTCCTTGCTGTTTGGCAAAGGACTTGAGCGACATATGTTCAAATCCGTCAATAAAGGCACCGCCTTCAGTGGCATTCACTAACTTTATGTCGCTGATCTGTTCGGCTAAATCTTTGGCGATGGTACTGCATTTCTTGATTTGATGGTAATAGGCAGACCGCGTTAATACTGTATCACCGTAAAATCCGGGTACTTCGATATCAAACATAGATAGTTTTGCGTGCGCCGGAAGTAGTCCGGTCGCCCCATCAGCATATTGCTTGTGACCATCAGCAGCTAAATCCTGACCTACAAAACATATATTTTTGAACTTCAGAAAATTGCATAGATAGAGGGCGTAAACAGATACGCTTGGTGAATCAAACGGGGTTGGTTTACTCCCTAGTTTTTCATGAGCATCAAAAAACAGACGTGATAGTGAGCAGATTTTTTGTTCCGCACGGGCTTGAAAAAACTTTTGGTTTACTGTCAGTTCTAGCAAGAAATTGGGAATATCAAAGTCTAGGTTTGCCACTAATTTTTTGGCGACTTCATCGTCTTCTGCATCAAGCTGTATGACCAAATCCGGCTTAATATTCGCGTTTTGCAAAAGCGGTAGTGACCGCAGTGCTGACACGATGAAAACAGAGTCCTGAATTTCACTCAGATAATCGATATTTTTGGTAAGAGACGGCCCAGACGCCACAATAACCGCATTGTCTACCCCTGAAACGTCCATTTGATGAAAATTTGGGCATTGGGCCATATGGTGTAGGTTATTGATAACGTTCTTCGACCATGATCTGCCGAATTTTGTTGCTGTTAGAGTGTTTTCAATGCGGTTTTTTTTGCCGCTATTGATGGCTTCAGTGATCAAAGGCTTGGTATCGCTTGTATAAGCAGGGTCTGGATCGCAAGAAATTGTTACAATCTGATCAGCTGGCGATTGTAGCATGGCAAAAGTGATTTCAATGTCTCTTGGTGTGTAGCAAAGCATAATGCCGGCATTTAATGTCCAGTCAATTTCGTCAGGTTGCAGGGTCTTGTTCGCGTCAAAAACAACAATGTTTTTCTGACCGCGCTCTAATGCAACACTGAAAATCGTGCTGGATAGAGGGCCATGAATGACCAACACATCAGTGTTAAAATTCCATGATTTTGGCAATGTGTGATCAAGAAATAGATTGCAAAAATCTGTTTCCTGAAAAGGCTTTGCTTTTGGCTTTGCATTCTTTATGCGGTCGCACCACGCATTGATAAAAAGAGTAATTTGTTGGTTGGGAGTGTATGCAAAATCGACGATGGTCGTTTTTTGATTTTGTTCTAATTCAATCTCAGTTTTGAGATCAGCCAACAATTGACGTCTTTGGTCAATTAAATTTCTGATATTGTTATGATTTGTGCTGAGTGCGGCATGCTTAATTTGCTGGTCAATAGCCTCTAAATTCGCTGTGATTTGTTCAATTTTTATCTTGGGCACAAGGTTCATAATGTTGCACTCCTAATTTTTGTCAGTTATGTGCAACCTTTGTGCCAATGATTTTTCTTAGATTAAGTGAAGGAATAATTAGATTTAGTTGCATAAAAATGAGGGGGAAAGTCCCCTTTCCCCCTCGCGGCTACCCACCCAGCTCAAACTCCTATTGGAGTAGGGCGAGGATAGATTGCTTTGATTGATTTGCCTGTGCCAGCATTGATGTAGCGGCTTGATTTAGAATTTGTTGTTTGGACAAATTCGTAGTTTCAGAGGCAAAGTCAGCATCCATAACACGGCCAATGGCCTGTTCTGTCATAACGGAAGCTTTACTCAAGTTGGAAACCGAAAAGTTTAGTCGGTTAATAAGTGAACCCATGGTCGCTTGTGCGGCGGCAATTGTCTCAAGAGCAGAGTCCATCGTGCCGATAACTGTGGTAGCACTTGCTTGGGTCGAAATCGCGGCGCCGTTGATTGATAGCCCGGTTTGACCTACATCAATAAAGCTGAGCTCAATGGTTTCAGCAGTCGTATTACCAGCCTGAATTGTCACACCGGTAAATGTACCGTCTAATAGCGCCACGTCGTTAAAACGGGTATTTTCAGCAATCAGGTCAACCTGCTCGAGCAATGCTGCAACTTCCAGTTGGGCATTTGAACGGTCAGGCGTATTCTCATAAATGCCGTTAGCCATCTGCACGGCCAATTCCCGGATACGAAGCACCATGTTCCGAATTTCATTCAAACCAGCTTCGCCAGTTTGGATCAATCCAACACCATCCTGCGCGTTCCGGATGGACATATTGATACCACGAAGCTGTGATTCCATTTTACCTGCCACTGCCAAACCAGCCGCATCATCAGATGCACTGTTAATACGCAACCCTGAAGACAGTCGCTCCATTGCTGTTTCCATTTTATTTGTGGCTCTAACCGCATTTGCGCGAGCGTTCAAAGCGCCAACATTTGTGTTAATTGAAGTCATTTAACTTAACCTTTCCCAAATCAGTCCAAACATAGGAACGACAGAGAAAAACTTTTTTTAAGAAAAAATTGATAAAAAAATAAATTTGGCATTATTTTTGCTTTTTAAAGAGGCCGGGGCAGGGTTACCTGCCCCGGAATAAAGGTTTTATTGGATCAGCTGGAGCAACAGTGACTTTGACTGGTTTGCCTGTGCCAGCATTGATGTGGCTGCCTGATTTAGGATCTGGCTTTTCGACAATTCAGTTGACTCTCGTGCAAAATCAGCATCCATGATCCGTCCCAAAGCCTGTTCGGTCATAACGCTTGCACGGCTGAGGTTAGAGATCGAATAGTTCAACCGGTTCTGGTATGAACCAAACTTTGCTTGTTCGGCAGAAATTGTCTCAAGAGCACTATCCATTGTCCCAATGACCGTTGTGGCACTGGCTTGCGTCACGACCGAAGAGCCATTGATTGACAAACCAGACTGGCCCATGTCGACAAAGCTTAACTCAATCGTTTCAGCTGTGGTGTTACCAGCTTGAATGGTCACACTGGTGAAGGACCCGTCAATCAGGGCTACATCATTGAATCTGGTATTTTCAGCAATCAGGTCAACCTGCTCCAACAATGCTGCAACTTCCAATTGGGCGTTTGAACGGTCAGGCGTATTTTCATAAATACCGTTAGCCATCTGTACGGCCAATTCGCGAATACGAAGCACCATATTACGGATTTCATTCAAACCCGACTCTGCTGTTTGGATCAGACCAACACCATCTTGGTTGTTCCGGATCGCCATATTAATGCCGCGGAGCTGTGACTCCATCTTGCCTGCCACGGCAAGGCCAGCGGCATCATCGGCTGCGCTATTTACGCGCTTGCCTGAAGACAAACGTTCCATAGCTGTTTCTTGGGCTCTGCCAGCACCTAGTGTATAAAGGCGTGCGTTCAAGGCCCCAACATTTGTATTAATGGCTGTCATTTTTAAGTCTCCTTACCTTTAGTGAATAGCCGGTCCTTTCGGACATTATTTTTAACGACTTGAGTTAAAAATATTTAGTAAAAAAATGTAAAAAAATTAAATAAAAACAAATATTTAAAATATTTTTACAAGCATAAAAAATTGTCTCCAAACCGTGTCTGAATGCGCCTTATATCTGTAAAAAAATTTATGATTATGGGGTTAGTTAAAGAGCGATAATAATCGGCTCATTGACTGATTGGCCTGTGCCAGCATGGCGGTGTTGGCTTGTGACAACACTTGTGCTTTTGACAGTCTTGTTGACTCTTCTGCCATATCCGCATCCATGATACGGCCACGCGAAATTTTTGTTACTTTGGCGGTTTGTTCCAGCACAGAAATGGTATGGCCAAACCGGTTATCATAGGCACCAGCCCGTGATAATTCGTCTGATATAGAGGTCAAAGCTGTTTCCAAAGTCACCATCGCGGTTTTTGCATCGGCTTGGGTGGTGACACCAACCGTGTCAATGCCAAGGCCAGATGTAGTATTGTCTTTGAAAAAGATGCTGGGACGTTCATTGGCGGTGGGGCCGGTCTGGATCCCAACATTCTGCATTGAGCCATCAAGAAGCGCCACACCATTAAAATTGGCACTTTCAGCAATTAAATCGATCTGCTGCATAAGCTGATCGATTTCAATTTGTGCAAACTCGCGATCTGGATTGTCTAGATATATGCCGTTTGCCATTTGCACGGCAACTTCGCGCATCCGCAGTACCATATTGCGAATTTCATTCAGATTAGCCTCGGCCGTATTGACCAGACTCACGCCATCAAATGAATTTTGAACAGCGCGTTCCAGCCCGGAAATCTGCGCCTTCATCCGGCCAGCGATAAACAAACCAGCGGCATCATCTGATGCATTGGTGACACGCATGCCGCTGGCAAGGCGTGTAAAGGCTTCGGTTTCGATTTCTGTATTTTTAATACCGTGATATTGCACACGGATTGCTGCTGTATTGGTCGCGATAGAGGTCATCTACCTGCTCCTGGATGTCTGGTTGGATAGCCGTGATCATTTCTGATCAGCCTGTTCAACGACATCAGGAAAAATTGTTTAGTTTTTTTCAGATTATTTATTAGAAATAGGAAATAGCTTGAATATTTTCGAACAAATGCTAAATGAGGGTTACATTGTTAACTGTGTTGAGCACTATTTAATTTATGTCTTTTTGTCCCAAATGGGTGTTTGAGGCGGCCTGTGCCGCCGCTGCTGCAGAATATCTAAGCCGTCAGTTGGATCTGAACACGGTGGCGAACGGATATGCGGCCACTTTATCTGATTTTTATCAGCCAATCGCCGCTGAAGAGGTGGCCGGGGTGATAGAGCCAATGTTGCGATTTTTAGATGAGCTTGACGCCGGGGAAACAGCGGCGCCATTGGCAACGGGATTTTGCTATAACAGAATTACCTTTGACCAGCCTAACAAACCGCGCAAGCTGAAAGGGTTGTTTGGATCTGCAGACGAACCGGTGAAAGCCCGTGAACATAGCGCTGATGCCGCGCTGAAGTCATTTAAAGCCTATGTCTATGCGCTTCGCAATCAGGTGGTTGAATTGGCGCCTGCTGGCTGGAAACTGGCAGATGTTGAAGACAGTGATGTTTTGCAAAAGCTGGCAAACCAAAATCTCAGCCCGCTTGATTTTCTATAAAATCTGGATTTCAGCCATCAACGGTTGCTGTGGCTATGGCTTAATTGCTTGAATTCCAAGACTTGATCAAATTATCAAGAAATTCGCCAGTCTTTTTAAAGCTCGATACCGCTGTTTGCATGGCGGTGAATTTTTCGACATAAATGGCCCGTTGACTTGCGATCTGCTGATCTAAAGCTTCTTGTTCCTCGACAAGACTATCGACATCATCTTCAAGGTTATAGATTTTCTCGTCAATATCGCCATTCAGCATAAGCACATCATCAATGTATTTAGATAGGGTCTGCATGATGCTGCGGCCCATATACACATTTGTGTTCACTGATGTTTTGCTTGTGTCAAGAAGCAGACCGGTGGCGCCAATTGTGTCGCTAGAATAGCCATAACGGTTGGTGCCGGCAGACATGTTTTCTGTCGTGCCACCGGAATCTGTTAATGTTGCTGTGCCGCCAGACAATGCAAATCCATAAACACCCGGTGTAAACAAATCCGTTGGCGCACTGCCAGTAACACCAGCATCGCCGGTGCGGATCATAGATGTTGTGACTGCGGCAAAATGTTCTGGGTTTGAATCAAAATACTCCCGAAACCGGGTTTCATCTATCGATAAGGTGCCATCAAGTTCGGTTACAACACCAAAACTGGATAAATATATTTCTTCGTCATCATAGCCAGCGATGGCGGTAGATGTCAGATTTTTAATTTTGTTTTCGGTGTAACGGATAAAATGATCACCATGTAACGGCCCGCCATCTTCACCATTTGTGCCGGGCTTGCTCTGTTCTTTTAAAAATGACAGCAGATAGTTGATCTCGCTAACAACCGTTTCAAGTGTTGCCAAAGCATCTGTTTCAGAATAGCGCGAACTGATCACCTGATTGGTGCCCATATCACTGGCCGATACATTATCTAATTCTAATGTAATACCTGAAAACAGGTCGGTAATGGTGTTTGATGAACGTGTGACAGAGATGCCGTCAATGGTGAATGCCGCGTCACTGGCGCTTACAACCTCGGTTGCTGTGTCTGCGAAACTGCCGGTGTTTTCCGGGTCATATTTCATTACACCCACCGCGGCGCCCGACAGTGATGTGGTGATGCGCATGGCGTTTTCGGCCCCTTCAGGTGATTTAACCATCAGCGAATAGGACCCGGTTGAAACCTCAATAATCGATGCGGTGACGCCAATAGCCGCATTATTAATGGCATCTCTGACATCACTTAGTGAGGTTGCGCCGGTGGTTAAGGACAAGCTAGAGGATGTGCCATTACTGGTAAATGCTGGGCCAGCGCCCCAGGTGCCAAGATCAATGGTGAGGCTATCAATGCCAATATCGGCGGTTGTCGATGCAAAGCCACTGCCACCATTATCAAAATTTAACACCTGACCAGCGGCAATGCTTGACACATTGATGGTATGTGAAAATTCACTGGCAAGGCTGCTGTCTGTTCGGCTCAACTTCACATTGCTGGTGCTAGACGAAAGGGCAAGCCCAATTTGGCCATCCAACGCGGCCGTATTCGTTTGAAATACACTAAGCTCATTTTTCAAAGACCCAAGCGCAGAAATTTTCACCGTTGCTGTTTCTTTGGCGGCGTCAATTTTTTGTTGTTTTGGCACGCGTTCAGCATCGACAAGCGCGTCGACAATCTGAGTCACATTTAGTCCGCTGCCCGCATTAAGGGCGCTGAGATAATCTGTGGCCATGGGTTTGTTGTGTGCCTTTATTGGATCTACTTAAGTGACATTGTGCAATTTTTATGCCTAAATATATCAGAACGACCACTTATATGATCACTTTAGGTCATGCTGTCCCAATGGCGGCATTTAATTTTTATAGTGATAGTTAACATTGCGGCCGCAGATATCATGAAGCATGGAATCCAGAATTATAGTTTTGGTCAGGCGTCTCGGTTTGTATTTATCACTTTGATAACCGGGACAGGCATCGGAATATCGGTGTCATTGGTTGCCAGCTTGTTTGTCGCGGGGTCGCATGTTTTGGCCGATCAACGCCATGCAATGGATGGGCATTTTCCTCTGTTGCAAATTGCTGGCGGTTCGTTGGTACCGTTGATTTGGCTGATTGGCGCGGCTTTTTTGCTATGGGGCGTGCGGCGGCTTTTTAGCATTGTGCGCTGGCATGGGCCGGCAGACAGTATTTTTGCGGCGCATCGTCTCGACAATGAAATTGACGTCAGGGCAGGTATTGGGTCAACCATCGCCGCGTTTATTTCCATGGGTGGAGGTGCGTCTGTTGGTCAATATGGCCCGTTGGTGCATTTCGGGGCGACGATCGGCACTTATATCCGTCAAGCTTTTGGTAATAAAACCATTGGTACAGATGTGTTTATTGGATGCGGCGTTGCCGCGGCAATTGCCGCCGGGTTTCACGCGCCGATTGCGGGTATTGTTTTTGCGCATGAAGCCGTGTTGCGGCATTTTTCTTTCAGAGCGCTGACCCCCATTGCCATTTCAAGCATCACATCAGTCTGGTTTGCAACGGCTATTTTTGGTGGTGAACCACTGTTTGCGCTAGATACCGTGGCGACTGATTTGTTGCCGATGGTGCCGATATTATTGGCAAGCGGGCTATTATTTGGGGTCATTGCGATGCTGTTTATGCTTGCGCTGTTCAAATCAGCCGCCATCGCCGCCAAAACTGGCTTTCCCCCCTTGGTGTTGGCGCTGATGGCCGCGGTCATATGCGGTGTGGTGGCGATTTTCGTGCCTGAAATTCTGGGAAGTGGTGCGGTCGAAATTAATATTATTTTTGATGGTGGGTACGCCCTTGGATTTTTGTTTTTGTTATTTGCTCTCAAGCTCCTAGCCACATCTTTGTGTATTGGTTTTGGGTTGTTTGGCGGGGTGTTTTCTCCTGCGGCCATGATTGGCGCGGCGGCTGGCGGGTTCATTGGTAAATTTATGGCGGCTCTCGGCTTTGCCACGGTGCCACATCTGTTGCCGGTTGCTGGTTTTGCGGCGGTGACGGCGGCGGTTGTTGGCGCGCCTATTTCAGTCGTTTTGGTGGTGTTTGAACTCACGCAATCTTATGAATTTGCTGTTGCCGCCATGTTGGCCGCGGTGATTGCCACATTTTTTACCAGCCTTGTTTTTGGGCATTCATTTTTTGATGAACAGTTGCTCAGACGCGGGATTGATTTATCACGAGGGCGGGGTGATCTGGAACTTCAATCACAATCCATCAGCCATGTGGTCAGTGATGATTTTGTTGCCCTTGGGCCAGATGCGAAAACCAAAGACGCAATAAATATGCTGGTTAAAGCCAAAGCAAGCGAGGGGTATTGCATGGATGATGATGCAAAATTCATCGGTAAATTTGCCCTGCCGGAATTGCTGTCTGCACCACGCCAAGCCGCATTGGCACAACATCTGGTAACTGATCCTGTGGTGTTAAATCATGATGCTTCGGTGTTGCAGGCGATGGAGGTGGCAAGTAATTTTGTCGGCGAAACGATCCCGGTCATTCACCATGAAAGCGGGCAGATCGTTGGTGTTGTGTCCGAGGCAGATATTTTTGATGCCTATCTGGCAACCCAGTCACGTGTGCATGATTTAGAGCATAATTAAATCCAAACGGGCCGCATCAGATCAATCGCAAAAGCCCGCTATTCACCAGATATTTTGCTTTTTGTACATCACTCATCAGCGCATTCATCACATCAAATTTTTTTAACTGGCGCACAGTTTCCTTTACAGATAGGTCGGTGATCAAAAGATCCGAACTAGCTGTTTGGGCCGAAATGGCTTTGAGAGAATTTTGCAAGGCGGTTTCCTTGCTTGCCAAATAGGAATCCCGAAATTGGATTTGTTTGATCGCATCAGCGATAACTGTCGCGGCCTCTATCGCCGCATTTTCGGTTGAAATATCAATGCCCTCAATGATAGTTGGCGGCTCAACAGCACGGCTAACCGAAATATTATCGATATGCAAAATCGCGCCTGAAGTTGTTTCGATATTGTCTATCGTGATGGTCAGGTCATGCGCTGGGCTGGTGCCGCCTAGGCTGGCACCCGACACGGTGATGGTGTCATCTGGTTCATATCCAGCCCCGCCATTAGTAACTGAAACCACGCCATAATTGCCACTGCCATCAATTGAGATTGTTAAGACAGCGCCGCTGCCACTACCGGATGTGCTGGCCTGCGTCACGCCACTGAATGTGGTCGCGCCGACCTTTGTCAGGGTGAGGGTGGCGTCATTTTGTGTATCTGTGCCGCCAATATTTGACCCGGCGATGGTAACCTGATCATTCAGCGCATAATTTGATCCGAATGTTGGGATGCTGGTCACGCTATAATTGCCGGCACTATTTGATGCCACGGTGAATATCGCCCCGCTTCCTGATCCGGTGGTTGATGATTGGTTGACGCTGTAGCTTGCCGGGGTGAGGGCGGTGACTGTCAGGGTCAGATCATGAACCCCGTCTGCGCCGCCAAGGCTGGCCCCTGAAATGGTGATTGTGTCACCAATTTGATAGCCGCTACCAGATGAATTGATTCCGCCAAGACTATATGTGCCTGAACCGTTCGTCGATATGGTGAAGGTCGCGCCTGTGCCATTGCCGCTAGTGCTGGTTTGCGCAATATTTGAAAAGGATGATGCGCCCGTGGCAGTGCCGCTAGGTGTTGCCGAATTTATCCCAGATGCGGCTGTGCCTGTGGCTGATGCGGTAATGGCACCCGAAACTGGCGAGTTTCCGGATGCCGAGGCGGCGGTGACGCTGCCGGTAAAATCATAATCAAAGCTACCAGACACAAAGACAAAATAATAGGATGCGTCGGCCGCCGCTGTGTGGGTGACGGTTGACCAGCCTGTTGTGCTGTTACCATAGCTGTCCAACAATTCGGTTGTACTACCGGTATCGGCATCCAGCAAATAGGCATAGGCATCAAACGCATTATCGGTCACTTCGCCTTTCCAGCTAAACGAGATTGTATCGCCGCTATTTAGCGCCACCGGGCTTTGCGATATCAAATAAGGCCCATGAATCACATCGCCACCATTCACCCGCAAATTATCCGAGATTAATTGCAAACCGTCCCCGGCGATGCTGTAAGAAAAACTGCCGCCAGTTGCCAGATAATTGTCGCCACGAGATACTTGTGCCGGGCTATCAGCATTTTGCGGGGTTGGTGTGGAATCATTCGGTGTTTGAAATCCACCAATAGTCGAAGTGATCAGGCCATTGGCGGCATCTGATCCGGCGATTGAAGGGCCAAGGGCGACTTGCTCAAGTCCAATGGTCCAGCCATATAAAGATGCCATAGTACCCGTTGTTTGGGCGGCTGTTTCTTCCACATAACTTCCCTCAAGATCAGAAGATGTTTCAAACTCGCCATTTACAAAATAGGCATTTAAATAGCTACCAATTGTGCGGGTGCTTAGTTCCTGAATATCAATAAGCGTGCGTTGGCCAGAATTGTATCCAACCTGTGCATAGCCAATGGCACGCAACCCACCAAAAATATCCTCATCCCAAAATTCAGACCCATTGATGATGGCTGATATCTCATCGACCATTGTTTCGGCCCGAAGCTGAAGTGCCACCCGGTCAATATCATCGGTGGCAAGTTCAAGATCAGTTGTAATTTCATTTAATGTGCTGATATCAGTGACCGTGATGATGGCGTCATTACGACTGGAACTGCCACCAAGCGCCGTCCCGGCAATGGTAATCGTATCATCAACCGCATAGCCGGTGCCGTTGGATTCAATATTGACGATGTCATAACCGCCAGTGCCATTGGCGCGGATTGTGAATGTCGACCCGGCCCCCTTACCACTTGTGGCGAGTGGCGAAACAGCGCTGAATGTACCAGAACCGCTGGCAAGACCATCGATGTTGGCACCAGCAATGGCACCTACCGAGACCGAATTATAATCATCATGATCAATTAACCCGGCGGCTTCACTGACGGTGGCATCCAGTTCTGTCAGTTTTGCTTCAACCCCTTGGATTGTGTTGCGGGCCCGTTCGATCAAAGACAGATAGTGGCTGATATTACGAAATGAGGCGGCAAGACTTTGTGTCTTGGCCATTTCTTTGGCGACCACGGCATAATTTTTCCGTGGCGGCCTAACATCTGCTGACGATCTGTCGTTACCGTCCTTGCCCGGCAAGGCGGCATGTACCGTTCCGCGCGAAAACGCCCGATAAGCGCCACGCACATCACGATCAGTGTCGTTCAGCAAGCTGTGTGAAAACAAGCTTGTCATAGTGATTCTCCAGTTAATGGCACTAACGACAGGCTTTTAGATTTTTTTAGTTTTTTTATGATTTTTTTTATAT
>Ga0181563_10004752_pt1 | contig 12597 bp, 8 predicted proteins | sample 011ome_25_FD_133759 | JGI IMG/M metagenome (GOLD analysis project Ga0181563, IMG submission 133759) | Coastal salt marsh microbial communities from the Groves Creek Marsh, Skidaway Island, Georgia - 011512CT metaG (megahit assembly) | ecosystem: Environmental > Aquatic > Marine > Intertidal zone... | reverse complement strand
TCGGTCGGCGTGATGTTCATCATGAACGGGATCGTCCGCTTTATCATCGGCGTGGGTGACCAGAATTTCTCGGATGGCGAGCGCTTCATCATCAGCGCCCGTGACTTCAAGGAAATGACCGGCCTTGCCGAGGGCCTGGCCCTTCGGACGACGCAGGTTCTGACCATCGTGGTGGCGATCGTTGTCGTCGCGGCGCTTTTCTGGTTCCTCAACAAGACCCGCATCGGCAAATCCATGCGTGCCTTTTCCGACAATGAAGATCTCGCACTTCTGTCGGGGATCAACCCCGAGCGGGTCGTTATGGTGACATGGCTGATCGTGGCTAGCCTCGCCACAGTGGCGGGTGTGCTCTACGGCCTCGATAAGAGCTTTAAGCCCTTCACCTATTTCCAACTGCTTCTGCCGATCTTTGCCTCGGCGGTGGTGGGTGGACTGGGCAACCCGCTTGGCGCAATCGCGGGCGGCTTCGTCGTCGCCTTCTCGGAAGTGACCGTCACCTATGCGTGGAAAAAGGTTCTCACCTATTGGCTGCCTGACAGCCTCGCACCAGACGGGCTCGTTCAGCTCATGTCGACTGACTATAAATTTGCCGTCAGCTTCGCGATCCTGATCATCGTTCTTCTCTTCAAGCCCACGGGCCTCTTCAAAGGACAGTCGGTATGAGCCAGTCGATGCGCACCCCGCTCCTCTTCGCCTTCGTCGCGGTCCTGTTCCTACTTGAGGGCCTGACCAGTTTCTGGATTTTCTCCGGAAGCTGGAACACGGCGCTCGGCATCCTCAACATGGCGCTGATCTCGGCGATCATGGCGCTTGGGGTCAACCTGCAATGGGGCTACGCTGGCCTCTTCAACGTTGGGATCATGGGCTTTGTCGCCCTTGGCGGCCTTGCGACAGTACTCGTTTCGCTGCCGCCCACCCCCGGCGCATGGACCGCTGGCGGCGGCCCGCGTATCCTTCTTGCGCTGGTCCTTGGCGCTGCCACTGTTGTCGCAGCGGTTCTGGTTCAGAGCCGTATGCCCAAGGGCCGCGCACGCGCACTGTCAACCCTTGTGATCCTTGTCGGCGGGTTCTTTCTCTACCGTTGGGTCTTTGATGGCGGCGTTAGCGTCGTCGAGGCGATCAAGCCCGCGAATTTTGGCAATATCGGCGGGATCAACCCCGGCGGCGTCGATGGCTTCCGTGACTGGGGCATTATCACGCTTCTGGCCTGGCCCCTCGGTGGCGTTCTCGCCGCCGGTGCCGCTTGGGTGATCGGTAAGACGGCCCTCGGCCTGCGCTCCGACTACCTTGCGATCGCTACCCTCGGGATCGCCGAGATTATCATCTCGGTTCTCAAAAATGAAGACTGGCTCGCCCGCGGCGTGAAGAACGTGATCGGCCTGCCGCGCCCTGTTCCCTACGAGATCGACCTGCAAAACAGCGCAAGCTTTGTCGAGCGCGCTGCGAGCTTTGGTCTCGACACAACGACCGGCTCGACGATCTACGTCAAGCTCTCCTATATGGTTCTCTTCACCATCGTGCTCTTGGCGCTCCTATGGCTTGCAGAGCGCGCCCTGAAGAGCCCATGGGGCCGGATGATGCGGGCAATCCGCGACAACGAGACCGCCGCCGAGGCGATGGGCAAAGACGTCACAGCGCGCCATCTGCAAATTTTCATCCTCGGCTCGGCCATCTGCGGGATTGCCGGTGCGATGATGACGACGCTCGACAGCCAACTCACCCCCGGCGCCTATCAACCGCTCCGCTTTACCTTCCTGATCTGGGTCATGGTGATCATCGGCGGGTCGGGCAACAATTTCGGCTCGATCCTCGGCGCCTTCCTGATCTGGTGGCTTTGGGTTCAGGTCGAACCGCTCGGCCTTTGGCTGACCCAAATCCTTACCTCGGGTCTTGCCGACGACAACTGGTTCCGTGTCGCCATGCAGGATTCAGCCGCCCATATGCGCCTCTTCACCATGGGCCTTGCGCTCCTGTTGGTGCTGCGCTTCAGCCCACGCGGCCTCATTCCCGAGAAGTGACAAGCGAGGGGCTGCCTGCCCCTCGCGCTCCCCGGGAGTTTTTGCCGCCAAAAGAAAGGGGCCGCGTCCACCGCAGCCTCTTTTTCTTTTGGCCCGAAATACTCCGGGGGAGACGCCAAAGGCGGCGGGGGCAGAGCTCCCCTTCTCAACTGTCGAGCTTGCGCAGACGCTTATAGAGGCTCGAGGTATCCCAGCGCCCGCCGCCCATCTTTTGCACTTCCTTGTAGAACTGATCCACAAGGGCCGTAACCGGCAGGCTCGCGCCGGTCTCGTTGGCGGTGGCAAGGCAAATGCCAAGGTCTTTGCGCATCCAGTCAACAGCAAAGCCGTGTTCGAAATGATCGTCGAGCATGGTCTTGTAGCGGTTGACCATCTGCCAGCTTCCGGCCGCGCCGCCGCCGATGACCTCGATCACTTCACGCCCGTCGAGCCCCGCTTTCTCGGCGAAGTGGAGGCCTTCGGAAAGACCCTGAACAAGGCCGGCAATGCAGATCTGGTTCACCATCTTGGTGAGCTGGCCCGCGCCGCTCTCGCCGAGGCGCTTGCAGAGTTTGGCGTAGGAATTCATCACCGGCTCGGCCACATCATAGGCGGTCTGATCACCCCCACACATGATCACAAGCTGGCCGTTCTCGGCGCCCGCCTGACCGCCGGAAACCGGCGCATCAACGAAGCTGACGCCAACCTCTTGTGCCGCCGCGAAAAGCTCGCGCGTGACCGCAGCGGAAACTGTGGTGTGATCGACAAAGAGTGCCCCTGCCTTCATGCCAGAAAAAGCGCCGGTCTCTCCGAGGCAGACGGCGCGAAGATCATCATCGTTGCCCACGCAGGACATGACCATGTCGGCGCCTGCCGCGGCCTCGGCCGGGGTTGCGGCCCAGCTGCCGCCATGCTGGGCGACCCATTTCTCGGCTTTCGCCGTGGTTCGGTTGTAGACGGTCACCTCGTGCCCTTTGGCGGCCAGATGCCCCGCCATCGGATACCCCATGACCCCAAGTCCCAGAAATGCCAGTTTTGCCATTCTTCTCCCCCTCGCGCTTCGCGGTGAAACCAGTTACCGATACCTAACCCCCCGAAAGGGGGCGTCAACAAGGCATTTGGGTTCGGGACAACATGGCGCAACTCTTCCGATGGCTCCTCCGCTTGGCAACCGCTGCGGTCGTCCTGATCGTCGGAGCCGTCGATCTTGTCTATTATTTCGCGTCCCGCTCCCTTCCAGATTATTCTGGAACTTACGAGGTTGCGGGGATCACTGCGCCGGTCGAAATCGTGCGCGACAATGCCGACGTTCCGCATATTTTCGGCCAGAGTGACGAGGATGTCTTTTTCGCCCTTGGCTATGCCCACGCGCAGGACCGGCTCTGGCAGATGACGATGCTGCGGCGCACGGTTCAGGGCCGTTTGTCAGAGCTGTTCGGCGCCCGCACCGTCAAGATCGACAGCCTTCTTCGACGTTTTGATCTCTATAATCTCGCGGTGTCATCCGTATCGGCTCAAGACGCGCGGACGCTTGAGATGCTCGATGCCTATAGCGCCGGGGTCAATGCCTGGATCGACGAGGTCAATGCCGGCGCCCGAGGGCGCGGCGCCCCCGAGATGTGGATCTTCAATCAGGCCATTGCCCCGTGGCAACCGGCCGATTCCGTCGCCATCTTGAAGCTGATGGCGCTTCAGCTGTCGGGCCATTTGGAGGCCGAGGTGCTGCGCGCCCGAACCTCGTTGATTCTTGCGCCCGAGCGGGTGGCCGACATCCTGCCAGATGCACCGGGGGAAGGCACTGCGGCCCTGCCCCGCTACGCCGATCTTGTGCCGGATGTGCCGCTATACACCGCCGACAGCCATATGCCCTTCGGCCCGCTCTCGCCCGTCCAGCCAATCCCGCTGGCGGGAGCCTCCAACGCCTGGGCGGCGGGCGTCAGCCGGTCCGCGACCGGATCAACCCTGTTGGCAAACGATCCGCATCTTGGCTTAACTGCCCCCTCGATCTGGTATCTGGCCCGGCTCGAGCTTTCGACCGGCGGCGTCATTGGTGGGACGATTCCCGGCCTGCCGCTGATCCTAACCGGTCGGAGCGCCGACCTGGGTTGGGGTCTCACCTCAAGCTATCTAGACGATCAGGACGTTTATATCGAAGAGGTCAATCCCCAGAACCCCGACGAATACCGCACCCCCGATGGCTGGGCGCCATTCAGCACGCGCGACAGTATCATCACCGTCGCCGGAGCTCCGGCCGTCACCATCAAGCTGCAATGGACAGATAACGGCCCTGTGCTTCCCCCCGATCAATACGACCTCGGAGCAATCCGCCCCGCGGGTCACGTCACCTCGGTCGCCTGGACTGCCCTATCGGAGAAAGACACGTCGATCAGCGCCGCAATGGGCATCATGCGCGCGCATAACGTCGATCAGGCCATCTCGGCAGCCAAGGACTTCATCGCGCCCTCGCAAAACCTGATGCTGGCCGACCGCAATCGCGTTGCGATGAAGACCATCGGCGCCTTCCCGCGCCGCAATCTCGGGCATCAAAGCCAGGGGCGGCTCCCGACTTATGGATATCTCGCCCAGAACCGCTGGATTGGCACGCTCCCCTATGCCACCAACCCCGAGTTCGTCGACCCCGAAGGGGGCATCCTCGGCAACACAAACAACAAGGTGATCGACCGCCCCTTCCCCGACCAAATGTCGTTTGAATGGGGTGACACACAGCGGATCAACCGCTGGCGGCTCTTGATGCAATCCCGCGAGGTTCACACGCGCGAGAGCTTTATCGAGGCTCAGCTTGATACGGTGAGCTTTACCGCCCGCTCGCTCCTGCCGCTCATCGGCGCCGATCTGTGGTTCACCGGTGACGCGGCACCGGCGGGATCACTGGAGGCGGAGCGGCAAACCGCGCTTCAACTCCTTGCAGATTGGAACGGCGAGATGAACGAACATCTCCCCGAGCCACTGATCTATGCGGCCTGGCTCCGTGCCTTGCAAAAGCGCCTCATCGCCGACGAACTGGGGCCCTTGGCCGATGAATACACCCATGCCGAGCCGCTCTTCATCGAGCGCGTCTATCGCAACACCGAGGGCGCCTCGGTCTGGTGTGATGTCATCCAATCGGCGCGGGTTGAGACCTGCTCCGAATTGGCAAAGGCCGCCCTTGACGACGCGATCGTCTGGCTCAAAGACACCTATGGCCAAAATCTGCAATCGCTTCGCTGGGGCGATGCGCATGAAGCCACCCACGATCACCCGACGCTCGGCGAAGTTCCGGTGCTCAACTGGTTCGTCAATATCCGTCAGTCAACCAGCGGTGGCGACAATACGCTCCTGCGCGGTCGGACGTCTGGCGAGGATCCAAACCCTTTCCAGAACGTTCATGCCGCGGGTTACCGCGGGGTCTACGACTTCGCCGATCCCGACAGTTCGGTCTTCATCATCTCTACCGGCCAATCAGGCCATCCCCTCAGCCGACACTACGACGATCTGGGCGAGCTTTGGCGGCGGGGCGAATATATCCCGATGTCGCTGGATCCCGCTCTCGCCCGCGCCGCCTCGGTGGGCGTGATGCAATTGATCCCCCGCCCCTGATTTCTTTTGGCTAAAAATGCTCCGGGGGAGCCCGAAGGGCGGGGGCAGAGCCCCCCTATTCATAGTCGCGCGAAGCGCTCTTTCTGAACTTCGGTCCAGGTTACAGTGACCTCGGCCCCATCATCGGTTTGGCGTTCGCGATCCACGACGCCTTCTTTGAAAAGCCATGCCCGCTTTTTCCCATCGGCGTGCACCAACTTCAATATATCCGTGACCTGCGCAGGTTTCAGCCTCTGCGCAATCTCGGCCAGAAGCCGGTCAAGCCCCTCGCCTGTGATCGCCGAAATCGCAAAGACATCCGACCGCCGCGCATCGCTGTTGCGCATTGCCTCCTGCTCGTCAGGGGTCATCCGGTCTATCTTGTTCCAGACCTCTATCATCGGCGCGTGCTGTTCAACCCCGATGCTGTGCAGGATGTCCATCACGTCCGCGGCTTGCTCTTCATGCTGGGTGTGCGAGATATCGCGGACGTGAATGATCAGATCGGCGTCAAGCACCTCTTCAAGCGTGGCGCGAAAAGCGGCGACAAGCTCGGTTGGCAGGTCAGAGATGAACCCCACCGTGTCCGACAGGATGATCTCGTCGCCCGATGGCAGAACAACCCGACGCATGGTCGGATCGAGTGTGGCGAAGAGCATATCCTTCGCCAAGACCTCGGCTCCGGTCAGCCGGTTGAAGAGGGTTGACTTGCCGGCGTTGGTATAGCCGACGAGGGCCACAACCGGAAACGGCACCTTGGCGCGCGCTTTGCGGTGCAACTCACGCGTCTTGACCACCTTGTCGAGCTGGCGCCTGAGGCGAACAAGCTGATCGTCAATCGCGCGGCGGTCGGCCTCGATCTGGGTCTCGCCGGGGCCGCCGACGAAGCCAAGACCGCCCCGCTGCCGCTCAAGGTGGGTCCAGGCACGGACAAGGCGCGTGCGCTGATAGGACAGAGCCGCCATTTCCACTTGCAAGACACCCTCGTTGGTGCGGGCACGATCCGAGAATATCTCAAGGATCAGGCCGGTCCGGTCGAGGATCTTGACCTTCCACTCTTTCTCGAGATTGCGCTGCTGCACCGGCCCGACATGCCCGTCGATCAGCACAAGCTCGATCTCGGCCTCGGCAAACCGCTGTTTCAACTCCTCGATCTTGCCCGAGCCAAAGAGCATTCCCGGATGCACCCTAGGTAAGGGCACAACTTCGGAACCGACGACTTCGAGATTGGGCAAAGCCGCCGCAAGCGCGACGGCCTCTTCAAGCGCCGGAGCTGCGGCGCGGCGATCCCGGTCGGTCTTGATGTCGGGGTGCAGCACCCAGGCCCGCGTGGCGGGCCTATCGGTTTCCATGATGCTTATTCTTCGCCGTCATAGAGGTTGATCGGCTGCGCTGGCATGATGGTCGAGATTGCGCTCTTGTAGACAAGTTGCGACTGGCCATCGCGGCGCAGGAGCACGCAGAAGCTATCGAACCAAGTGATGACGCCTTGCAGCTTTACGCCATTAACCAAGAAAATCGTCACCGGAACCTTCGTCTTGCGGACGTGGTTCAAAAAAGCATCCTGCAAATTCTGTTTGTCGGTCGCCATCTTGCTTCCCTTATTCTTGCGGCCCGTTCGGACCGTGTTGTTATTGTCTCAAGTATGTCCAACCGTGATTTGAGTTTCCAGCCCCAAAATAGCTGAGGCCGGACAGCGCTATTTGCGCCAGATATCCGGATTAAGAAGGGCAATAATCGCCATCGCTTCAAGGCGGCCCAGAACCATTGTCAGCATCAAGATAAACTTCGCGGCGTCCGGTATGCCCGAGATAGCGATGGGATACTCGGCGGCGACCTCGGCCAAAGGCCCTGTGGTCGAAATGGCCGCAACGGCCAGAACGGTCGCTGTCTCAAACTGAACGCCCGTGAGCGACAACAAAACGATAACGCCGCAGATGCTGATCGCGAAGATCATAAAGAAGGTCCAGGCGACAAAGGCCCCCTGCCTCCGGATGCGCCGCGCCTCTTGCCCCGATCCTCCCAGAGAATGCGGATGAACCAGCCGCTCCAACTCGCGCTCGCTATGGCGGATCAGTGCATAGACCCTCAAAAGCTTAACCCCTCCCGCGGTTGTCGCGATGCCGCCTCCGACAAGGGCGAGCCCCACCAGTGCGAGCCCGGGGGTCGGAAGCCCCGACCAGCGCGCCGCAATGGTCCAATCGTGAGATTCAAAGCCCGTCGTGGATAGAAACGACAAGACCGTGAAGGTCGCCCCCCAGAAAGACCGTATCGCCGCCCGCAGCCCCTCAAGGCTGCTCAGATCGAAACCCACAAAGAAATGCCGAAGGAAGAAAAGCGTCGGCACGAGAAGTACAAGTCCGGCGCCGAGCCTGAATTCGGGATCTTTCCAAAGCGAGGTTCGCTCCTCACCGAGCAGTCCGCGAGAGAACGTCAGACGCGAGATGGCGAAGAAGAAAAACGGGAACATGATCAATTCCCCAAGGATCCCGCTCTCGGCAGGGTAAAGCCCCCCGATCGACGATATGCCCGAGGTCGACATCACCGACATCGCGTGAATGACCGCAACGAAGGGGGAATCTCCTGCAAGGATCAACCCAAGCCACAGAAGACCTGTCGCACCGGCATAGAGCGGAGCGAGCTTGGCGGCAAAGTGAATAAGGCGCTGCGAAGGATCCCCAACGGGCGCCGACTTGTCCCGACCCTGCCCCAGATGCGCTATAGGCTCACGCATCCGCACTTCGAAACCGGCAAGGTTCAGCGGAGCCAGAAGCGCGACCGCGACAACCCAAATGAACAGCCCGCCAAGCCAGCCAACCAGCCCGCGCCACAGATGCAGCGATTGCGGCAACACATAGGGGCGATCAAAAATGGTCGCGCCAGTGGTCGTGAAAGACGAGACCATTTCAAACCAAGCGCTCAAAAAGCCATAGCTGCGGGTCAATTCAAAGAACGGAACCGCAAGCATGGCCGGCAGCAACAGATAGGCGCCGATGAGGGTCGAGAGGTGGCTGCGGGTTTGGCTCTTGGGCTTGGTCCCGCTAGACGCTATCGCGATAAGGTTGGTCAGGATCGCAAACAACACCATCCAATAAAAGAAGACCCTGCTTACAACGTGATTGCCGATTGCCAGCGCATGGATCGACGGAACGATCATGGCCACCGATCCGATTGCCATCAAAAGCACGAAGAGCGGAAGGCTGGCGAGCCGGGCGTACATCAGAAGAAGTCGATCGAGACCTGTAGAAGGCGCTCGACCTCTGGAACGTCATGCGCCATCGCGAAAATGGCGATCACGTCGCCTTCGTCGATCCGCAGGCTGCCGGTCGGTTTGACGAGCTTGCCCTCTTTCATGACCGCCCCCAGAAGCACTCCTTCAGGGAAAGCAATGTCGCGGATCCGCTGCCCCGAGATCGGCGATGTGCCCAGAACCTGCGCTTCGATCAATTCAGCCTCGGCATCCCCGATGGAATAGACGCCCCGCACGCGCCCGTGGCGGATATGGCGGAGGATCGAGCTGACGGTTGTTGCGCGCGGGTTGATATAGGCGTCAATTCCGAGCGGAGCCATCAGCGGCGCCAAGGTCGGATCGTTGACGAGGCAAATCGTCATCGAACACCCCATCGCCTTCGCCCTAACGGCCGCAAGCATATTGGTCTTGTCGTCATCCGTGACAGCAAGAATGGCATCCGCGTTTTCGACATTGGCCTCGCTCAGAAGGCCCGAGTCGAGACCGTCGCCATTCAAAACGATCGTTCTATTAAGCGAATCCGCCGCGATTTCGGCTCGCGCACGGTCGCGCTCGATGATCTTGACGCGCACGCGGTCTGTCCGACGCTCGAGCTCTTGCGCCACGGCCAAGCCAACATTGCCGCCACCGACGATAACCACGCGCTCTTGCTTCTTCGTCGATTTGCCGAAGATTTCGAGCGTACGGTTCACGTCTTGCGTTGCGGCGAAGACATAGCACGCATCGCCAGCAAAGATCTGATCACCCGGCGCAGGGGCAAAAAGGCTCCCGTCGCGGCGAATGCCGACGACGATAGCCTGAAGGGTCGAGAAGAGGTCCGTCAGCTGCCGCAAGGGCGTATTAATGACAGGGCAATCTGCACCGATCATGATGCCCAAGAGCTGGGCCTGACCGTCGAGAAAGCTCTCGGTGTCAAAGGTGGCCGGTGCCGACAGGCGCTGAAGCGCCGCCTCGGCGACCTCTTTTTCAGGGCTGATAAGCACGTCGATCGGCATATGCTCGCGCCGGTAGAGGTCAGAGTAAGCCGTTTCGAGATAGGACTGAGACCGGATGCGGGCGACCTTGCGCTGAACGGAAAAGACCGAATGCGCCACCTGACAGGTCACCATGTTGACCTCGTCGGAATGGGTTGCGGCAATGATCATATCCGCGTCACGGGCCCCGGCCCGCTCAAGAACGTCCGGATAGGAGGCATGGCCCACCACGCCACCAACATCGAGGGTTTCGGTCGCGCGGCGCACAAGCTCTGAATTCAGATCGACAATGGTCACATCATTTTGCTCGCCCGACAGATGCCGCGCGATTTGCCATCCGACCTGACCCGCCCCGCAGATGATGACCTTCATGACCGCTCCTTCAGGATTCCGGTGGCTTCGTGGTGCCAGAGTGCCATGTTCGGGTCAACCGCTCAGTCTTCTTCCACAAAAGCGACACGGCCGCCCGCCTTGTTGGCGGTCGTGACCCCGAGCGATTTGAGTTTGCGGTGGAGTGCCGAGCGCTCCATTCCCACAAACGACGCGGTCCGGCTGATATTGCCGCCAAAGCGGTTGATCTGGGTCAGGAGATATTCGCGCTCGAAAAGCTCTCTTGCCTCGCGCAGCGGAAGGGTTGCCAACGCGCTTCCCAGAACCACGCGGCCTTCCTCTCCCTGCGGCTCGTCGCCAGAAGGCAGCTCGCGCGCCGAAATTGACTCGGTGGTTTCCCCAAGGATCAGAACGCGTTCGACAACGTTCTTGAGCTGCCTGACATTGCCCGGCCAGTTCATCGTTTGCAGCATGGCGCGCGCATCGTCCGCGAGCTTGCGCATCGGTAGCCCCTGAGACCGGTTGAGTTGAGCGATGAAATGTTCGGCCAGCATCGGGATATCCTCGCGGCGCTCTTCCAACGAAGGCACATGGATCGGCACGACATTCAGCCGGTGATAGAGTTCCTGCCGAAACTCGCCTGTCTTGATCAGATCCGCCAAATCCCGAGTGGTCGAGGAAATCACCCGCAGATCAACCTGAACCTTGCCCGCACCTCCGACGCGGGTGAACTGCTGATCCACCAGAACCCGCAGGATCTTGGATTGGGTGCCGAGCGGCATATCGGCAACCTCGTCGAAATAGATGATCCCGCCATTGGCCTGCTCAAGAAGCCCCTTCTCGACCCCACGATCAGGGCTTTCGCGGCCGAACAAGACCTCTTCCATCCTGTCCGGCTCGATTGCCGCCGAAGCCACGGTGACGAAAGGCGCTTCTGCCCGGTTCGATTGGGCGTGTATATAGCGCGCGGCGATCTCTTTGCCCGCCCCCGGCGCGCCGGTCAGCATGACCCTGCCGTTCGAGCGCGTGACCTTGTCGAGCTGACCCTTGAGCGACCGGAACGCGGCACTATCGCCAAGCATTTCGGCGCTGGGCGCATCGCCGCGCTTGAGCTCTTGATTTTCGCGCCGCAGGCGAGATGTCTCCATCGCCCGCCGGATCACGACCAAAAGTTGATCAATGTTGAAGGGCTTTTCGATGAAATCGTAGGCCCCCTGCTTGATCGCCGCGACCGCGATCTCGATGTTGCCATGTCCGGAAATGATCACAATCGGGATCTCGGGATGATCCCGCTTGACCGATTTTAGAATGTCGATCCCGTCCATGTGGCTGTCTTTCAGCCAAATATCGAGGATCATCAGCGCGGGCTTTTCCTTGGCGATCTCGGCCATACATTGATCGGCATTGGCGGCAAGACGCGTCGTAAACCCTTCATCTTTCAGAATATCTGAAATGAGCTCGCGAATATCGCGTTCGTCGTCAGTGATTAAAATATCGCCCATAACATCCTCATACGGGTAGTTTTTCTGCCGCCGCCGCACCCGGCAGTACTGGCAGATCAATCACGGCCATCGCGCCAAAGCGATCAGAGCCGTCAAAAGGTTCGGCATCGAGAAGCATCAGCGTGCCGCCGTGCTCTTCGATGATCTTCTTCACGATAGGCAGGCCAAGGCCCGTCCCTTTTTCGCGGGTGGTGACATAGGGTTCGAAAAGGCGCGCGCGGTCTTCCGGAAGGCCGATACCGTTGTCCGAGATGGAAATGCGGGCGCTGTGTCCTTCGGTGTTCAATGCAACGCGGATCTCGGGAGAAACAGCAATATCTGGCTGCTTTTCCCTTAATGTTTCAATGGCTTCTCCGGCGTTCTTGATCAGGTTTGTCAAAGCCTGACCGATCATCGTCGCATCGATATCGGCCAGAACGGCCCCCTCCGGAATGTCGGTAACGAATTTGACCCCCGGTTGCCCCGCGATCTGAAGTGTCACCGCGTCGCGCAAAAGTGCGGCCAGATCGCTTGTCATCCGATCCGGTTCGGGCATTCTGGCAAAGCGGGAGAATTCATCAACAATGCGCCGCAAGTCATTGGTTTGCCTGACAATCACTTCGGTCATCTGCCTCAGATCATCGCCTTCACCGCCAAGCTTGCCCGCGAACTTGCGCTTGATACGCTCGGCCGAAAGTTGGATCGGCGTCAGCGGGTTCTTGATCTCGTGGGCAATCCGGCGGGCCACATCGCCCCAAGCGGCAAGACGCTGGGCGCTGACAAGATCGGTCACGTCGTCAAAGGCCACCACATAGCCTTCAAGCATCCCGTCCTCGCCTTTCCGCGTGGAGAGCCGCGCCAAGAGGGCCTCTTGCTTGCCGCCACGAATGATATTGACCTGCTCTTGAACAACCTCGCGGCCATCAGACTGAAGGGTCTCAAGAAGAGTGCCAAATTCGGGAACCGCAACCGAGAGCGGGCGGGCTTCC
>Ga0181563_10004745_pt1 | contig 12604 bp, 11 predicted proteins | sample 011ome_25_FD_133759 | JGI IMG/M metagenome (GOLD analysis project Ga0181563, IMG submission 133759) | Coastal salt marsh microbial communities from the Groves Creek Marsh, Skidaway Island, Georgia - 011512CT metaG (megahit assembly) | ecosystem: Environmental > Aquatic > Marine > Intertidal... | reverse complement strand
GTAGCGAGAGGGAGATTTGAACTCCCGACCTCAGGGTTATGAATCCTGCGCTCTAACCAACTGAGCTACCTCGCCAAATTTCTTACTCGTTTTTAGTGGATGTTTTAAATTAATGGTTATATTCAAAAACATCTTTTTCTTCCAAAGCTAAATTTTCCACATGAAAACTTAGCGTGACCACCCCCTCAAAACGGAATGCAAATATGAGGGCTTGTTGGTTGAAATGCAAATTGAGAAGTAATTTAGAATGTAAATATTTCGAAAATTTTCCAGTCCCTCATGCTTGAAAACCAATTTATAGCTGATTATCAATTAAATGCTTCAAAAAAAATCGTGTATTCGTATTTAAGCACTGCTAGCGGTCTGCAAGAATGGTTTGCAGATGAAGTACGAATCAATGAGGATAAAGATTTCATCTTAAATTTCGATCAAGAAGATCATTATGCCAAACTAACGGTCCTCAAGGCAAATCTGCATATCCGATTAGATTTTTTTGATCCTAAGAAGACACATGAACAAGTTGAGTCTTACATTGAGTTTAAATTGGATGAAACCGAATTGACTCAATCCCTTTTTTTGAAGGTAATAGACCATTCTAATTTTTATGATTTAGAGGAACTTGAGGTGATTTGGGATGGATTAATTTCCAATTTAAAGGAAATTATTGGAGGATAAATCCACTAAAGGGGTGACAGAATTCATCGAGAAATTCACTTTCTTTGCTTGGATTTATGCAGATGAAAAAACTAGATAAACTAATCCTTAGCTCCTTTTTAGGTCCATTTTTACTCACCTTTTTGGTAGTGGATTTTATCCTGCTGCTCGTCAATATGTTAAAGTATTTTGACGAAATTTTTGGAAAAGGGTTGGGATTCTGGATTTATGTAGAACTCATCAGTTACTTCGTAATCAGCATTTCCCCTATGGCTTTACCTTTAGCCATGTTGCTTTCCAGTTTGATGGCTTTTGGTAATCTGGGTGAGCATTTTGAATTAACTGCTATCAAAGGAAGTGGTATCTCGTTAACTAGGGCAATGCGTCCTATAGGTATTTTTGCTTTGTGTTTGACATTCCTTGCCTTTCTTTCTAACAATTACCTTGTCCCCAAAATAAATCTTAAAACCTTTTCACTTTTGTACGATATCCGGATGAAAACCCCTTCATTAGATATAAAAGAAGGTATTTTTTATTCTGGAATTCCAAATTACAGCATTAAGGTTAACCAGAAATTGGACGAAGTACGGCTCAAGGATTTGGTAATCTACAACCACAGTCAAGGTCAAGGCAATTTGCAAGTAACGCTTGCAGACTCTGGTCGGATGGAAACATTTAACAACGACATGTATTTGAAATTGACTCTGTATTCTGGACACAATTACAAAGAAGCAAGGTCGACAAGGGGGATTTCGGAAGCACCAATTGAATTTTCAAGAACAGCTTTTCAAGAAAATGTAATGGTATTTGACCTTTCGGCATTTCAACTAAATCGCACACCGGAAAATCAATGGTCTACAAATAGAGCAATAAAAACTATTGAGGAAATTCGATACGGATTGGACTCTATCCATTTAATAGTAAATGATCTCAAATACCAGAATTTTATCACTGCAGCTAGTACTTACCCCCTTTTTACCCAAAATAAGGTCTTAAATCCTGCTCCTGAAATCGTGAGGGAAAAAGCACGTTTTGATACCTTACGCAGGCTTCGAATTCTGAAGGAAAGAGAAGAGGGGTCACCTAACTTTGTGGATACTACTTATTCACTAACTGAAGGTGTTTTGATGGATTCGATGGCCTTAGAAATAAACCAAAATTCTTCTAATTCCGATTCAAGCCAAAAAAGGTCGATTCCAGAAAGAAAGAGATTAAAGCAGGATTTAAAAATCGTTAAAATCGAAGGCGAACCAGATGTATCTCAAAAATTGATTGAACCAAGTATTTTACATGGTTCGAGCTCAAATGAATTGCGTACTACTACCTTAACAGATACTGAAAAGCATTTGCTAGACTCCATTTTTTTCGAACGTGGATATTTCAGTAATGCACTTACACTTGCATTAAATAATTCAAGAAATCTAAAGAATTCATTTAACGTGAAATTTAGTCAAGTAGATGGACAACTTAGAGAATTTAGAAGGTATGAAATTGCTTGGTATCAAAAATATAGTCAAGCTATTGCTTGCTTTGTGATGTTTCTAATTGGTGCCCCACTAGGTGCAATTATTAAAAAAGGTGGATTAGGTATGCCCGTCCTTATTTCAATTTTATTCTTTATCCTTTTCTATATGTTGAGCATTACAGGAGAAAAATGGGCTAAAGAGGGAATTGTGGATCCCTTACTTGGTACAATCTTTTCAAATCTTTGTTTGCTTCCCTTTGGTTTCTTTTTCTTGAGGCAGGCTAGAAAGGATGCTCGCTTATTCGAATCTGATTTTTACTTGGAACTAAAAAAGAAATTGGAAGGGTTTATTTCTTCGAGGTTTTCTATTTGATTTTCTTGTTTCAAAATTGGATTTTAAACCTTACCTTTGTCATTGTTTTATAAAATTTAGCTAAACATGTATTTAACACCAGAGAAAAAACAAGAGTTGTTTAAGAATCATGGACGGTTAAAATCTGTAACTGATACAGGATCTCCTGAATCACAGATTGCCCTCTTTACCCACAGAATTCAGCATTTGACTCAGCATTTGAAGTCGAATAAAAAAGATCACTCTTCTAGATTGGGATTGATGAAACTTGTTGGAAAGAGGAGAAGTCTTCTAGACTACCTCCATAAAAGAGAAATCGAGCGTTACAGAGCAATTATAGCTGAGCTCGGAATTCGTAAATAACAGTAAAGTAGGGTTCTCTTTCTTGAGAACCTTACTTTTTTATTTTTCAACTAGGAATTCTTTATTTTTTATTAAAAAGTTAAATTCTACACGTTTATATGTTACCAAACTTGATCACCAAGACCATCACTTTACAGGATGGCAGAGAAATTAGTATTGAAACCGGAGCTTTAGCTAAGCAAGCTGACGGTTCGGTTGTTGTGCGGATGGGTAAAGCAATGCTCTTAGCTACTGTAGTGGCTAAAAAAGATGCTTTAGAAGGAGTAGATTTTTTACCATTATCTGTGGACTACCAAGAGAAATTTGCTTCTTCTGGAAAAATACCAGGTGGATTTTTGAAAAGAGAAGGAAAACTTTCGGACTATGAGGTCCTTATCAGTAGAATTGTAGACCGTGCAATTCGTCCAATATTTCCAGATGATTACCATGCAGACACGCAAGTAATGATCACGTTGATGTCTCATGACGAGGAGGTTCTTCCTGATGCACTCGCAGGATTAGCTGCTTCTGCAGCGTTAGCAGTATCTGATATTCCTTTCAATGGTCCTATTTCTGAAGTTCGCGTCGCCAAAATTGATGGAGTTTATGTGATCAATCCCAAGCCTGCTGATTTAGCGAAAGCTACTTTGGAGTTTATCGTAGCTGGTTCCCTTGATTTCATTCTAATGGTGGAAGGGGAAGCCTCTGAAATTCAGGAAGATGAGATGGTTGAAGCTATTCAGTTTGCACACGAGGAAATCAAAAGACATTGCCAGGCGCAGGTGGAATTGACTAAGCTAGTTGGCAAGGAAGTAAAAAGAACCTACAGCCACGAAAAAAGTGATACTGCGCTTTATGAGCACATGAGAGCAGCGACTTACGACAAACTTTTTGATTCAGTAAATCGTCAAATCGCGAATAAATCTGAACGAGCTGCTTTGGTAAAAGAAATAAAAGAAGAATATGTAGCTAGTCTAAGTGAAGATCATGGTTTTGAAACTAGCTTAATTGGACACTATTTCCATAAAATTCATAAGGAAGCCGCTCGTAACCTTACCTTGGAAACAAAAAAGCGTTTGGATGGTAGAAATCTAGACGAAATTAGACCAATTTGGTCTGTAGTAGATTACCTTCCATCAGCGCATGGATCTGCGGTATTTACCCGTGGAGAAACTCAGTCCGTAACGACCTGTACCTTGGGTACAAAAATGGATGAGCAAATGATAGATGGAGCGGTAATTTCCGGATACAATAAGTTTTACTTGCATTATAATTTCCCTGGATTTTCGACGGGAGAAGTAAAACCTAATAGAGGTGTAGGTAGAAGGGAAGTGGGGCATGGTAACTTAGCCATGCGTGCATTGAAAAAAGTACTTCCTGCAGATGCTGAAAATCCATACACGATTCGTATTGTTTCTGACATTTTAGAATCCAATGGATCGTCTTCAATGGCTACCGTATGTGCTGGCTCTTTGGCATTAATGGATGCAGGTGTTCAGATTTCTTCTCCAGTGACAGGAATTGCGATGGGGATGATTTCTGATTCAAAAACTGGCAAGTATGCAATACTTTCTGATATCCTGGGAGATGAAGATCACCTTGGGGACATGGACTTTAAGGTTACAGGAACTGCAAAGGGCATTACAGCATGCCAAATGGATTTGAAAGTAGAGGGCTTAGATTACTCTGTTTTAAAAGAAGCTTTGTACCAAGCGAAAAAGGGTAGACTTCATATTCTAGAAGAAATATCCAAGACTTTAGCTACTCCAAAAACGGAACTTAAGCCACATACCCCGCGTTCATTCTTAATGTGGATTCCAAAGGAATTGATTGGTGCAGTCATTGGCCCTGGAGGGAAGGTAATTCAAGAAATCCAGAAAGACACGTCAACAACTGTGGTGATTGAAGAAATTGAAAACCAAGGAAAGATCAGTATTTATTCAGCAAATCAGAACAACATGGATGCTGCAATTCGACGTGTAAAAGCGATTGTAGCGCAACCAGAAATTGGTGAAGTTTATACTGGTAAGGTGAAAAATATTCAAGCCTTTGGTGCATTTGTGGAATTTATGCCTGGTAAAGATGGTTTACTTCATATATCCGAGATTAAATGGGACCGTCTAGAAAGTATGGATGGGGTGTTGGAACCTGGAGAAGAAATTACGGTGAAATTGATTGATGTGGACAAGAAAACAGGTAAGTTCAAATTGTCTAGAAAGGCTTTACTTCCTAAACCAGAAAAACCAGTATCAAACGTCTAATTCCTACCTGACTGTTATCCTAAGAACGATTAAGTTTAACATATACCTAATAATTCATCCTGAATGAGGCAGCTAAAAATTAGCAAACAGATTACGAACAGAGAATCACAATCTCTTGACAAATACTTGCAAGAGATCGGAAAAGTAGATCTGTTGACGGCCGATGAAGAGGTTGTTTTGGCCAAAAGAATCCGAGAAGGGGATCAACTTGCCTTGGAAAAACTGACTAAAGCCAACCTTCGATTTGTGGTTTCTGTAGCTAAGCAATATCAAAATCAAGGCTTATCACTAGGTGATTTGATCAACGAGGGAAACCTGGGTTTGATTAAAGCAGCACAACGATTTGACGAAACGCGTGGTTTTAAGTTTATTTCTTATGCGGTTTGGTGGATTAGACAATCGATTCTTCAAGCACTAGCTGAACAATCACGTATTGTTCGATTGCCTCTAAATCGAGTGGGTTCTTTAAATAAGATATCAAAGACATTTAGTGAATTGGAGCAAAAATTTGAGCGTGAGCCTTCCCCTGAAGAATTAGCTGAAGTGCTCGAAGTATCTGCTTCTGAGGTGGTTGATACGATGAAGATTTCTGGTCGACACGTTTCTATGGATGCACCATTCGTCCAAGGCGAAGAAAATAGCCTACTGGATGTTTTAGAAAATGACGGCGATGAAAAGCCTGACGATGGGTTGATGAATGACTCACTCCGAAAGGAAGTTCAACGCGCTCTTTCAACTCTTACTTCAAGAGAAGCGGATGTAATCACACTTTATTTTGGATTGAATGGAGAGCATGCTATGACCTTGGAAGAGATTGGCGAGAAGTTTAATCTTACCCGAGAACGTGTTAGACAAATAAAAGAAAAAGCAATCCGAAGATTGAGGCATACCTCGCGTAGCAAAACCCTCAAACCATATTTGGGATAATTTCATTACGGGGGGCTTTTGCCCCCTTTTTGATTTTTAGGAAGTTGAAATGATTTTCCTTTCTAAATTTTACAATTGGATTTCTGGAGTAATAGATATCAAATTTTAGTGCACAAATTATTTAAGTCAAGAATCAAGAGATGGAACAAGTAAAAGTGTTGATCATAGGATCAGGACCAGCAGGCTATACTGCCGCTATTTATGCCGCTAGAGCCGGTATGAACCCTGTATTGTATACAGGAGGACAACCTGGTGGACAATTGACTATTACCACAGATGTAGAAAATTACCCGGGATATCCAGAGGGTATTATGGGTCCTGAAATGATGGAAGATTTTAGAAAGCAGGCGGAGCGATTTGGTACTCAGGTTCGTTATGGTTTGGTGACTCAAGTTGATTTTAATGCGCAGCCACATCGAATAGTGGTGGATGATCAGAAAACGATTTTAGCTGATACTGTGATTATTAGTACAGGTGCTTCTGCCAAATGGTTGGGATTGGAAAGTGAAACACGCCTAAATGGAAGAGGAGTTTCTGCTTGTGCCGTTTGTGATGGATTTTTTTTTAGAGGCCAAGAAGTGGCTATTGTAGGCGCTGGGGATACAGCTTGTGAAGAAGCCTCTTATTTAGCAAATATCTGTTCAAAGGTTTATATGATCATTCGTCGGGATGAAATGAGAGCCTCTCAGATTATGCAGAATCGAGTTAAGAATAATCCAAAGATTGAAATTCTTTGGAATACGGAAACCCAAGAAATTTTGGGAGACCAGGAAGTCACTGGAATGCGAATTATTAATTCAAAAACAAATGAAATTTCTGAAATCCCAATTTCTGGCTTCTTTGTTGCTATAGGTCATCAGCCGAATACCGAGATCTTTAAAAATTTTATTTCGATGGATGCCGCTGGCTATATTCAAACGATACCTGGAACTTCAAAAACTAACATAGCTGGTGTTTTTGCTTGTGGTGATGCCCAAGACAATGTATATAGGCAGGCTGTAACTGCTGCTGGAACAGGCTGTATGGCTGCATTAGATGCTGAACGCTACTTAGCAGCCTTAGAAATTCACTAAAAATCACAATGAAGAGCTTAATTCTTCTCATTTTCTTTATAGGTCAACTAAGCGTCTGCCTAAGTGTTGGGCACGCCCAAGTGGTGACAAATAAGGATAGTACTTTTTACAAAGGTGGTTCCACTTTAAACGAGAAGAAGAGTTTTGATTTTAAAGAGTTTACCAAAGGGTTTCCAAAAATCATCAAAAAGAATACCTCAAAAAATAATTCTTCTACAGATCGAATTAATATTGAGCTTAGGCAGTTTGATGAAGTAAGCTATTTAAAGAATCTTTCTAGTCAAACGGATTCCCTCTTGTTTCAAAATTCAGTTGATTTAGAGCGTATTCGGTCCATTATAAGTGAAGACCCATTTACATTGGATTGGGCTCCTACTAATGAATTAATTCAAGTTTCTGATCAGGTCCAAATAGATAATGTTTGGATAACTGCCTTTGAGTATTTTTCAAATTGGGACACCAAAAAGGTGGATATCTACAATATTGATATTCGGGAATTTCAAGATAGTTTACTTTTAAAATTGTACGACATTCGATTGGGGCAAGGCTGGAGCATGCCACTTACGGAAATACTTGTAAATTCTCGATTTGGCCCACGATGGGGAAGGATACACCCTGGAATAGATTTGGACTTAAATACTGGCGATGCGGTATATACTGCTTTTGACGGAATCATTCGTGCTCGCTCTTATGATAGGTATGGCTATGGATATTACTATGTAGTAAGGCACAAAAATGGGTTGGAGACACTATATGGCCATTTATCCAAACATATTATGGAGGTGGGTACTGAGCTACAAGCGGGAGATCTACTTGGAAAGGGGGGGTCTACTGGACGAAGCACAGGGCCACACTTACACTTTGAGTTACGCTACAAAGGCTTGGTTTTTGATCCAGAAATTGTTTATGATTTTGAAAAATCTCAACTGATTAAACAAGAGTTACTGGTTAATAAAGAATTATTTAGCCACATAGCAAAGGCGAGAGCAGCTGCCTACCATCGAGTAAAACGAGGGGATAATTTAGGGTCTATAGCAAGACGATATGGTGTATCTGTATCCCAAATCACTCGGTTAAATGGGATTTCAAGTCGCTCTATTTTGAGAATAGGTCAGAATTTACGTGTCAAATAAATTGAATCTCATGACAAAATTAGATGTTCTAGTTTTCGCCGCACATCCAGATGATGCTGAATTGGGTTGTTCTGGAACTATTGCTGCTCAAATAGCTCAAGGAAATAAGGTGGGCATTGTGGACTTTACTCAAGGAGAAATGGGTACTAGAGGAACCCCTGAAATTCGCCTTCAAGAAGCGGAAAATGCAGCCAAGATTTTAGGGCTTACTATTCGAGAGAATTTGGGATTCCAGGATGTTTTTTTTCGAGATGATGAAGAGCATCAATTGAAATTAATTCAGGCGATTCGTAAATACCAACCTGAAATAGTCCTTGCAAATGCTGTCAATGACCGACATCCGGACCATGGTAAAGGATCTTCCTTAGCAAGTAAGGCCTGCTTTATGAGTGGTTTAGCGAAAATTGAAACATTTCAGGATGGAATAGTGCAATCTCCTTGGAGACCAAAATTTGTTTACCACTATATTCAAAACAATTACATAGAGCCGGACTTCATCGTGGATATTTCAGATTTTTGGGAATTAAAAATAAAAAGTATTGCAGCTTTTGGATCTCAATTTTATAATCCAAGTAGCCAAGAACCCGCAAGCTTTATTTCATCTCCAGAATTTTTGCCATTTATAGAAGCAAGAGCGAGAGAATTAGGCCATCGAATCAATGTCAAATATGCTGAGGGATTTACTGTGGAGCGATATATTGGCGTGTCCAATCTTTTTGATCTTAAGTAATTAGGGTGCCAATCTTCTGACCTTCCAATCTGAAGAACCCTCTTTATCGAAACACAATCGGTCGTGTAAACGGCTTGGTCTACCTTGCCAGAATTCTATTCGATGCGGAAGCAGACGGTATCCTCCCCAGTGAGGAGGTCTTGTAATTGGGGATTCCAAAAATTTCTTTTCCACTTCAGTTTGTAGGGAATCTAGAATTTCTCTCCCAGAAATCTCTTGACTTTGAGGAGATGCCCAAGCGCCTATCTGGGAACTATATGGCCTGGATAAAAAATAGGCCTCAGATTGTTCCGAACTTATTTTTGTGACATTACCCATTACTCGAACTTGGCGTTCAATTTCAGGCCAAAAAAAAGTAAGAGAAGCTTTGGAATGCTTTTCTAATTCAATTCCTTTTCTACTTTGATAATTTGTAAAAAAAACAAACCCCTCATCTAAGTCTTTAAGTAGCACTATTCTTGCATTAGGAAATCCGTCCTCTCCAAGAGTTGATAAGCACATCGCGTTTGGTTCTAGTGCTTCGGCCTTAATGGCTTCAGCCATCCATTTTTTGAATTGAAGTAGTGGATTTAATTCCACTGATTCAATTTCCATTGATTTTAAGCTGTATTCTTTTCTAATGTCCGCGAGTTTCATTTGAATTTGGGAATAAAGATGTCATTCCTTTGTGGAATTGGCTTCAAAAATTAAATTTAACTAATCTAAACCTAATTCTTGCCTATGTCCAAAGATAGGATTTCCACTCCGAAACCAGGAAACATATTGTTGTCTGAACCCTTTTTACAAGATTCAAATTTCATTCGAACAGTTCTTCTCCTATGTGAACATGGAGATGCAGGTAGCGTGGGTTTTATTTTAAATAAACCTACTATTCTTCAAATTGAAGATTTGGTGGAAGGAATTGCTCCTTACAACAGGGAGGTTTATTTAGGAGGACCTGTAGCTCAAGATACGCTCCACTTTATTTATTTTGGCAATCAAGTGGTAAAGGATAGCACTTTGGTAGGCAAGGATGTTTGGTGGGGTGGCGATTTTAATGAGTTAATTCAAAAGATTCAGGACCAATCTCTTCCAATTAATCAGGTTTTCTTTTTTCTTGGATATAGTGGCTGGGAAGTAGGGCAATTGTCACAGGAATTAAATGAGGGAGCATGGATTGTGTATCCAGATTATCTTGATGAAGCAATCATCCATTTATCTGATGCACAAATTTGGAAAACCTTAATGAGGAATATGGGTGGAGAGTTTCAATTTCAAGCAAATTATCCGATTGACCCACGATTAAATTAGCCAAAATCCCTACCTTTGACTGTAATGATTTGTATTAGTGTAGTTTTTTATGAATAAGAAAAGTAAAGAAATATCCGAGGAGGATAAGGTGACCCAAACTTCAGAAAATGTAGTGGAAGGTATTGAGCTAACTACCAATGAAATTGAAACTTCGAAGGAAGAGGAAGTTGTCGATTTGGCACAGGGGGAAAACCAAGAGATTCAGGTAACTGAAGAAATTGCTGAAAAAGCTATTGAAATTGAAGTGGATATTCCTTCTGAATCAATTGTGGATGAGGAAATTGTGGATTCAGAAGAATCTGAAGTTGAAGAAGAATCTTCAGTTGAAGAAGAACCTGTGCCTCTTGATCTTTCTGGACGAAGCAAGGCTCAACTGCTTGACTTGGTTAAGGAGAAAATAAATTCTCCCAATGCCCTTAAATCAGATAAAATAATACAGGAAATTAAAAATTCATTTGATGAGCTCTTTCACAAAGAGCGCGAGGAAGCTTTGCAGCAATTTTTAGGGGAAGGTGGAATTTCAGATGATTTTGAATTTAGAAGTTCCCCGATTGATAAAGAGTTCAACGCACTAGTTAATGACTTTAAAAAACAAGTCTATGCTTTACGAAAAGAAGCAGAAAAGCAAAAAGAAAAAAATCTAGTTGCTAAAACAGAGTTGCTAAATAGATTAAGAGAATTGGTAGATGGAGAGGAGACTACCTTGAGTATGGCAGCAGTAAAAGCCATTCAAGATTCTTGGAAATCCATTGGTCCAGTGCCTTTATCACAAAGCAGGAATCTTTGGGCTAGCTTTAATGCGTTGATGGATCGCTTCTATGACAATAGGAGTATCTATTTTGAATTGAAAGAATTAGATCGAAAGAAAAATCTGGAAAGCAAATTAGAACTTTGTGAAAAAGCAGAATCTTTAGTTCAATTAGAAGATTTGAAAGATGCAATTCAGCAATTGAATGAGCTTCATGAAGAGTTTAAGCATTTAGGACCTGTTCCAAGAGAAGAGCAAGAGCAAGTATGGCAGCGATTTAAATCTGCTTCTGATGCAATTTACGATAGAAGGAAAGAATTCTTTGAAGGTCAAAAAGATGTGATTAAAAAGAATTTGGAAGAAAAGGAGGCATTAATTCTAATTTTAACCCCTTTTGGTGAATTTAAAGCAGATCGGATTAAAGATTGGAATTCAAAAACAAAAGAAATTTTAGAACTTCAAAAAGCTTGGGAAAAAGTTGGGCCTTTGCCTAAGGAATCTAGCAAAGAGATTAATAAGGCATTTTGGTCATTATTCAAGCAGTTTTTTCACAACAAGAATCTTTTCTTCAAAGAACTCGATGACATACGCGCTACTAATCAAAAGAAAGCAGAAGAATTGATTGCGAAAGCGCAAGAATTACAAGAAAATACTAACTGGCAAACTACTGCTAATCAATTTGTTAAGTTACAACAAGATTGGAAGAAGTTAGGGCCCACTCCAGAAAAGCAGCGGGATGCTTTGTATAAAAAATTTAAAGAGGCCTGTGACACATTTTTTGAGAATAGACGAAAATCCTCAAAGGAATCGAACACAGAGTTTGAGTTAAATTTGACAAAAAAATTAGCAATTATTGACCAAATTCATGCGTTAAAATCTGTGGATGCTGGTTTGGATGAAAATCAATTGAGTGACCTGGTTAATGAATTCAATGCACTAGGGTTTGTGCCAAGGAAGAACATCAAAGAAGTTCAAGCAAAATTCAAAGAAGCAGTTGATGCGTGTTTAGATGCACTTGGGGAAAAAGGAGCTAATAAAGAAGATTTCTTGTTCAGATTAAATCTGAATAGACTTCATTCCGATCCAAATTCAGTTAAAACGTTGAATAAAAAGGAACATGGTATTCGAAAGCAGATTACTGACCTTGAAAATAGTATTACCTTATGGCGAAACAATCTCGACTTCTTTGCTGCATCTAAGACAGCTGATAAATTAAGGGAGCAGTTTGATGTAAAAATTCAAAAAGCAGAAGAAGAGATCGATAAACTGAAGAAAAAGCTGACCATACTGAAGGAATTTTAATTTTTAGGTCCTCACAATCTGAAAGATAACGTGAAACTTAAAAAATATGCGTAGTGCTTTTGGTCTAATAGGTCAATCCTTCTATATTTGCACCACCATAAAGTATTGCCTCTTTAGCTCAGCTGGTAGAGCAACTGACTTGTAATCAGTAGGTCGCTGGTTCGATCCCGGCAAGGGGCTCATAGTGAAAAAAGGAGTTACAGAAATGTAGCTCCTTTTTTTGTTTTAATTTTTTTTAGTAACTCCGAATCAAGTCCCCCATGTTCTAAATAATCAGTAGGTCTTTGGACCGATAGGTAGGCCTGTCCCGTAAACCGTGGTGCGTTG
>Ga0181563_10004739_pt1 | contig 12608 bp, 9 predicted proteins | sample 011ome_25_FD_133759 | JGI IMG/M metagenome (GOLD analysis project Ga0181563, IMG submission 133759) | Coastal salt marsh microbial communities from the Groves Creek Marsh, Skidaway Island, Georgia - 011512CT metaG (megahit assembly) | ecosystem: Environmental > Aquatic > Marine > Intertidal zone... | reverse complement strand
GGCAAACCCCGATTCCAAGAGCTAGTACCAAGGGAACGGTGACAGGCCCAGTAGTAACTGCACCACAATCCCAGGCTAGGCCAAGTACATGCTTCAACCTATCATCAGAAAACTGCATGTATAGAGTAATGCAGGATAAAATGACTACTCCAGCATAAATAAAAGGCTTGAGAGACCATCCCTTGTAAAACCTGAGCACCCCAAGAAGAACAGCGATGCCAACGCCAACACCAACGCAGTTAACGAGCATACCTGCACCGGTATTTAAAATAGTCCACAACAACGGAGCGGCTGTTGGGTCAACACCTGAACCAGCGGCCCTGAGCACACCAATAGCAGGTTCCGCAAAGGTTGCAAATGCTCCAAGTACAAAACCAAATGCTAAACTGGCAGGCAAACAAGGTATTCCAAAAATCTTCTTCCTTGGTAAAGTAGAGCCCAGTGTTTCACCAAGAGGCATTAAACCAAGTCTTAGGCCTTCCATGAAAAATGCTAGGCCAATAATAACAATCATTATTCCAACGGCTATCATTAAGGAATAAACAATTGGTAAGCCAAGGACCAAAACTTGAAATACTATTAGATAAAGAATAATAAACCAAACACACTGGATTTGCTCGACAACCTTGTCTTTGGAAAATGATAGCAAAATGCTAATCTTCTGCTTTAAGCTTAATTGAAGTTTTTTTTGATCAGATGATTGTTGTGCTGTCATAATAATAAACTATTAGGGATGAAAGAATATAGTCATTTAAAAGTACTTAAAGGTAAAGGGAAAGCATATTCCAAGATTGATCACATACTCCACGAAGCATTGGCAAGAGTTAAAGAAACTCTATTTACACCTTGATCAAGTTCGATAGGCACATTCCATGTTACTCCAATTTTGCCAAGTGCAGCCGTTCCGATTATGTAGAAATTTCCTTGAGGGATATTAGAGGCAATGGCAGAGCCGTTAATATCAGTTCTTACTCTTTTACCACGTCCATTTTCCACTTCTGAAATAAGTAAATTTCTTATCTTCTTTTGAAGATCAGGGTAACGAAATGAGTTTTTTCTAGATTTAGCCCACAACTCAGAATAGGAATCAACAGATGGAAAATCTAAAAGAGATATCCCTCCATTTGACAAAATGGTATTTAAATTTTCATTTACTATAAAAAACTCGGTGTAGAAAGCCTCTTTACTCTTTCCGTTGTAAGAAGTTACCACTGCATCAAAATTTAATGTACAGAAACTCGACAACTCATTGTTTGCAAGGTTTAGCTCGTTGTTCGTCGAACTTGATTTTAAAGAAAATTCTGGATCGGCAAGAAATACATTTTGCTTGGGAATGTTCTCGAGGCTTGAAATACGAGCTTCTAGAGCATCATTACGGTGCCTAAGATCTTTGATCTCGTTGGACTTAAGCAGTAGGCTGTTTTTAAGATTGCTAATCTCAGAATGAAATCCTGAAATTTCTGATTCTTCATAAGAAGGTTTTGGAAAATCCATTGCAATTTGCTTGGCTTCTCGGGGAGGCAGACCTTTAAGTCGGCGTACTTCAGCGAGTAGCTCATCATTGATCGATGATAGTGAAGCAATTGTTGTATCTTTGTCAGAATTAATTTTACGCAATTCTTCAATACTTTTCTGATGTTCTAAAGCCGATTCCTCAAGGTTATGAAGGGCAAGTTCAGCCCCTGTCTTAGAGATTCGATTAGTGGACTTTTTTAAATCAATATTTGGAACATCAGGAGAAGATTTGTCACTAACGATTGAATCAGCACCATTTACAATAAGGGCCTTTGAATTATTGCTGTCATTCAGGAGATCCTCAAGGTCACTAACTTTGCTTGAACTTGATATAAGACTTGAAACCTCATTATCAGTTGAATCGCTCAAAAAAAATTCTTGATCAAAATTTTGATCAGATTTTCCACAAGAGGAAATCCACAATATAAACAAAAGAAAAGAGAGACTTAATAATAGATCATTAAACTTCCGAAACATAATTAAGAACTACCAAAATATCTGTTCAACTCTTTGCAAGCACAATAATGAATAAGACCAACTTGTTATTTACAAAATATTTATTTATGAAATATTGATACCAATGTCTCATCATACCCTATTAGAGACCGATTTACTGGTTCATGAAAATCGTTTCCTAAAACAAACGATTGTATCCCTTAGGAACGAACTTGTAAAAAAAGAACAAGAATCAGAAGATTTGGTACAAGCAAAAGAAAAAGATTTAAATTCTGAGATCAATTACCTCAAAAGTGCAATAGAAAATCAAAGGTCTGAGCTTGAGAAAAAAATCATTTCGCACGAAGATGAAAAGCAGCAAATTACTCAGAACTTTAGAAATGATCATAAGCAATTCCAAAAGCTTATTTTGGGTCTAAGATCTTCATTAGAAAAAAAATCAGATGAAGTTGATGCTCAAAGGCAGAGATTATCTTCTACATTTAACCTGGAACTTACCAATTTAAAAGAACAAATCGAATCTTTGAGAGATGCACTTGATGCAAGCCGATTAGAGATTCAAGTCGCCAAACAGGAAGCAACAAGAGAAGCCTCAACTGAAATCTCTGCACTAAAAAAATCTTTGTTAAACCTGCGACAAAAAATTGAAGGATTAGGAGTCTTAAATAATCAAAAAATACAAAAAATTAGAGCAGATGCTGAAATTGAAAATGGTGGACTTCGGCAAACAATCTCCAAACTTCGAAATGAACTTGAAAAGTTTGAGTCCCAAAAAGATGATGAAGTCCAAAAAGCAATTTTAGGGAAATCAAGGGAAATTGCTGCACTCAAGTCCACTGTAACAACTACAAGAGAAAAAATATCCAAAATCCAAGCAGAGGAAGCTGCAAAAGCTCAGGTAAAGTTTTCAACATATGCACTCGAGGTAAACAACCTTAAGAAGACAATTGAGAAAATTCGAGAAGAACTTGAAAGCCAAAAACATAAAACCAGTCAAATAGAACAAGAGGCGAGAAAGTCATCTTTCGAGGAAATCAAGCAACTAAAATTAACCCTATCCAAGACTCGCGATAAACTTGAATTTCAAAAAAACTCCGAGGCCGATCACATTCAGAAAGTAAGAGCAAACAGCGAAACTGAAATAAATGTTCTTAAAAATTCAGTACAAGAGCTAAGAAAAGAGCTCGATAAAGCGTCATTTGATAAAAGTGAAGCTGTCCAGAAGGTAGAAAACACATATCGCTCGGAAATTTTGTTACTAAAACAGTCACTTTCAATTGCCCGTGACAATTTAGAGACAATCAAAGCTAGGCAAGACGACAAAATACAAAGATCTATCTCATCTATTAATAATCAAAATAGATCCTTAAAGAAAACAATCTTTGAATTAAGGGAAGAACTTGAAAAAGAATCTACTGATAAAGAAAATATAATAAACGATTTTCAATCTGCTAAAAGCCGTGAAATTATGCAGCTTAAGACCTCTCTAAGCCAAACGAGAGAAAAGCTTGACCAACAAAAGGCAAAATATGAGTCAGAATCTCAAAAGATTATTTCATTCAAAGAAAGTGAGATTACTAGCTTAAAGAATTTAATAGAAGTATTGAGAGATGAATTAGAGCACTCTAAAATTACCAGTGAAGATCTAGTACAAAAAAGCAAAAGTGAGTCAGAATCAGAGATCCAGCAACTCAAGTTATCTTTACAAAGAATGCGAGAACAGCTACAAAAACTTAGAGACAGTGCAGAAGAAAAACAGCAAGTCTCTATTGCTCATAAGGAAAGAGAAAATAGTAATTTAAAGAAGACAATATCAACGCTTAGATCAAATCTTGATGATGCTGAATTTAAATTACAGGATTCATTGCAAAAGTCAGAAGCCAAAACTAGTGCTAAGTTAAAATCGCTCAAACAAAGCCTTTCGCAAACAAGGGAAAAAATGGAGTACCTTGTTAATCAAAAAGACATAGATATTCAAAATGCTGTATCAGAAAGGGAGTCAACTATACAACAATTACAGAAAAGCATCACTCAATTGAGGGAGGAAGTAGAATTTCAGAAAAATTTAAAAATAGAAGCGATTCAAAAATCAACGGCTACTTACACCAATGAGAATTTACATTTAAAAAAGTCTATTTTGGATTTAAGGAAAGAACTAGAGAGAGTAAAAATAACAAGTGAGGACGCTATTCACAAAGCCAGATGCGAAAGAGAAAATGAAATTAAAGTTTTACAGGAAAACTTAGCAAGGCTTCGCTTAGATATTGAGGGTGAAGAAATTAAGAAACAAGAAATTGTTCAACAAGTAATAACCTCTAACCAAAATGAAATCAAACATTTCAAAAGAATGATCTCGACTCTTCGAGACGAACTTGAGCAGAGTAAAATTAATTTTGAGAAGACAAAGCAAGAAGATTTGCAAAAAAAAGAATCGGAAATGTTGCAGTTGCAGTCGACTATAATTGAATTGAGAACTAAACTTGAAAAATAATATGGTACAAAAAAAAGATAATAAATCTAAAAGAACTTCAAGGTTTTCTGATATGCTTCTACAAGTTACGAACGACCTTGCTAAAACCAAATCTTTAGACGAAGCACTTGAAGTTTTAGTAAAAATTACCACGACTACAATTGGAGCAGAAAGGGGTACCATTTTCCTGAACGACGCCTCAACCGGCGAATTATATTCACGTATTGCACAAGGAAACTTTAGAAGGGAGATCCGAATTTTAAATACCAAAGGGGTGGCAGGTTGGGTCTTCACACAAAATGAGGGTGTAATTATTCATGATGCCTACAAAGATGAAAGGTTTAATAAAGCTGTTGATGTTAGGACTGGCTTTAGAACAAAAAGTATCCTTTGTGCGCCTTTACGCACCGTATCCGGAGAGGAAATTGGTGTATCCCAAATACTTAATAAAATAGATGGTCAGTTCGAACAAGAAGACCTTGACCTGCTTGAAGCAATGACTGAACAAGCAGCTATAGCAATCCAAGGAAACATAATTGTTGAACAAATTGAAGCAGCCAGAAAACAAGAACTCGAGTTTCTCGATGTAGTTTCACAAGTTTCTTCAGAATTGGAACTAACACCTCTTCTACAAAAAATTATTACCACGATTTCCACAATGCTTGATTGTGAGAGAGCTACTCTCTTTATTAATGATGAAAAAACTAATGAGTTGTATACTGAAGTAGGTGAAGGTCTTGATGAAAAATCAGTTATCAGGTTTCCCAATCACCTAGGAATAGCTGGTACAGTTTTCACATCCGGAAAACCTGTCAATATTCCCCATGCTTATGCAGACTTGCGGTTTAACCCAAGCTTCGACAAACAAACGGGATTTTTCACAAGATCCATTCTGTGTATGCCTGTTCTAAATAAGGAAGGAAAAGCTATTGGTGTTAGCCAAGTTTTAAATAAGAGAGGTGGGTCATTTAATGCTGAAGACGAGAAGAGATTGGCTGCTTTTACTTCACAAATTTCAATGGGAATTGAAAACGCTAAACTGTTTGACGATGTTCAAAACCAAAAAAATTACTCTGAGAGTATTTTGTCTAGCATGCATGATGCTGTTCTTACCCTTGATGAAACTGGTGTTATTAAAACCTGTAATACGGCTGGACTACGCATACTTCAAGCTCCTGTTTTGAGCGAAGTACTGGGAAAAAAAGCTACAGACATTTTAACAGACCAGAATTCTTGGTTGCTTCAAAAACTAGACTCTGTAACCGAGCAAGAGGATTTCTTAGACACGGAAATCAAAATTGAAGGTGAAACTCTTTCCGTGAACATTTCTTTGATGCCACTAGTTGGACAAAAAAAAGAAAATCTCGGAGTAATGCTTATGATCGAAGATATTAGTTCCGAAAAAAGAATGAAATCTACTATGTCTAGGTATATGGATCCTGAATTAGCAGACCAACTGATGATGGGTGGTGATGGAAATGACATTATGGGGGGAAAGCAAAGTGTTGGAACAGTCCTTTTTTCGGATGTCAGAAGTTTTACCACTATTACTGAAGAATTAGGTGCACAAGGGACTGTGAAACTACTGAATGAATATTTTACGATCATGGTTGACTGCATAACGGATGAAGGTGGCATGCTAGATAAGTTTATTGGCGACGCCATGATGTGTATATTCGGCACTCCAGTGCCCCATGATGATGATCCTGATCGTGCAGTGAGAGCGGCAATTCGGATGATGACAGATTTAAATGTATTTAATGAAAAAAGGGCAACTGAAGGGAAGATGCCTATTGATCATGGTATGGGAATAAACACCGATTCTATTGTTTCAGGAAATATAGGATCTCCGAAAAGAATGGACTACACTGTAATTGGAGATGGAGTAAACCTAGCTGCAAGAATAGAAAGTGCATGTAAACAATATGGTGCTCATATTTTAATTAGTGAGTTTACACAAAAAGCAGTTAAGGCGACGTATAGAACCAGGCAAGTAGACTACATGATAGTAAAAGGAAAAACTGTTCCAGTTGGCGTCTATGAAGTATTAGATTTCCATACCGAAAAATCATACCCAAACCTTGCTGATGCTCTTGGAGTTTTTAATGAAGGATACAGATCATGGACTGACGGCAAATGGGATCAGGCCATTAAGTCTTTTAAAAATGTACATAAAATAAATCCAAACGATAAAGCAGCACAACTGTACTTAGATCGATGCGATTACATGAAAAAAAATCCACCCAAAGAGGAATGGTCTGGCGTTTGGGTAATGAAGACAAAATAGCTAATTGATAAAATGAATCCAAGAACCCATTTGGAAAAAGCAATAAATTTAAATCCTGATTTTTCAGAAGCGTATTTTGAACTTGGATTACTCGAAAAACTAGAAGGAAACCAAGCGGATGCTCTAAAATTATTTAAAAAAGCCGTATCAATAAACAAAAATTTCGCAGAAGCAGAATGTGAGCTTGCCATTACCCTAATGAACACTGGGGAGCTTGAGGAATCGAAAGACCATTTTCTAAATTCTTTAGAAATTAATCCTAATTATGCAGATGCCTATTATAATTATGGATTATTACTGACCAAGTTACATGATATTGAGGAAGCTAAAAATAACTTCGATAAGGTAACTGAAATCAATCAGAATTACGCAAAGGCTTATTATCAAAAAGCAAGGTTACTTGTACATGCTGATGATTATGAGTCAGCACGGAAAAACTATGAAACAGCGATCGATATAGATAATGAATTTGTAGACGCTCATTACTACATGGCCAAACTTTTGTCCGGAGGTGTAGCAACAGATAAAGAAGGTACTATTATCGACAGGACCGATATACCTGAAGCAAAAAAACACCTACATAAGATCCTCAAACTTAAACCAAATCACATTAAGTCCTTGTATAATCTTGCTAAGATTGACTACGAAAAAGAAGATTTTAACCGGGCAAAAACAAATCTTAACAAAGCAATTAAGCTGCACCCTAAATACTGGAAGGCTCAGTTTCTGCTTGGAAAATTATACCTCAAAATTGAAGACACACAAAGTGCAGAAAAAAACTTTCTACTTTCAATACAGAACCATGAGATAAACCCAAAATCTTACTATGAATTAGGAAATATTTATTTCAAGCAAAGTGACTTTAAAAGAGCTGAAGAGTTTTTCAATAAATCCATTAGCCAAGAAGACGAAAACGCCAAAGCACACTATTATGTGGCTAAAATACACAGTAAAAATGGTGATTCAGCACAAGCAAAGAAACATTTTTACAAATCTCTAGAGATTGACCCAGAATATGCGAATACATATTATGAACTAGGACACCATTGCTTAAAATTTGATGAAATAAACGAAGCAAAAATTCATTTCCAAAAAACAACTGATATAGACCAGAATTTTGCTAAAGCTTACTATTACCTCGCCAAATCACTAAATAATCCATCAGAATACGACCAAGCATTTAGAAATTATGAAACGGCACTTGAAATCGACCCACAGATGGAAGAATGCCATTACCATTTCGCCAGCTTACTAATAAATGGCTCAAAACTCCAAAATGACGGCACATTAGTCAAAGAACCTGATTTGCACCTTGCTGAAAAACACTTATGCAAAGCAATAAAAGTGAATCCCAACTTTTTTAAAGCTCACTATAAAATTGGAAAGCTGAAAAATATTCAGAAAAAATACGAAGAAGCTCTTGCATGCTTTAAAAAATGCATAAAAATTGAAAATGATTACGCAAAAGCTCATTATGAGATCGCGTTGCTGCTTATCAAAAAAAAAATACAGTCCCTACCCCTAACAAATAACTCGGAATAACAGGTTTTTGTGCTCGATCAAGAAATTACAAATCATTTGGAATATGCTGTTTCAAGTGATCCGAAAAATCTAGATATTGTAAAGCTAGCAGTAAAGTTTTATTTAGAAAAAAACGATCTTTTAAAAGCAGAAAGTATTCTTGGAAATTTTGGCTGTAATAACAAATCTGATTTAATTTTTTTTTTAAAGTCCCAAATAGCCCTTAAAAGAAAAGAGTATAAAAAGGCATCTGAGTATATAGCTACTTGTATTGGACTTAACCCTTCAATCGAATATCTTTCTATCGCATACCAAATCGAATTACATAATGGAGATAAAAATAAACTCTTTGAGTACCTTAACCTTCTTGTCGAGAAAGACTCCAAAGATGGCTGGCATTACTACGAATTAGCAAGATTATTAGATGCAGAATATGATTATCAACGTATATTTTATTTAATTGAAACAAGTATCTCTCTGTTACATTACAATGAAAAACCAATCATATTAAAATACGAAATTTTACAAGAAAATCGCTTGGATTTACAAGGTACACCCTTCTACAAGACCCAAGACAACATTTTAAGAGAATTAAATCAAATTGTTAAGCTAGATCCAAAGAATCACATGCTTGGTTATTATGTTGCTCAAGTAAATTATAAAAATAAAAATTTCGATAATTCCATATTAATACTTGAAAAAAAATCGATCAATAATGAAGACTTTTTATTATTAGGAAAGTGCTTCATGGAGAAAAAAAATTATCTTAAGGCGATAAAATTCTTCAATAAAATAAAATTACCAAGAAATGAAATGTTTCTCATAAATAAGTTTAAAGGTATTTGTGCACTACATTTGAAAAAGTATTCAGATGCCAGAAAATATCTTTTATGTGCGTATGATTTGTATGATGTTGAGCAAGAAAAAAATAAGAGATTATACGATTTTCACATTAAAAATAATGAATTCAAAAAAGCAAAAAACGTTCTAATTTCAAAAATTAAGATAAGAAATTTCATGTCTGATATTTGCATGATGCTTCATCAATTCAGAGATGTACCAGATGATAAGGATTACCTAGAAAAGGCTTTAAATGTAAACAACCAGAACAGCAATGCATTATACGAGATGGGTTTGTTTCATAAAAAAACCTGTACTCAAGAAGCATTAACATACTTTTTGAAATGCGTTCAATATGACTGGACAAATAATAAGGCACATCACCAACTCTCCTTATTGTACAAGGAACATGGTCAGATCAAAAATTATATTAAACATAAAAAGATATCTGAACAGCTAGACTGAAATCTACAACTAACTATTAATTGAGATCTCTTAATTTAAATTTTTGATATCCTTTCTGTGCATAAAAAAAGAAATTGGAACGCTCAGAAGGTAAAAAATTCCGACAGAAAAAAGACATAGCCACATTTCTTTGATAAATATTGCCACAAATAGACACACGATAATAAGCACAAAAAGTGCTTTTCCTGAGGATACACTTAGACGAATATTACGAAATGAAAAAGTTGGAATCTGTGATATAAGAAGTACAGAAATTAAACCTACCCATAATAAAAGCAGATAGGAGTAGTCAAGAATTTGAAAGCCTAGGTCAAAGCGGTTGCAAATAAAATTGAAAGATAATGGCAACAAAACTAATCCTGCTCCAGCTGGTGATGGGACACCAATAAAATATCCTTTTTTTATAATGTTATCGTTTTGCTTCTCCTGTGTCATAACATTAAAGCGGGCTAATCGGAAAGCACAACACATAGTGTAAAAAAGAAATGGAATCCAAAACCAACCTAAAATCTCACTGTTGTTATGAACTGGAAGAGAGTCTTTAATCCAGAGAAATGATATAATTGAAGGTGCAACGCCAAAACTTATAGCATCTGCAAGGCTATCTAGTTCAGCTCCAAATCTAGAAAATGCTCGTAATAGTCTAGCTGACAAACCGTCTATCATATCAAAGCATGCAGCAACAAGAACACACAAAGCTGCATTTTGCCAATCTGAATCTAACGCAAATCTAATACCCGTAAGACCAGTACAAAGTCCAATCGTTGTAAAGATATTTGGAAGAAGTTTGATGAATGACAGTCTTTTGGCTTTATGTCTGATATTCGTAAATAACCTATGTTTGTAACAGATTGCAAGATCGCAAATGTCTACGTGCCACTCGATGCTCCAACCCATAAGACCGATTAATAATACGCTGCCATAATTCGGCCCACATTTTATCATGTGGATTGGATATGCCAGCAACAGTGCATGAGTATGAGTCTGTGTAAAACATAAAGAAATGGGAAGTATTTTCGGAATCTTCTAAATCACTGTATACCTTTGTATTTCTCAATCTTTGTAATTCAGAAAACAGATATTCATTACTATCAATATAGCCACATGAAATTTCAACTTTAGGAATAATTTTTTTTTCAGAAACCAAAATTTCTCTTAATGGAGTTAGAATCCGGGTTACTTTCAGCATCACTCTACTCTTGTAGTCAACAAGGTCAATCGTTGTCTCCATGCCAGATAAAGGAAATCTTGAGAGCCTAAAACAAAATTTTTCTGATTTAGGAGTAGGCAAATCAAGCGTAGCAACTATACTAGAATTTAAACTTTCAAGTCTTTGGGGGAAAATCATGTCGGAAATCAAAAATTCTAATAAGCATGAACAGTGCCAAGCAATCCCTGTATGGTATTGTTATTACATTACATTTTTCTTATTGTTTTTATCCCTACAAGGTTGTCAGAAAAAAAAATGGGATCCGAATCAACAATTTGAAAATGAAGTTGATAGAATAATACAACAAAGAGATGTTTCTATTTTGTTAGATGAGAACATTGCTAAACAAAACCTCAGGCAATTGAATCTTAAATTAAAAGATTCTGTGTATCCAGGATTGGGGATTTCTAATTTCAACAATCTCGTTGGCTCATATGGGCAAATAGTAGCTGAAAAAAACGAAGGTGGAAAAGTGTGGATAACAATTAAATATTTCTGGAAAGATGTCGTCGCTCAACATTTCGGGATTGATTCTTCTGAATATAAATACTGCTCGAAAACAAAATTCTACTTAGAAGTTGTTGCAAATGACACTCGAATTGTCTCTATTTCTTGGCTTTAGCCTTTGTATTTCTAGCTAGCGTAACAATTAATTTAACAACAGATCCCTGGCTTGTCATGGTTGGAACCAAGTTTGCTAATATCCAGCCATCTTTAGAGTGTATGTTTAATTCCTGAGACAATAATTTCGCAATAACCTCAGAGTTGTCATCACCTTTTACTCTCAGTCCTTCTGGACCAAGAACAATGACTTTATACTCTTTTACCATAAAGAACCTATTGATATTATAGTATAATTTGATTAAGCTTTCTCGTTATCAGCTCCATAATATTTATTGTAGTACTTATATCGGAAATAACCATAGCCATAATAACCAGAATAATAATATCCTGGTGTTTTCTTTTGAGGTAAATCGTTTAACACTACCCCCAACACATTGGCACCCGTTTCTTCGATATTTTCAATTAAATTCTTAGCTGCTTTTCTAGAAACTTTTCCATATCTAGTTACAAATAATACTTCCTCTGCTTTTCTAGCAATTGCTAAGGAATCAGGGAAAAGGCCTATAGGTGGACTATCGATTATAATAACATCAGCAAGGGTTCGTATATGATTGATGACAATTTCAAACTCAGAACTTTCAAGCATCTCAGTGGCAGCACGTGTTTTACCGCCAGAGGGAAGCAAAGATAAATTATCATGTATTGGATGTAATGCTTTTTGAGTAAAATCTGCCAATTGATCAACTCCACCTTTTGCCTGATTAATGAGTGTAACTAGACCATCGTTATTCTCAATTCCACAAAATTTGTGCAGTCCAGGCCTTCTTAGGTCAAAATCGATTAATATCGTCTTTCTCCCATGATTTGCGCAACTGTACGCCAAATTTGCTGAAATAAGGCTTTTACCTTCACTGGGTATAGCAGAGGTTACTAGAATGATTTTCGGATAATCAGCACGGGAATTCATTTGAATACGACTATACATACTTCTAAAGGATTCCGTTAACCCATCATCTAAATCATTTCCAACAATTAGTGGACGTTTAGTCTCCTCTACCTGTGAAATCTGAGGAATGCCACCAATTAAATCTTTACCTATAAAAACATCAACATCCCAGGGTGATTTGACTCGATTATCAATGAATTCAAGCAATACTGGAACTGCAATGAAAACGACAAAGAAAATAATAATTCCATTTTTTCTTATTGCGTTTTTATCTGGTGTAAAAGGACTACTAGCCAAGCTTGCAAAATTCTCGCGGTGAAGAGGATCATCTTGC
>Ga0181563_10004730_pt1 | contig 12618 bp, 10 predicted proteins | sample 011ome_25_FD_133759 | JGI IMG/M metagenome (GOLD analysis project Ga0181563, IMG submission 133759) | Coastal salt marsh microbial communities from the Groves Creek Marsh, Skidaway Island, Georgia - 011512CT metaG (megahit assembly) | ecosystem: Environmental > Aquatic > Marine > Intertidal... | reverse complement strand
TGTTGAATCACATCGTCCTGCTGGTAGTGGTGGCCGAGTATCAGTAATGAATCACCAAGTTCTTGACGAACCTTTTCGATGCGAAGGTTCAGTTCTTCATGACTTAGTGACTTGTATGATGCAAGATCATGAAGTGTGGATGGATCTGCGGTGAGGCTAACGAGGTTGTCGGTCGTCACTGATTTCGGCCTTGTCGTTTTGGGTCCAGTGGTTGGAAGTTTGCCGGTCACGGTTGCGCTTTGAACTCAGCAATTCCAAGCCCATCCAGCAGTTGACGAGACCTTTTACAACGAGAGCGTTTCGGATCTCCTTGCAACAAATCTTCCGAGGTGGAATTATAGCCAGTTTGCAATATTTTGTACTCCCTACGTCTCTCGTTCCACTTTTACCTTTATCAGGAGTTGTTTGTCAAAGCGGTCTCTGGTGGTCCGATATGGTCGATTTCGAATCGGAGCGAGCGAGGAATTCAACGGGCCACGGGCATTGCTGGAGAATCAATCGCGACTGTTTTGAATCCTCAGCGAATATTCGTATGTCCGAGTTGGGAACTTTGCGTAGCTTGACGGAAACGGGTGATCGCCACTCTTTTTCAGCAGACCAATCGTAGGTTCGTCCTTTAGGGTGAAGGCGATAGCGATCAAAGAGTTGGTAGCCGTTTTGGTTCGTGGAATCCGTGTAAATTACAGGTTGAATCCCAATAGATTCAGCAAAATCTTTGGAGAGTGCAACGCCGAACGGTTCGTAGTCCCAGCGACGCAGGTGAGGGCGATAGCAGCGCGTGCGCAAAAGTGAGTCGAGTGATCTTGCTGAGAAACAGACCACTGGATAACGGCGACAACTAACCGATGCTTGAGCGGTCAGTTGACCCTGTGCAACGATCCTCGCTAACGAGTCGATTGGGTGACGAGATAAAGCACGCTTAGGATCCTGAAGTATTTCTCGTCTGTAATTGCTTTCTGTCTCGCTGGGCCATCGATCTTGGGGGGCTCGGGTGCAGTGAATTAACCATTGATTGGACGCTAGGACGCTAGGGATGACCCACCGTGGAGATGGGGTCCTGCGTTTTTGACGAGTAACGACCGAGGGAAACGTGACGACCTTAAAATCGGGATCAAGCCTCTGCCGTGCTAAAACTGCGGTTTCGATCTTCCCGCCTTTTCTCATCCACGGCACGTAGAGCACATCGGGTATCCAAATCACTGCCTGGTCGGTGTCGGGTACCGTTGCCTCTCTCGTGGACTCCGCTACCCATTTATCGAATCGTTTGAACGAACTTGGGAATGTTGTCGACTGCTTATTCGGTGCCGTCTCCTGCGAATCGAATGATAAGGCTCGAGCTTTTTGTGTCGAACGATTGGAATAATCTTCGATCCATTCCAAGGGGATATTCCAGAGCTCTGAAGCAGCGGCGGCCCATGGTGCAATTGCCGTTTTTTTCCCAATCAGAATTCTGGCACGCATCGCTTCTGCTTTCCGCATTGCCAAGCCTAGATTCTCAGTGACCTGCATGATTCGTTCGGGCCTCGACCCAATGCGACTGCAAGTGATTCCGACTAGTAATTCAGGAAAGTCGAATCGGTCCGGGTGAATGAGCGATGCACTCGTGGTGTTGGTTCGGAATTGCCGGTTCAGTTGATCGATGCGCGCCAAGCGACGCGTTAATTGCTGTTGATTGGTCGTGTTATCGTTATCTAAACCCAACGAGTGCTTCTCCTTGGCCGCGAAAACACGTTGTCGATTCGCGGCGAATTGGCGTCTTGTGACAAGGTGGCGAAAAAAGTGCTTTGGCAATCGATCGGTAGCGTTTGGGATCTTTTGCGTTTGGGGATTGTTCGCGGACGCTATTGGTAAGACCAGTCGTCGAGAAGCAGTTTTTATTTCCCAAATTGCCCAATTCTGACTCGATCCCCCGCTCTGACAATATTTGTCGCGATTTGTTCGCCAAATGGAGCAAGCAATCCTTTACCATGGGAGCCCGCGGACACCTATGATTTTGCAGTCGTCTTAGTGGACGCAGAGATTCCGCGGCTCACTAAGTTGTTTGAGACTAGATCCCCGCTTGGGTGGGATTTGCTAGGTGCTCCGCAATTGATCGATTAAAAATTTGGGGCCGTTCTTGTCTACGAGTTGTTCCTTCGATGCGCCCGTTCAACCTGATCAGGAGTGGGCTAACGCCTTGACCCACGGGGTGGCAGCTGTCGTCGCGCTAGGAATGGGCGTGTGGCTGATCGAATCGGTGTTGAGTGAAAGAGTAGGGCTATCCATCGCGTGTCTTGCTTATGCTCTTTCGGTTTTTGGCACATTTTTATTTTCCACCTTGTCCCACCTGCTTCATCGTCGCCAATGCTTGAATACGTTACGTGCGTATGATCAGGCAATGATCTACTTGATGATTTCGGGCACCTATACACCTATTATCTATCGCTATGCATCCGATTCGATTCGAATGCCTTTGCTTTGGTTGATTTGGCTTGCAGCTTGGGCCGGGTTCATCAAAAAAGTTGCGATTCGCTATCGAGTTAATTCCATCGGGACCTATACCTACTTGATTTTAGGTTGGTTTCCTGCAATCCCTTTGGCAACGCAGGTTCCGGCAGAACTTGGTCGTTGGATGATTGCGGGTGGAGTTCTTTATTCGATGGGAATTGTTTTTCTGCTGAATGATCGTAAAGCCCGCTACTTTCATGCGATCTGGCATCTGTTCGTGATTCTTGCCAGCGGATGCCATTTCTATGGCGTCTGGCGATACGTGGTCGCTCAGTAGCCAACTAATCATTTTCCCAACAGCTAGGGCGAAGTCTTGCGTTTGGTCCAAGCTTTCTTGCACCAAATGATTTGGTGCAAGCCGCGCTTCTGAGACCCGCATTCGATGGTTGGGTTTTGGCTGGTGATAAGTAGAAGCGGCAGCGTCCGGGCGGCATGAAGGCCTGCTCAGAAAAACCTGCTCAGAAACCAGTTCACTGGCCAGGCATCAACACTCGTTCCAGCGTGCTTGGCTCACGTATGCCGGAATTCGAATCTGAACCGAGAGCCAAAGAACTCGCATGAAGCCAGTTGCAGTCCCTAACAAGCATGGGGTTTCGGCTTAAGAATCGGAACTCGGTGAGCCACTGCTTACTACCACTTGGGTTGGTCTGATGACTCGGTCATGCATGCGAAAACCTGTCTGCGCGATGTGCATGATCGATCCAGAAGCATGCTCTTCACTTGGCATTTGTGAGATAGCTTCGTGTAAATTTGGGTCAAATTTTCCATCCTCCGTCGAAATTTGCTCGACCGAGTGTTTGGAGAGCGCATCATCAAGTTGCTTCGCAACCATCTGGACACCTTCTTGAAGCCCAGCGGCATCCGAAGTGTTCTCGGCTGCTTGCAGCCCCCGAAGAAGGTTGTCTCGAACGGAGAGTATGTCTTCAACAAGTGGGAGTGCTGCGAAACGCAATTGATCTTCAAAATCACGCCGCATTCGTTTGCGAAAGTTTTCCGCTTCGGCCTGAGCCTGCAACACTCGTTTCTCAGCCATTAGGACCTCACCGCGCAGACGCTCCATTTCCTCGTCTCGAGTTTCTGGTTCTGCTTGTGGTGTCTCGTCGATGGACTCGTCCGAAGCGATTCCATCTTCAGCTTGGATCTCGATATTCTCGTCGTTTGGTTCGTGCGAAGCAGGTTCGTTATCTGACATGGTGAAGGTTGCTCCAAAAGTTTCTAGCTGTGCGGTGTTATCCGTAATCCAAGTGCCTACACGTTGATCTCGTTTACGAATCTTCTTCGTCGGCTTCGGGGTCAAAGAAGTTGCGAAGCTTTTCTAAAAAAGTGGTGCGATGAGGTAGCACCGATTCGTGGTCGAGTTCGGCCAGTTCGCGCAGAAGTTTCTCTTGCTTGGCTGAAAGTTTTTTGGGGACCTCTATAAACACCTGAACCAGCAGGTCACCCTTCGAGCGAGTCCGCGGATCCACGATCCCTTGGCCGTTTAGCGTGAACACATCACCGTTTTGTGTCCCGGGAGACACGGTAAGGTTTTGTGGTCCATCAAGCGTTGGGACTTCGATCTCGGCGCCAAGTGTTGCTTGACTGTATGAAACGGGTAATTGGAGAATGAGGTGCGATCCATCACGCTTGAACAGCGGATGAGGCCGAACATTAATGAAGACGTAGCAATCACCAACGGGACCACCATCCGGGCTAGCTTCTCCTTCGCCTTGAACTCGCAAACGTGTTCCGTCGTCTACACCAGCGGGAATGTTGACGGTCAGTTCTGCCTTTTGGTTTTCTAGGCCCGAGCCACGGCAATCTGCACAAGGGTTGTTAATTTGTTGGCCGGTACCTGAGCAGTTGGGGCAAGCGGTTTGAACCCGCAGGATGCCTGCGGACTGAATCACCTGTCCTCGCCCATCGCATGTTACGCAACGAACCGGTTCGCTTCCCGGCGCCGCACCTGTACCGCTACATGATCCGCACCGGGATCTTCTTCGGAACGAGATTTCTTTCTCGACTCCTCTCGCTGCTTCTTCAAGAGTTAGCGTGACATTGCACCTTAGGTCTGCACCACGTCTTGCTCTTTTGGCGCGACCGCCACCGCGAGACCCGAATAGGTCCCCGAACATTCCACCACCGAATAGGTCACCGAAAGCTTCAAAGATATCTTCGACATCATTGAATTGATGGACCCCATCGACTCCAGCATGGCCGTGTCGGTCGTATCGTTCACGCTTCTCCTGATCACTCAGGACTTCATAAGCCTCTGTCGCTTCCTTAAATTTCTCGACAGCGGATTCATCGTTACGATTGCTATCGGGATGATATTTAATGGCGAGCTTGCGGTAGGCTCGGTCGATCTCTGCTTTCGAAGCGGACCGCTCGACACGGAGCACTTCGTAATAGCAGGTTTTTTCGGCCATGATTCCTCTGCTGTCTCCTGTCAATCCATCCTCGAAAAAGGCGAGTGACAGATAGGGCATTCACGCTATCGAGTAAATTCAAACGGGTCACCTGCCATAACTTTGGCGGGCGACCCGTGGATTGTGTTTCGGATTCGCGGATTTATTCAATTGTTAAGGGATCCGCTTGATTGAATCCGTCGAGTGTCTAGGCTACGACGCCTTCGACTGGTCGCTTGTCTGAGTCCTCATCGTCCAAATTGGTGACAAGGGCTTCGGTGGTTAGCAAGAGACCTGCGATACTGCCAGCATTTGTCAACGCAGTACGAACGACCTTTACAGGGTCGATCACACCGGCCTTGAACATGTCCCCGTAGGCAGCAGCGTGGGCGTTGTAGCCGATATTGGTTGCTTTGCCGCGAACTTCATCAACGACCACACTGCCATCGATACCGCCATTGTCAGCGATCTGACGCATCGGAGCGTCCAGAGCACCCAGAACAATATCGACACCAATTTTCTCATCGCCCTTTGCACTCGCGACAAGAGTCGCGCCCGATTCGTCTTTGAGCGGCGAGCTTTTAATCGCTTCCACTGCTTCGGTGCAACGAACAAGGGCAACGCCACCGCCTGGAAGAATGCCTTCTTCCACCGCAGCGCGAGTTGCGTGTAACGCATCTTCAAGACGTGCCTTGGTTTGCTTCATTTCTGCTTCGGTTTCTGCACCGACGCTGATCACCGCAACGCCACCAGCAAGCTTTGCAAGTCGCTCTTGGAACTTTTCCTTGTCGTAGTCACTATCGGTTTGCTCAATCTGAGCACGAATTTGTGACACACGCTTGTCAATGTCTGCTCGTTTGCCAGCACCTTCAACGATGGTCGTGCTGCCTTTGTCAACCGTGACCTTTTTGGCACGACCAAGTTGTTCAAGTGTGACGTTCTCGAGTTGAATCCCAAGGTCATCACTGATGAGCGTACCGCCAGTGAGAGTCGCGATGTCGCCGAGCATCGACTTGCGGCGATCACCAAACCCAGGAGCTTTGACTGCACACACGTTGAGTGTTCCACGAAGCTTGTTGACGACAAGTAGTGTCAGGGCCTCGGCATCTACATCTTCAGCGATAATAAGAAGAGGTTGACCGGTTTGAGCGGACTTCTCAAGAAGAGGCACCAAGTCGCGGATGTTGCTTATCTTCTTTTCGTAAAGAAGAATCAGTGCGTTTTCGAGGTCCGCCTCCATCGTGCCTGGATTGGTGATGAAGTAGGGAGAAATGTAGCCCTTATCGAACTGCATCCCGTCTACGTAGTTCACCTCGGTCCCACGGCTCTTCCCCTCTTCCACGGTGATCACACCATCTTTACCAACTCGCTCGAGCGCGTCAGCAAGAAGTTGTCCGATCTCGTGGTCGTTATTGGCTGAGATTGCACCGACATTGGCGACTTCCTGTTTGTCCTTGACGGGGCGTCCCATCGAGACCAATTGGGCACTAGCGGCTGCGACGGCTTTGTCGATACCACGTCGAATCGCTGTCGGGTTGCTACCTGCAACAATATTCCGCAGGCCTTCCTTGAAGATGGCTCGTGCGAGAACGGTTGCTGTGGTGGTTCCGTCACCGGCCAAGTCGCTGGTTTTTTGAGCAACTTCGATTACGAGTTTTGCACCCATATTTTCGAAGCGATCTTCCAGCTCAATTTCCTTTGCAACGGTGACGCCGTCTTTGGTCACGGTCGGACCGCCGAACGATTTGTCGATGATAACGTTCCGACCGGTTGGACCCATGGTCACTGCAACCGCGTCTGCAAGTTTGTTGACGCCGGCCAACATTCTCGCTCGAGCGTGATCATCAAAAAGTAGTTGTTTTGCCACGAAAGAGTTCCTTCAATAATGTATTGCGAAAAGGCTTTCCGAAGTTGACCCGCTGGACTACAGAACCTTGGCGAGGATGTCACTCTCGCGAAGAATCTTCATTTCCTGCCCATCGACTTCAATGTCGCTTCCGCCGTACTTTCCGTAGATCACGGTGTCACCGATTGCGACGGACATGTCGCCGCGGTTCCCGCTGTCAAGTAAACGGCCCGGACCCACAGCGACAACGGTGCCACGTTGTGGCTTTTCTTTTGCCGAATCAGGGAGCACGATTCCACCGGCGGTGGTCTCTTCTGCTTCACTTGGCTGAACAACAACACGATCGTCTAAAGGACGTAGATTTAATTTTGCCATGTTTAGTTACTTCTTATGATCCGAATTTATATTGATGATTGGTTGATTTGATCCGTTCATGAAATGGATAAGCGAAACGAAGGGCTTACATCATGCCGCCCATGCCGCCCATTCCTCCCATGCCACCCATGTCCATGCCGCCCATTCCTCCCATGCCACCGCCGTGGTCATGATGGTGGTCGCCGTTCTCGGGCTCCTCTTCAACAGGGATTTCGGTAACAAGAGACTCGGTGGTCAAAAGTAAGGATGCAACGCTAGCAGCGTTGGTTAACGAGGTGCGAACTACCTTGGCGGGATCCACGATACCGGCCGCGAGTAAGTCGCAGTACTTATCTGCGTTCGCGTCGTAGCCTTCCGTTTTTCCTTTGAGCTGAAGAACTCGGTTCACTACCACTGCTCCGTCCAGACCAGCATTGTTTGCGATAGCGCGAAGTGGTTGATCAAGGCAATTGCGAATGATGCGAACACCTAATTTTTGGTCGCCCTCCGTCTCCTTCTCGAGTTTTTCAACCGCAGCGCGGCATCGGAGTAGAGTGGTACCACCGCCAGGGACAATACCTTCTTCCAAAGCGGCTTGAGTAGCGGCTCGAGCATCATCAATCAATGCTTTGCGTTCTTTCATTTCGGTTTCGGTCGCAGCACCAACATTGATCTGGGCGACACCACCTGCGAGCTTAGCCAAACGCTCTTGCAGCTTTTCCTTGTCGTACTCGCTGTCGGTGTTATCAATCTCGCGGCGAATCTGCTCGACTCGGCCTTCGATATCCGACTTGCTGCCTGCACCACCAACGATCGTGGTCGCTTCGCTGGTGATCCGAACTTTCTTCGCACGACCAAGGTCAGCAAGCTTAACGCTCTCAAGATCAATTCCCAGATCTTTGAAGATCGCTTTTCCACCGGTCAACACAGCAATGTCACCGAGGATTGCTTTGCGTCGATCACCATAGCCTGGTGCTTTGACCGCACAAGCCGAGATGATGCCACGCATCTTGTTCACCACAAGAGTTGCCAGGGCTTCGCCTTCGACATCTTCTGCGATCACGAGAAGCGGTTTCTTTGCCTTGCTGATCGCCTCGAGCAGAGGAATCATCTTTTTGTTGTTGCTGATCTTTTCTTCGAAAAGAAGGATGTGGCAGTCATCAAGTTCGACGCTCACGTCATCCTGATTCGTCACAAAGTGTGGCGAAAGGAATCCGCGATCGAATTGCATCCCTTCAACCACGTCGACGGTTGTTTCATTCGAACGCCCTTCTTCGACGGTGATCACGCCGTTCTTGCCCACTTTGGTGAAGGCGTCTGCGAGAACTCGACCAATCTCAGGGTCATTATTACCAGCGATCGTCGCGACCTGCTTGATCTCTGACTTGCTTTTTTCCTGAATTGGTTTTGCAATCTTTTGGATGGTATCAACCGCAACGCTCACCGCTCGGTTGATTCCGCGTGACAAAGCCATCGGGTCGGCGCCGGTGGCAACCATTTTGAGGCCTTCGCGAAAAATTGCTTCGCTGAGGATGGTTGCGGTTGTCGTGCCGTCACCGGCAACATCATTCGTTTTGCTAGCCGCTTCTTTGACAAGTTGAGCGCCAAGGTTTTCGAAGGGATCACTTAGTTCGATATCTTCCGCAACGGTTACACCATCTTTGGTGACCTTGGGTGATCCCCAACCCTTATCCAGAACCGCGTTCCGACCTCGCGGACCCAGAGTGCTTCGAACGGCTCGCGCCAATTTGCTGACGCCGGCCAACAGCGGGCCGCGTGCGTCGTCGTCGAAAACGATTTGCTTTGCCACGACGTGATTCTCCTGTAGATCGTCAATGTGTTTGCGAATGAATCAAACGACACAGCCAGTCGGCCTATCGATCTGATTCCCGCGATGAGTGAAGGGGATAATGCTCTGTATTTCTGTTTGCTGAGGCGTTCCAACCGAATCGGTCGGGATTGTCGCTCAGGACCTCGGTGGCAGAGCCACGCGAGTGTTCACGCTGTTGTAGCAACCCGCGTGCCGTTAATTTGTTTTTGGTTGTAAGTATCTGTTGTGTAGTGGTTTAGGGCGTTTCTGGAGTTGCTTCGCAAGCCGGCCCGCGGCACGCCTGTGTCACCTTGGCAGCCTCGCAGGAGAAACCACGTCGATGTTTACCAATGAATCGATTTCCTACCTCTTGCAGGTGGTTTGTGGGGATGGTTTTTCGGTTGGCCTTGAAGCCCTGAAGTGTATCCGTGGCCAGTCGATCTCTGCGCTCATGATGACTTCTCCGCGCATTCTCGTCCCCCTTTACCCCTCATTGCTTGCGTAATCGCTACCTACTGCACGAAACCATGAAAAAGAGAAGTGTTTCCCATAGAGTTTCTGAAGATCTGATTGACCATGGAACATTGAGAACCTCCACTTGTGGGAGTTTTTCCGTTTATTTCGCTCCTGCGTTCATGGTGGATCGTTTTACCCAGCAAAGGGAATGACTGTCTCAGCGTTATCGATGCGTGTGGAGTTGGAATCGGTGGTTGATTCCCGGGCGGAAAGCGTAATGATCCGTTGGGCGTGTGCCTGCCAAAACTGACAGTTCCCAAAGTCAAGCCAGTTAGCCTTAGAGTTCTATGATGTTTTCAACCAATCGACTCTTCCTGCTGCTAGTGTCAATGACCTGCACCGCACCTGGTGTCCAATGGACTCGTTCGTGGTTGTACGCCGACGGCTACGGATCTTCGTTTCACCAAAATGGATCTGAGCAGTACACATCAACGAATTACAGTGGAATCGTTGATGCGCCAGGGATCGGAAGTTCGCGATCCGGTTGGGTTGATGGACAGGTTTCCTTGCTACCTCGTCAAACTCACAAAAGTGGGTACTCCTCGAGCCTCGGCAGTCGAACTCAGGCCAGGATGGTTGGTGACGCTTCGCCTGCAGCAGCGGAAGCAGCGGCTGGTGGATCGATTTTAGAAAAACCTTCTTCGGCGTTAAACGTCTCAACTCTCGGAGGGCAAAGCTCGTTGGGCGATGGTCAGGTTTCGTCTTCCCTCCAATCTAGAGGCTTGCCTTCCAGTGCTTTGATGGCACCGGCCAACGCTAACAACTCAGCGTCTTTTCCCGCTTCGCCTTCACAGATTATGCTCAGCCCCGTCGAGTCCGGCGTGAATCCGCTTGCCGGTATCGCCGCGACTGCTCAGTTGCCTGCGGGAAGTGTTCAAGCGGAGGCAGGTTCAACCAATATCTTCGGTCTCCGGCGCGGCAGGATGGGTGAATGGGTCAGAAGTTTCCCGCTCTTTCAGTTGAATCAGAGCACGACAACGTCTGAAACCGCTTCAGGTGTTTGGGAAGAGCAAGTGCAATCTTTCTTTCGTGCGCCGGAGCAAAATTTTCAGCAGCGTCAAGGTTTATTCTCCGGTTGGTGGCCGAGCCAAAATTCGCTCAGTAATCAAAATCAAGCGGCGTCACCGTATTCAGGATCCCAGTCCTCAAATAGTTCCAGTGCTCCTTCGGCCAATGGTTTGACTTCTCAAGTGAACCCTCCCGAGGCAGCCGATGCTGGCAATACAAACGCGACCGGAGTTCAAGGTAATCCCGTGTTCAATCCAACGAGCCGCTTTCGTGGTGCTAGCGGATGGTTTGGGTTACGTCCTGCCGCGGACACGGCCTATCAGGCGTATCGCGCTGATGGACAGCAGGGTTCGAATCCCGCGCAGGGTAACGCTTCGGCTTTTGGTGCTTCGCAGCCAAGTCAGGCAAATCAACAGACTCCTTACTCAGCGTTCCAAGCTCCCAAGCAGGGTTGCTGGAATCAATTCTGGGGCCGTTGGTTTGGCACGGGGTATCGAACCAGTTCGTACCGCGTTCCGATTACCTATTACCGTCCTGTTCTAACCACGGATCCCAACACCGGGGCGCAAGTTTTGGTTCAACAACCTTGCACTTCTTTCGTACAGCAGGAGCAGCGTTCACCCATTCGGCTGTTCAGAAGTGCCAGGCCAAATTTGTCAGGGGATCCAGCGTACGGTCTACCTGCTGACTCGTGTCCTCCCGCTTACACCGCTGCGATGCCGAGTCTGATCTATCCGGGCCTTGGCTATGTTGTCGCAGCGAATCCTACCACTGGGCTTCAGAACTCTTCTTATGTCATTGCCGTCAATGGAATGCAACAAGTAACGTTGCCAGTTGCGGTGACCGTGTGGAATGGTGCTGTGATTCCAGCTTCGGCAACCGTTGTCAAGCCGTCTCAACTGCAAGCACAGTCTTATATTCAAGGCAGCGTAGGAAGCGAGATTACAGGAAGTGGACCAGCGACGGCTGCGGTTCCGTCCAATACGTGGAATAACGGTTCAAGCCCACAGTCGTTCAACGCCGTTAAGCCACTGACAGCAGCTGATCTAGGTGTTGCAGGTGACCGCTCGCCTGCATCGGACCTGACTCCAATGCCGAAACCGCGTCTGGAATCTTTCCGCTATGCACCTGCCGAATCATCGACGGTAAACGGTCAGGATTCACAGACAGATGTCAGGAATTCAGACGGTGATTTGAGTATCCTTGGCTCTGGGCAATCGCTTTTCTCTGCACCCTCGCATGTACGGTCGCAGCCTGCTCAATTGCCAGCCAATCGTGGAGTCGGTGGTGAGTGGCGACTGCAGAACGCCGCCGATTCAACGGCGATGCTGCCACCGCCTGCGGAACGTCGCAAAATTGGGCAGCAGTTGGGTGGGGGTGAGATTCAATCAGACGATTCACAGGGTGATACTTTCCGAAGCAACTCACCAAGTCTCGAAGATTTATTGAGAAGCGAAAACTTTGTCAGTGCTGAACCCATTTTAGCACCGCGGGGTTTTCAGCCGAGTTATCCACGTCGCAGCGAATCACGCGTCCGCTCAATGACCCAGTCCTCTCTGCTGGGCGATGATCATTCCAAGGCTGCTCGTGCCACCGCAACAGGTGAGTTCAGTCGGTCCCTCGGCACTGCAGGTATGACAACAATTTCCACATCGCTGCCGATGGATCGAATCTCGGAGGTCAAAAAAGTGGACGAGTCAAAATGGATTCGACAACCCACTTCTGCCCGCTAACTTTTTTTGTTGCTGCTTCAAAAATTCTATGTGATGATCGGTGGCTTGGCTTTTGGCTGAAAAAACGACCGTTGATTACTGGGTGTCGATCCCGGCGGGGTGCGAGATTTCTTGGGTTTGTGTCAGTTAGGGCCCGTTGAGTATCTCGTTTCTGAAGCGACTCATTTCATGATCATCGCCGCTGCGCGTGCGTTGCAGCTTCTCTCTGGCCAAGGTTCACGCCGGACTCGGCGGACAAAGCCAAGGTACTCTTTCCTGTTAGAATCTGTTCTGATAGCGATCAAACGCTCGGCTGCGTCATCTGCTTTCAGGACCTTGGGAAGCATTCCCAGTTGATGTGATGTCCCGGTCGGTGTGATGAGAGGGGCCTAACAGTAACGGTCTAAAATATCTTGGGGTTGGGTGATGTCTGGTTGTGGCTTGGATGGACGCGGTCATCGTGTAGGCTTTGTCGGCGGTAAGGAAGCGTCGCCGGAC
>Ga0181563_10004722_pt1 | contig 12632 bp, 8 predicted proteins | sample 011ome_25_FD_133759 | JGI IMG/M metagenome (GOLD analysis project Ga0181563, IMG submission 133759) | Coastal salt marsh microbial communities from the Groves Creek Marsh, Skidaway Island, Georgia - 011512CT metaG (megahit assembly) | ecosystem: Environmental > Aquatic > Marine > Intertidal zone... | reverse complement strand
CCCCTCGCCCGCCGTCGCCGCGGTAAATAATGACATCGAGAGTGGGCACGTCGGAGGGGTCCGCCGGAAACTCGGAAAAAAAAAAAAAAATCATTGGAGCGAAAGTCAAAAAAGCAGCGCTAGCCTGTATGTTCGGGGGAAATTAACCCCTCGTTATCGAGTTAAAAACGCTGGTAGTCTGACAGAAACGACGATGGTTGTGGGCCTTCGCCTCGCCCGCCGTGCCACTCCGACCGGCACCGCGAGGTTCGCGGCGACGTCGGATGACAGCCGCGATGATGGATCCCGGCGGGGGTGAATTCGACCCCCGTCCCGACCTCAGGTGCGCGCGCAACCGCCACCGCGAGAGCCACCCGCGCGCGAAGATGGCGTCCGGTCTCGCACGACGTCGTTTGCATTTCCGTGATTTCTTTCCTCCCGACCGTCTCCGTCGTCGGGTGTTACGGCGTGACCTTCCCCCTCCCGCGCGCTGACCGCCCTCGTTTCCTTCCCGCCCCTCCTCTCGACCCGCAGCGGGACGTGGGAGACCCACGCCGTGGACAACCAGGCGGGGTTCCTGGAAGCGTTCGGCTCCGCGTTCGCCACCGGCGTGCCCGGGCACGTGAACGCCAAAGAGCTGCACTCGCTCGCGCACGACCGCGAGGCGGGGGTCCTGGAGGACACCGCCATGCTCGGCGACACCGCGGTGGTGAACCGCACGGAGGTGGGCAAGCCGCGCGAGATCGTCGCGCCCGACGGGTCGGCGATGCGCGTGACCGCCCGGTGGGACGGGGACGTCTGGGTGGAGGTGGACGAAGATCTCGTGCTGGAGACGCGGCGGTGGCGCGAGGGCGATTTCCTGGTTTTCGCGCGGACCGTCACGCGCGACGACGGCACGCTCGTGACGTCCAAGATGTTCATGGGCAAGCCCAGGCGCAAGGCGCCCGTGTTCGCCGCGCCCGCGCCGGACGCGTCACTCGCGGTGAAGTCCCGCAAGTCGAGCAAGAAGTCGAGGAAGTCGAGGAAGTCCGCTGAGGCGGCGTTGGACGAGGACGCCGACGCCGGCAGCGACGCCGGCAGCGACGCCGAGTCCGTGTACTCGCACGTGGAGAAGGCGGTGGAGACGGCGACGGGCATGTTCGGCGGTCTGTTCGGGGGATCGGGATCCCGCTCGGGGGACGGCGGTGACGGCTCGCCGAAATCGAGGGAAGCGGCGGCGAGTTCCGCCGCGCTCTCGGCGCGCGGCGCGGCGAAGCCGCGCGACGCCGCGGCGTTTTTCCGCCTGAGCCCGAGCGCGCCTTTCTGCGGGTCGTTCCCGTGCTCGCTGCGCAACCATCCGGGGCACCTGTACGTGTTCGAGTTCCACGTCGGGTTCGCGTCTCTGAACCTGACGGAGCACGCCAAGTGGCACTCGCCGGCGAAGGCGGTGAACAATCTGGAGATTGTCGGCGCGTCGTCGCTGGTGGTGGGCCTGACCACCGGCCTGAACCTGGAGTTCGAGGGCGTGGACGACCGCGACGCCGTGTACGAGTGCATGGTGAGCATGCTGGAGAAGATCCCGCCATCGCCAGGTGAGGAGGTGCACGGCTCCGCCGACGCGCGCGTCGCCGCGCCGCTGCGGCTGGGATTTGAGCAGGAGCGGTACGTGTTCGTGCACGTCGTGCAGGCGGATGCGCTTCCCGACGCGGCGACCGGCTCGGTGTCCATCGCGACCGCGGCGCTGGGGCGCTACGGCGCCGCGGTGACGGCGAAGGGCCCGAGTCTCCTAAACGCGCCCTCCAGGTTCGGGCGCACGCTGGCGTTCCCCGCCGCCGAGGCGGACCTCGCCGCCGACGCGGTGATGGTGGCGGTGGCGGGCGGCGGCGTCGGCGACGCCGGGTTCGGCGCCGAGACGCTGGGCGAGGCGCAGATCCCGCTCGCGATGCTGCCCCGCGACCGCGCGGGCGCGGACGAGGTGAAGGAGAACCCGTACGTCGTATCCCTGATGCCGCCCGGCGAGCTCCAGCGCCAAGGCTCCGAGCGCGATCCCGGAAGCCGCGCGTCCGAGAGCCCGCGTTTGGGCGGGCGGTCGTTCCGCCGCGACGGCGACAGCGCCTCCGCCAAGGCGCGCGCGTCGCGCGCGGTCGGGCGCGTCTCCGTCGTGGCGTGGATCGGCACCACCTCGGACCTTTACGAGCTCGGGAACGCCGCCACGCTCGCTGAGCCGCCCGCGGAGCCGCCCGCGGCGCGCGAGCTGGACGGCGCGTCGAGCTCCAGCGCCATGGCGCCCTCGGCGTCGGTGCGCGTGCCGCCGGCGGTTTCGCGCGTCACCGTCAACGTGCACAAGGTGCGCGGCGTCGCGGCGTCGCGGCGCCCCTCGGGGCTCGGGCGCGTGGACGAGGACGAGGTGGCCGGCGACGACTCCGGGGACGTGTCGGAGGACGAGTCGGCGATCGTCGAGCTCAAGTGCCGCCTGAAGATTGGCGACCAGAACTCCACCACGGCGACGGCGCTGCACTCGGGGACGGAGCAGGCGCGCTGGGGGCCGTCCACGCGGCAATTCATCGCCATGGAACCGCGAGGCGGCGCGATGCAGGTGGAGCTCCTGCGCGCCTCCGACGAGACGTGCATCGGGCGCGTGGACGTGGACATCTCCTCGCTGCCCATGCGCCCGGCGAAGGGCGCGTACGCCAGGGCGCACTGGCTGAAACTGCGCGCGCCGCGGCGGGACGACGCCGACGACGCCTCCTCCGCGTTCGGGGGGTCGGCTTCGCGGCGGGACCCGCGCGGGTCCCGGTCCAGCCGTGCGTCGCGGAGATCCAAGACGCGGCCCACCGGCGTGGGCCAAGCCGGCGGCGGTGGCGGCAGTTTCTTCGGGTTCAGCCTGACCGGCCCGGTGGTCCCGGCCGCGAGCACCGCGGTCGAGGAGACGGAGACGGAGGCGGAGACGAGCGACTCGGACGACGAGAGCTCGTACGACGACGACTCCACGATGAACGGCGACGGCGGCGACGAGGAGTACGTGGGCGAGATTCTGCTGGACGGGTTCGTGGACGAGGGCTGCGGCCCGACGGCGGCGATCGGCCGGAAGGCTCCGCTCGGGGAGCTGAGCCTGGAGATCCTGTCCATGCGCGGGGTCACGCCCGAAGGCAAGAGGCACAGGGCGCGGCCCGCGGTGCTGCTGGAGATGGGCGGGTCTTGGGCGCACCTTCCGGCGGCGGCGGCGGGCGACGACGGCCGGAGCCGCGCGCCGCCGGCGTGGCGCCGCGAGATCGTCGCCGCCGCGTACGACCCCGCGGACGTCGCGCAGATCGGCGTGTTTGACGCCGCGGAGCGCAACGCGCCGCTCGGGTTCGTGAGCGTGCCCATCCGGCGCCTGCCGCGCGGCGCCACCGTGGTCAGCACGCTGGCGCTCTCCGGCGGCGCGGCGGCGAACGAAACCGCGGAAATCACGATTCGCGCCCGGTACACGCCCAAGACGTCGGCGGCGGCGCAGCTCTTCGCGTACCTGGCGCCGCCGCTGCCTCGGTCGGCGTACGTGCACGGCGCCGAGCAGAGCATTGGCGAGGGCGTCGAGTCCGGCGTCGACGCGCTGGTGCGGCAGCAGCGCGAGTACGCGGAGGAGTCGCTCATGGAGGGCCCGGCGGCGCTGCCGGCGTCGATGGTGGGCGCGATGCTCCCGCGCGGCGCCGTCACGCGCCGCTCGGACAAAAAGTCCAAGCTCAAGAGCGCTAAGAACATCAAGGCGTGCGTCGTGCGCATCGCCGCGGCGATCGACCCGTTCCACCTCGAAATCGACTGGCTCAGACGGGCGGTGACCTGGACGTCGCCGGTCAAAGCGGGTCTCCTGCACGTCCTGCTTTTCCTGTGTTTGTACCACCCGGCGGCGGCGCTCTTTTCGGGCGCGCTGTGGCTGGCGGCGCGCGCCGCGGGGTCGCGCCGGACGCGCCGCTGGACGCTCGTCGGCGCGGACAAATCCTCAGACGCGGGCTCGTTCGACATCGGCAGGGCGCCCCCCGGGTCGCGGCTCGCCGGATCGGAGACCGCGGCCGCGCTCGGGCCAGACGCGCCGTCCGAGCTGGCGTCCGTGGACGCCGGCGTCTTCGCGGCGCTCGACGCGCGGGGGCGCGAGTCTCGGGAGTCTCGGGATTCGGCGAGCGTCGCGGCGGGCGTCTCCGCCGCCAGCCGCGCGCTGGGCGTGAACCCGCGCGCGGAGACGTACGAGTGGCTGGTGCAGGTGGCGTACTGGACGCAGGCGCTCGCGCGGCACTTCGCGCCGCACTTCGAGACCCTGCACGCGCTGATGACCTGGAAGGACACCGCCAAGTCGCACGCGTTCATGGTGGCGTGCTTCGCGTCGGCGTTCGCGTTTCTCTTCGTCAAGTGGCGGTTCTTCGCGCTGGCGCTCTGCTTCGTCGCGCTGCGGCACCCCGTCGCCGGGAAACCCGCGACGGCGCCGTACAGACTCGCGCTCGCGGCGGATCCCTAGCGAAGTGGTGTGTAGCGTGATTGTGATGCGCGTAGGCACGTGTGATGCGTCGTGTGTGTGCTCTCGCAGGAGTATTCTCATCAGTCGTATTCTCATCGTTCTCTCGAGCGCCGCGTCGGCGCGGGAAACGCGAGACTCGAGAAAGTCGAAAGTCGAAAGTCACGCGGAGACCGCCTCGGCGGCGACGGGCGCCTTTCCCTTCTCCTTGGCGAGCGCCGCCGCCTCCTGGCGCTTCTTGTCCTCGCGCACGCTCGCGATCGCCTTCTCCATCTCGGCGCGTTTCTTCTTCTTCTTCGCGTCCCATTCTTTCGGGAACTCCTCGGGCTCGCCGGTGACCTCGGGGCCGTGCCTCCCCACCGTCGGGTGTTCCTCCATGAAGCCCACCACGGCGTCGCGGATTTTCTCCCGGTCCCTAGCGAAGGACGCCTGGTTCGCGGCGTTGTCCTCCCAGATGTGCTCCCACACGGACATGGAGCGGTCGAGGCCGCACGCCGCGAGCGTCGCGGAGTCCGGCTCGAGGACGATGCCCTCGGGGGAGCCGCCGCGGCGCAGGGTCTCCACCTCGTACCCGCGCGTCTCTGAAGGCGAGAAAAGCGAGACGTCGCGTCAAAGGAAGAGGTCGTTTTCGCGTTTCGCGGGGCGCGGCGTGGCGACTCGCGAAGACGCGGCGAACAGACGCGCGAAGGAGGCGTGGTCGAGCGGATGTGTTGGAAGCTTTCACGTTCGGGATGTGCGAGAGAGTGCGCGACGAGACGTCGGCGCGGGCGTCGCGTACCTTCGATGCGTTTCTTCAGCTCCCCCACGGTTTCGGTGGGGGCGCACTGAAACGTAAGCGCCGGGCCGCGGGTTTCGCTCTGCTTCCGCTGGAACCTGGTGAGGTGCGGGTACATCTCCGACTCCAGCGCGTCGGGGAGCGTGCGGACGTTGACGACGATGGTGTCGGCGGCCATGGTTTCCGAGGGAAGCGCAGGCGTCTTCGGCGCGCGCGCGAGTGAGACGAAGGTTCGTGGTTCGTTGTTCCACGACGGCGCGTTTCGAGTTTCGCGAGTTTCGTTTCTCGACAACCAGGAGGCGAAACGTCGCCGCGCGAGACGCGCGTGCGCCTCGAGCTCGTCGCCCGCGCGATGTCTCGACGTCTCCGCCGATGCGGGAGTTTCTTGGACGTATGGGCTTCCGGACACTCCGCGCGAGCTTCCGGAAACGAGCTTCCCAAGGCGACTCGAACGGACCGACCGAGGTGGCTCCGAGGGGCAGCCTCGGGTCTATACGCCACGGCGGCGGGCGCACGTCCGGGATGTGCGACGCGCCCACGGACGACGCGGACGCGCCTCGCGTATCCCCAGGCGACTCGCAGCTCGTGCATGTGGATTGTGAGCGGTGTCGCTCGCGCCTGGAAGTGCGCGTGCCCCGGGCGTTTCAGCTGGCGGGTCGAGACGCCACCGTGCGCTGCGGAGCTTGCGAGACGCTGCTCCAGGTCGCGGTCCCGCCTTCCCCGCGGTCCACTCCAGCACCCACCTCAGGCTCGCAGGACTCTCGCGCGATGCACGCCGCCGCCGCCGCGTTTCTGCGGCACCATCCCGTCGAAGACGACCACAGTGGGCCCACCACCGCGCCGAGCGACGCGGAGCACTGCGCCGGGATGCCTCCTCGTTCGCACGACGAGCAGCGGCGTCATATGCAACTCGCGCAGTGGCACATGAACATGGCGCAGCGTCACTCGCCTCCACTCGGGTCGCTGGATGTCGACTCCTTCTTCCCGTACGCGCCCCCGCCTTCGGCGATGCCGGCGCACGGCGGCGGTAGGCCGACGCGGGACCACGTGGACCTGCTGCTGCGCCAAGCGGCGCACGACTTTTGGAGCGCCCCGAGCGAAGCCGCCGACGCCGCCAACGCCGCTAACGCCGCTCGCCCGAAAAAGCTTCAGCGCCGGGAGCGGAAACCGCGCGAGCCCTCTTCGTACAACGTGTTCATACGCGAGGAGATCCCGCGTTTGAAGCGTGAGGACCCGAGCTTGAACCACCGCGAGGCGTTCAAGGCGGCGGCGCGGAACTGGGCGCACTCGCCTTTGAACCTGCGCAGCGCGGCGTACGCTCCTTCCGCGGACGCGGCGGGACCCGGACCCGCGCCGTCGGCGACGGACGGCGCGAACCGAAACGTCCGCCTGGAGATCATGGCGAAGCTCCACCCGCACCTGCTGCGGAGTCGCCGGGAGGATCTGGTCGTTCGGGACGACGACGAAGACAAACGCACAGCAAACGCAAAAAAAGCAACCGACGCGGCGGCGGCGGAAGAGGCGGAGACGAGTACGCGAAGAAACGAAAAAGAACGCGCCGACGCCGTCGAGGCGGCGGCGCGGGTCGTGGACGCGCTCGTCGAGGCGGCGACGCGGCGGTCCACCAGGCACGGCGGATGTGTGTCCAGCGACAAGAGCACGGACGGCCACGCCGCCTGGGACGGGGAGTGGAGACGCGTGGACGTGCCGGAGTAGGTTCCGAGCGGGTGACGTTTCGGGTACAGTAGACGTTACATAAGAAAACGCGTCGTTCCAATCGGCGCGGCGCGCGTTCGCCGCGGCGCGCTTCGCGTCTCCTACGGTACGGCTCTTCTCGATCACGCGCTCTGCTTTCTTTCCAGGCACCGACGCGGCTCGGCGTCGCACGTCGCGCGTCGCGAGTCGCTACGTGGACCACAGCGACACGCACCGCACGCGCGCGTCGGGGGTTTCCCAGTCCGCCGCCTCCAGGTCGAGTTTCACGCCGAGCGCGTCGTACTGCACGAACACGAAACCCCCCGCCGTGCCCTTGGAGGTGGGCTCGCCCAGCGCCTCCACCACGGATTTCCCCGTGCTCCTCTCGCCCGCGACGCGCAAGCCGTGCGGCACGTCGCCCCGGAACCCCGTGAACCCGTCCACGCCGTCCGCGTACAGGTGGATCGCGTCCAGCACGCCAGCCTCGTAGCACAGCGAAAGGCCGATCGCCTTGTGATTGACGTACGCGCAGCTGGGCGGGAACCGCTTGACGTCCGGCTTCGAGACCCGCGCCCCGGCGGGGTGGAGCGAGGCGACGTACGCGGCGAGCGCGGCGTCGCCCTCCGCCGTGCCCAGCAACGCTAGGAGTTGGGACGACCCATCGGTCGGGTCGGCGCTCGCGCCCGCCATGAAGTGGTGCGCGCCGAGCGCTTCATCTCAGCCTCGTCGGCGAAAAAAAGTAAAACGCCGTTTCGCGCGACGCCGCCGACGCGAGCGTGTGTATCGAATCGATCGAACGACATCTACTAGGCGCTACGCCGTGGTCGCGTCACACGAATAACCCCGGGAACTTCGCGGCCACGGGTTTCATGAGCGCCTTGGTCGCCGGGTCGGCGAAGTGGAACACGCACGGCGCCGCCGCGCGGGTCAAACGGCTGGCGTCAAACGACTGGCCCACCGTCTCCAGCAACGACCCGCTCACGTCCTGCTTCACGCGCGCGTCGCCGGCGGCGGCGCGCTCCGCGACGTACCTGCTCAGGCACACCCGGTCGTCGTACCCTGTCGGCGCGGCGGCGGAGGCGTCCGCGCTCGAGCCGCACGACTTGTAAAAGTCGGCCCAGGCGGCGCCCGCGCCGAGCGGCGCGCCGCGCGACGACTCCGACGCCTTTTCAGTCGGCTCGTTCAGGAACGCCTCGAAGTCCCGGACGAGCTCGAGCATCTTGGACGCGCGCCCGATGATCGCGCCGCCATCCCCCCGCCACGCGGTCAGCACGTCCGCGTCCGCCGCCTCGAACCGCCGGAGCATCTCCGGCGCGTCGCACGCGAAGAGCGCGTCCGCGGTGTCCGTGAAGACGATAACCGGATCTCGTTCGTTTTCGCGCGCGAGCCGCCGCGATCCGCTCGGCTCCGATTGACCGCGTGATCGATCGCGTCCCTCTCGCGCGCGTTCCTCTCCAAGCCCCCGCAGCGTTACCAGCGCCGCCTTCAGACCCATCCTCTTGTCCTCGTCGCCGTGCCACCACGTGCCCTCCCCGGACGTCGCCGCCGGCAGCGCGTGCCGCCGCAGGCTGCTCAGCCACAGCGGCGCGTCGCCGCGGTCGGTGGCGTGCCCGACCACCACCAGCGGCTCGTCCCGCATCGTCTTCGCGGGCCGGTTGAAACCGACGGGGATCTCGCGGAAGTGCTGCCAGAACGGCGCGCCGCGCCACGCCTCGAACCCGGGCTGCGTGGGGAAATCCGCCTGCGACGTCGCGCGCGTCCCCTCGCGCGCGTGGTCGATCTTGATCGCATCCAGCGTGTTTCCCTGGTCGTACCAGCGCTCGTCGAAGCGCAGGGACTCCATGAGCGCGCGCTCGCCCGCCGCGGACGCGTCGCGCCGAGACTGCAGGCTGCTCAGGGGCAGCACCTCACCCGGGACCGCGGGGCGCGCGCCCACCACCAGCACGCCCACGCACGCGGTGAAGAAGAGCGCCGCGCACGTCAGGAACGCCGTCACCGGGACGGGCGACTGCTTCGTGACCCGCGCGGTGCGCGCGGACGCGGGCTCGAGCTGCCACCGCAGCAGGCTCACGTGCTCGGCGCGGTCCTCCGACGCGGGCATCGTCACCTCGCCGCCCATCGCTCCAGACCCGCGCGGCTCCGGCGCGTCGGATACTGCGCAAGGGGAGCGAGGCGTGTCAATCCAAAAGGTGTAACACCACGACTCCGGCAAATTGCGCAATTTCCTCGACGTCGTATGTGTATTCAGTCTTGAAAAGTTCAGAAGCCTTCTCCTCTTTGTCAAGTGTCGAATTTCTGGGACGCGGCCGACGGCCGACTCGCGCGAGTTTCGGCTTTTCGCGTGCGCACCGCACCTTGTCATTTCTTCTCGCGCGGTCGCGATGGTGGTGATATGCCTCGGGCCATGCTGCGTCCCCCTTCACGCGCTCGTGCCGTTCCTCATCGGCATGGCACACCAGCGCGGGTACCTGCGGTCCATCAAGAAGGAGTGGTTCACCTGGCGATGGCTCAAGCCTCGACTGATGCGCGCGGTGGGGATGCGCGTCTCCCCCGAGGTCCTGGCGAAGACCGCGGTCAAGCCTTCGCACGTGCACGTCGAGACGAAGCACTGCGAGGATGACTGCCACAAGTGCGATTGACGAGACAGCGCGGCCAGACGCGGCGGGCGAGAAGGGCGAGACGCCGCTTCGAGCTGAAGTCCGCACACACGCATAGCACCACACGACGATGATTAGCACATCGTCGTGCTCGTATCCTGAAAGTAGAACGCTTCATCGAAGACGCCGTCGAGACGACGCGCGTCTCGACTCCGCTTCGAGCGGTTCGCGTTACCTCGTCTTTCACGACTGCCTCGATCGCTGCACAACCATCAACGCCTCCTAAACCCCTCCCATTCTCTCTCTCTCTCGTGCCTCCGACCTCAAACCTCCTCCTCCTTGCTCATGAGCCCCGCCTCCTCCAGCACAGTCTCGAATGCGTCGTCGTCCTCAAACTTCACCTCCGGCACGGGGTGGTCGAAGTGGTCGGCGATGGAGTCCAGGACCGCGCGCTCGTCCGCGCCGAGCAGCAGGTTGAACGCAGCGCCCTTTTTCCCGAAGCGCCCCGAGCGCCCGATGCGATGCAGGTAGGTCTCGAAGTTGGGCGCGCGCGGGTTGCTGTGCTCCACGGGCATGTCGTAGTTGATCACGAGCGTCACCGTGGAGACGTCGAGGCCGCGCGAGAGCACATCCGTGGAGATGAGGATCTTCGTGAGGCCGTCGCGGAACTCCTTCACGACGCGGTCGCGGTCGGCGTGGTCCATCCCGCCCTCGATCGCCGTGCACTTGTACCCTGCCTCGTTCATCGCACGCATCAAGCGCTTGCACCCCTCGCGCGTGCGCACGAAGATGATGGTCTGCCCGATCTTGTCGCAGCACGGGAAGATCTTCTCCTTGAGCAGAATCTCCTTCGCCTCGGTGGACGCGACGTTCACGCGGTACTGCTTGATCACGTCCAGCGAGAGCTCGTGCGCGGGCAGGAAGATCTGGTTCGCGTTCGGGACCACCTTGGTGCTGAAGTCCTTGACGCGCTCGTTGAACGTCGCGCTAAACAGCAGGACCTGCGGCATGACCTTCGTGGAGCTCTTCAGGTGTTTCATGATCTTCAGCGAGTCCACGCGGTGGCCGTCGGTGTCCATCATCTGGTCCGCCTCGTCGAACACGAGGATCTTCATCGTCGCGCAATTGAGCTGCTTCTCGCGCATCCACCCCAGCACCTTGCCGGGCGTGCCGATCACCACCTGGTCCACCACCTTGTCCCGCTTCGAGACGCGGTCCGCCCACCGCGGATCCGCCGTGTACGCGATGGAGATCTTCGCGTACTTGCCCATCTTCTCCATCACCTGCATGTTCTGGATCGCGAGCTCGCGCGTGGGGCAGATGCACAGCGCCTGCGGGGCCTGCAAGCTCGGGTCCACGCGGCTCAGCATGCCGAGCGTGAAGCACGTCGTCTTACCCGACCCGTTGTGCGCCTGCGCGATGAGGTTCCTGTGCGGCGGCGTCAGGATCATCGGCAGGGTCTCGCCCTGGATCTTCGACGGGCGTTCGAACTTCATCTCGCTGTACAGGCCCTGCAGGAGCTCCGCGGACAAACCCAGCTCCTCGAACGACTTCGCGCTCGCGTACGGCGTGTTGTCCACCACCTTCTTCTCCACCACGGTCTCCTCCTGCTCCACCAGCACCTCGGACTTCAGCGCCAGGTCGGGCGCGTCCGGCGCGTCGGGGTCGGCGGGCTCGGCGACGCCAACCTTCTCCAGAGCCTCCGCCGCGGCGTCCACGGCGGAGGCGGCCTCGGAGGAGGCGGGCTCCGCCGGAGAGGCCTCGGGGGCGGGGGTCTCCGCCGCCTCGGCGGCGAGGGGGGGCGCGGTCTCTTCGGTCGACATCGCCGGAGGGCGTGCGCGTCGGATTGATTGATTGCGACACGCGCGCAGATCTCCCGTTTGCGCGCCGACTTTGGTTTCAGAAAAAAACTTTATGCGCCGAGTTTTGCCCGGTGATATCGACGAACGAACGACGATTCGAACCCAAGAATGCTGGTTTAATTTTTCGCACGACTGCTCCGACCCTTCGCTGAAGATCTCGCCAGTTGTGACTCCACAGATCGCGTCTCGTGGCCACGTCGCAACGAAGTCGCGGTGCGGATCGATTTCGCGACGTCACCCGAAGCGCGCTCCGCGCCCAACTCGACGCACACGCACACGCGCACGTCGTCGCTTCGCGCACGACCGTCGCACCGCTCAGGCTTCGGTCTCTTCGAGGCTCGTCTCGAACCTCCCAGGCCGTCGAAGCCCTTCGTCGCGCCCGTCCCCACGCACGACCCGAGACCATGGCCTCCGCCGTGACCGCTCCCCACGGGGCCCTGTCCGCCCGCGCCGCCGTGCGCGGCGCGCGCGCCACGCGCCGCACCGTCGCCCCTCCGCGCCGCGTGAACACCACGACCCGCGCCGCGATCGTTGACCCGCCCAAGGTGTCCATCAAGGACGTCAAGCGCCCCGACGAGACCGGTCGCTTCGGCGATTACGGCGGCAAGTACGTCCCCGAGACGCTCATCCCCGCGCTCCAGGCGCTGGAGAAGGAGTACTACGCGCTCGCGTCGGATGAGCAGTTCCAGGTACGTCACGCGCACGCGAGGAAGAAGCGCACGACTCACGCGACGCGGCCGCTTCGCGTTTCGCACGCGCACCCGCGCCCGCAAGCGACGACGGGCGACGTCGCGACGTCGCGACGGGCGTCGAAGCGAACGCGATCGCGACGGGAACGACCCTATCTCTCGTTTTTTCCAGACTGAAAGGACACTCAAGGAGGTGACGCGTTTTCTTGGGAAAACGAATGGAAGCTCACCTCACCTTCTCTCCTCGCGTCTCGCCTCGCAGACCGAGCTCGCGTCCATCCTGAAGGACTACGTCGGCCGCGCGAACCCCCTGTACTTCGCCGAGCGCCTCACCGAGCACTACGGCACCGCGGACATCTACCTCAAGCGCGAGGACCTGAACCACACCGGCGCGCACAAGATCAACAACGCCGTCGGCCAGGCGCTGCTCGCCAAGAAGATGGGCAAGAAGCGCATCATCGCCGAGACGGGCGCGGGTCAGCACGGCGTCGCCACCGCGACGGTGTGCGCGCGCTTCGGCCTCGAGTGCATCATCTACATGGGCGCCGCGGACATGGAGCGCCAGAAGCT
>Ga0181563_10004712_pt1 | contig 12650 bp, 16 predicted proteins | sample 011ome_25_FD_133759 | JGI IMG/M metagenome (GOLD analysis project Ga0181563, IMG submission 133759) | Coastal salt marsh microbial communities from the Groves Creek Marsh, Skidaway Island, Georgia - 011512CT metaG (megahit assembly) | ecosystem: Environmental > Aquatic > Marine > Intertidal... | reverse complement strand
GTTGTCGTCAATTTATGGAACAACACTACCGCATTGTTCCGTAAATCGTCAAGCTATCATTACAACTTTCGACAAACTTTTTTTAATGATCGTCCTGGAGTCCGCTTAAATAGTGGGATTCCTCGAGATTATTTTTTTTGATTTTTTTTCTTCTCCCTGGCGACTCGTCGAGCTTCCTGGAGTTTTGCCTGTTGTTCAGGGGAGATCTTTCGCTTCGACTTGGATCCTCCGGCAACCTTGGTCGGATCCTTGAATTCTTTTCCGCAATGTGGGCATCTCATGTCTCTACCTTCCGTTATTGTATTGGCTCGAGGTCATTAAGTTGAAAAGCTCTCGAGCGTGGTCATCTGGTTTGTTGTGGCAGATCTCCGCTTTTCGGTCGATCTTATTCATTAATTCTGCTCGGTCTCCATCGACCAGACGGATCGGTTCCAGGCAGAATTCAGATCTGATCTTCCCGGCTCCTTCTTTATCTTTTGCCAGGTTCCTCATGAGGAGGCAGATCTCGGTTGCTACATGATCCGGGAGGACTCCCAGGTCTCCCATTGAGATCCGTCCGAGGTGAGCGATTGTTTCCGTTGATAGTTCGACTTGATGTTTCATTGTTTTGGTTCTCCTGGTTGGTTAGTTTGCGTATTGGTTTGCGAGAAATTTCCATTCTCCAAATTCATTGATTTGCAGGAATCCGTAGTTCCCTTCGTAAGTTGAGCCACATGAGTCATTATGAACGACCAGGAGCCCTTCATGAGACCTGATAGAGTAGCATCCTCCCTCCCATTCTTCACCATCCAGGGAAAGGGAAAAATGAATGGTTTGGAAGTTGTCCCATTTTTCGGCATGGGTTTCGGTTTCCATGACCTTGAACTCTTGGTTGTTTTTTTCGGTCATCTTTTTGGCGACTGCCTGGGCGATTGCGTTTGCATGATCTTCGAGGTCGATGATGTCGGTGATGTTAGGGAATTTATATTCTGCTTCAGTTATCATTGGTTGGTTCCTCCTGGTTGGCTTAGTTGATTGAATTGATTTGAAAGACATGGTCGCTCTCGATCCAATTTGCTTCTCTCATGAAAGCATCATCGACGATGATGTAAGTGGATCCACGCTCGATGATCTCGGAGTCATTCACTAAGTTTTGACGAATGAAAGCGTTTGCGTTTGCGATTGAGAAAAAAGAAATAATGTGATTCATACCCTTAACCTTATCGTAGCTTGTTACGATGTCAAGTATCGAAACAAGTTATGATCAGAATATTCACACAAAAAAGCCCGGAGTCCGCTTAGATAGTGGGATTCCGGGCTTGAAATTTTTTTACTTTTTTTTTCTTATCCTTGCAGATCTGAAGTCTGACTTTAGTTTTTCAAGGTCTTTTTATGAAGATACCTGGAGTAAAGGATCGGAAGGATGTTCCAAAGGAGGAGACCGATTCCGCAGAGGATCGCCAGGTCGATGATTGAATCGATCGTCTGCTCGATCCATCCCTTCTGATCTGCGAGTCCTGCCTCGATTAATTTCCTTGCGTCGCCTTCGGTAAGTGCTTTGACCATTTCAACCTTCTGAGCCATTGACTCATCAGCGTCTTCCGACTTTTCAATGATCTGCCCGATCGCTCCTCCGGCAAGTCCTCCGGCAACTGCTCCTCCGACTCCTCCCAGGGATCCGACTCCGGCTCCGACTCCGGCAAGTCCGGTAGGTGCTAAATTGTGCCAAGAGCAACCAGAGCAGGAGGCAATAAACCACAAGACGAGGAATCCAGAGATCAGGAATTTCTCGATCGTGTCCATCCTTCGATCAACCGGTCGAGCTTTGCCTCGATCGATTCCAGACGACGGAAAAGAGTCTCATTCTCGGAGGTATTTCTCGCCATATCGACCTCGAGTTTATTGATCCTTTTTCCATGCGAATCGAGCCTCTCGAATGCTCCCTTTATAATGAATGCAATTATACCCAGGAGTAGGGCAAGAAGGGCTTGAGTTGCCCAGATTAATAATTGCGGATCCATCTGACAATGTGGACGCTCGTCAAGCAGATCTTCGCTTTTTCAGGGCATCCTCGAGATCCATTCCCAGGAGTTCATCGACCTGGTTCTCGATGCTCTTCAGGTCGAGTCCTTTGTTTGTTTCGGAAAAGTGATCATGGATGTCCTGGACATCCTGACCGGTCTCCTTCCATCCGATAAAATAGTTCGAGACTCTCTCCTGGATCTTCAGAGAATAAGGGACTGACCGGGGACGAGCGAATCGATGATTCCATCGAAGCCAGGGAAGGAATATCGTCCGGGCTCCGGCATTTCTGAATTTCTGGTGGATGTATCCTTCCTCCCCTCCGAACCCGAGAAAGAGAGGGTTGAATCCCTGCCAGGCTTCTTTCCTGGACATAAAGAGACCGAGCCCATGCAAAGGAATCTCGAACGGACAAGCGTCCGGATTTTGCCCCCTGGGTTGATGCTCCCAGGTTCCGAACATCTGGCTCCTCCACTCTGGTCTCATATTCGTTGCGACTCCGTTGCCCAGGTTGTCATAAAATAGACCCCCTGCGTAGAGGTCTCGAGACCCTGGATTGTGTTCGGCAAACTCGAGAATCCTGGCGATCGTTCCAGGTTCGATTAGAACATGGGGATCCATACAGAGAACCCATTCCGCTTTCGAGAACTTGAAGACCAGGTCTCGGATCGCAGTTGATCTCCACTCCGTCTCCGGATGATACCTAGCCCCGATCTTTCGAGCGTGTTCCCTGGTTGCTTTCCCCTCTGGGCTCCCTGGCTTGTTGTCGATGATCACGATCTCGATCTCATCTATGCGATCCCGGTTTGCGATCCGGATCGCTTGAGTGGTGAAAAACACTCCGTCGAAGTCGTCGGAGGTTGCCATTCCGATTGTCAGTTTTTTCATAAGTAAAAGAGGCAGACCGATCGACCTGGGATCTTTTCTTCCTCCCGGTGGTCGATCAATTTTTCCTGGAGATTGAATGGATCCTGAAGGAGGTTAATTCGATAAAACCCCCAGTCATCGATCTTGCAATACTGCCTCGGCTCCTGGTTGGTTGGTTGTTGGTTGAATGAGGTTGAGAGAAAGAAGAGTCGGTCTCTGGTTTTGAGTTTCTCGATCAAGCTCGAGGAGAGTTCCTGGCGGACATGAAAGAGGACATCCCGGCAGATCACCAGGTCAACTTCCGGGAGGTCGATTGAGAAGATGTCTCCGACCTGGAACCTGATCTGATCGGATCCGTACTTGCTCGAGTTCTCCTGGATCATCTGCTCGTCACAATCAATCCCCAGGTATTGAGCACCCTTGAAATCCACCTCCTCCATCCAATTCCAATCTCCACACCCCAGGTCAATGATCGTCTCGAACCGGTGCTTATTGATCGCTCCCTGGATGAAGTCTTGAGCGTCCCCTGCCTGGTTCTTCCAGGAGCCTCCTCCGCAGAGAGACTCCTCTCCGTGAATCCTCTTCATTTGAATATACTTTTTCGCAGACTCGAAGTTCGTTTTCATTAATCAAATATTTCCCATGCTTCTCTGAATTTCTCATACTTTGCCCGGGACGCAACGGATGGTCGGACTTTGAGTTGCTTTTGCGTCCCCAGGACATCGTTCGGGATAATGTAAAAAATCCGCTCCCCTGGTTTCTCAACGATTCCGACCAGGACATCGATCTCGATTTTGTAGTTCACCCTTTTTGAGTTATTTCCGCCTCGTCTCGTTGTGAATTTATAGGCTCCGGCTCCCTGGTCGCATGATGTCCCCTTGACTTGAACTCGAAAAAGTTTTCCGTCCCGGTTGGAAACAATCAGATCGAAAGGAAGATGATGACCGGATGGAGTTGATACATCGAGCCCTCGTCGCATCGCTTCAGATGCAAAAAGACTCTCGAACATTGCTCCCATCCTTACGCTCATAAATCTCCCCAGGATCCAAAGATCTCTCGATTTTCTAGGTAAAGGCTCGAGAGGATCGTCTCCTCATCCCAGGATCCGCAGTCTTCGGAGACCCTGCCCATGTGCCTCGAGAATTCCCTCGAGAACTCATGGATCGTCGATCGATGACATCCGATCAATCCGGCTCGGATATGATGAGGGATCTTGCATCTGCAATGCCTGACCCGGTCTGCGTTCGGGTATTGGTTTGTGAAGATCTGCCCTGGGCGGATCCGGTTGAACCTTCCGAGCTTTCCGACCGGGAAGTTCTTCTGAAATTGTTTAAGTCCGGCATCGATCCAGATCACATTCGACTCTTTGTCTCCAAGTCTCCTGGACATTTCATCCATCAGGAAAATCTTGTTTGCCCAGACTCGATTGAGTCCATTGAGTTTCTCAGCATTGAGCATCCATCCGAGCTTGAGTCCGCAGGGTTCCGAGACCGAGGGGACAAGTGGAAGATCATCGAATTCGATCTGAACAAACTCGACCGGATCCTTAATCTTGATTCGATCGATCCCTTCTTTGTTCGTGCAGACGACGATCCGAACCTGAACCCCTGCCCTGGTTGCTTCCTCCCTTAGTCTTTTGACAACCAGGGGGAGCATCCGGATATAAGATTCAAAATTGTATTTTGCATCGACTCTCCAGAGTCCGGTGACAAATAAATCATTCATGCTTGAATCCGAAATAGTGGATCTCGGTTGCGTACATTTCGGAAACCATGTCCCGAGTTTTCGGAGTGTAATCCTCTAGCTTTTTATCCCGGAGCCGGGAGACATTGAGCTTTTTTAACTCCCCTGCCTGGATCCCCTGCTCCCTGCACATCCTGGGAAAATCATCTGCCAGGGTTTCGGTTCGGAGGATCTGATCGACGATCTGCTTTCCGTCCTGGTGAGTGTATTCGATTTGAGGGACAAAGTGGGAACCTTCCGTCCATCTTCCATCGACAATCTTTTCGTATTTGTCCTCGAGCCAATTCTCAAAAGTCTGGAATCTTTTTTGATGTGCCGGGAGCAAATAATAAAAAGCGGAGACCATCCGATCCCAGGGGTTCCGGATGATAGTAAACTTGAAAAACCCCTTCTGTTCTTCGGTCATAAATTGCTCCAGGAATTGAAACCTAGCGTGTTGAATCATGACTCCATTTTTCAGACCGAAGATAAACTCCGGGCAAAATTTCCGGTAATCCCTGGGAGGTAGTCCGAGAGCTTTTTCGATACTTACTCCACCGGTTTTCCCGATGTGGAGAAAGGTCGCCTGGTGTTCATTGAAGATCGGCACATCAATCCGAACGATATATAACCGGCAACCAACGGGTTCCAATGGAATTAGAGCTCAGATATATTGCCCTAGCTTCACCTGCCCAGGTTGTCTCGACCATGTAGTAGGTTTCCCCACAAGGATCCTCTGAGATTTGCAGAATCTCCATCACTTCCCATGGAGGTAAGGCATAGGAACCATAAGGGATAAAACATCCGTTCTCGGGGTCGGTGTCCAACTGAGTCGGGAAGTCCCACCAAGTGTCGATTATTACGACATGTTCGGTGACATGACCTTCCCATTCTTCGATCGGTGGAGGTGTTGTTTCTGGATCGACTATGAGTCGTCGGGTGGTCGTCGGTTGATCAATCGAGATCAAACTGATTGCCCCTTGCTCGTCTCCGTACCTCGGAGAACTGACCACACTAATGGATCCGTCCCTGCTAATTGCAACAAAATTTCCGAGATCTTCAGAATCCTCGGTTCCTGTAATTTGCTCGACCTGAACCCAGGATCCATTCTCGAATGAATAAATCTCTGCTTTTCCTGCTCCGTATATCGTCGAGGCATCCTCTAAATCAAACCCATCCGATCCGGTGATAAATGTTAGTCCGTCTCCTGAAAGTGCGACATCCGTTCCGAGTCCTTCCCTTCTTTGGATTCCATCGACTGCCTGACCCTTCAGAGTCCAGGTTCCGGATATATTCTCAAAGACCTCGACCCTTCCTTCGCTATTGCTGATCGGACTTGCAGATTCACTACCAACGGCAAAAATTTGACCATCAGAACTGATGGAAACAATCTTTCCAAATCGATCACCTACATCATAACCAATGCTCGAAATGAGAGTCGCTTCCAGATAAGTATTCAAGGATGAATCAATGCTGTAATGACGAACTTGACCGGTGTTTCTGTATCCAATGTACTCACCATATCCATAAGCTCCGGCAACAAAATTCGACCCATTAGAATCGATTGAAATTGAATAACCGAAATAAGATCCAAAATTGAGATCAGTCGGCTCAATGGATGAGGTTAATTCCCAGGTCACTCCGTCGTAAAAATAGACATAAACCGAGCCAGAACTCCAATCATCCCCGGCATCCCTAAAAGGATCAGATGCTATCAGGACTTCTCCGTTTGAATTGATGTCCACATCCCATCCGAATCGATGAATACTTGATCCATTTTCCGGGGGGTTCGGTACGGATTCCGGACTCCAGGTTGTTCCGTTAAATCTATAAACAGAAACTTGATTGAGTAGACCTTCTCCGACCACTAAGGTCGTTCCGTCGTCCGTAAGTGCCAGGGAAACTTGAAGTGAGTCTGCTCTTGTAATATCTCCCCCGAGTTGTGTCAGTTCGTTTTGGTAAACTGAATAAACCCGGATTGATGTATCTGAACCGACTGCCAGGGTCGATCCATCCGCATTGAACTCCAGGTTCCGACCTGTATTCTCTCCGGATGATCCAATCAGGGTATAAGGGAGAGGCTCCAGGGTCGTCGTGCTTGTTGAAGTCGTGCTTGTTGAAGTCGTGCTTGTTGAAGTCGTGCTTGTTGAAGTCGTGCTTGTTGAGGTCGTGCTTGTTGAGGTTGTTGAAGTCGTAGGCTCCTCGGTCGTAGTGCTCGAGGTCGTAGGTTCTTCGGTTGTTGAAGTTGAAGTCGTAGGCTCTCCCGTCGTCGTGCTCGAGGTTGTCGTGGGTTCACTTGGCAAAAGCTCAAGCCACCCATATTGAAACCTTAATGCTTCGGAAATGTATCGGATCGAACCATTGTAGTTGACTTTGTACATAGGATAACCAGAGCTCTCCGGTTGCAATATCTCAATAATCTCCGCAGTCGCTCCGATTGGAAAATTATAAATAGTCCCATTACCTGACCAGGATCCTCCGTAATTAGTGATCGAGGAGTTCATGTAAGCCTGGTCTGATGTGGAAATAATTGTATCCCCTGCAACTGCCTCTCGATTAGGATCCTGAGTTGTGGTCGGTTCTCCGGTTGTCGTTGAAGTCGAAGTTGTCGGCTCCTCGGTCGTGGTACTTGAGGTTGTGGTACTTGAGGTTGTGGTACTTGAGGTTGTGGTTGCCACAAATGGCTTGATCACTTCCCATCCTTCTCCCCGGGCGGAAAGATCGGCAGAGAGTGATCCGTCGGAATTCCCTGCCTGGTCGGTCATCTCGATGACTCCATAATCGTCCCGGTAAAATAAATAGAATTTTCCAAGTTCCAGGGTGTTGTCAAAAGTCCGAAGGGCTCGAATCACGATTGGATCCGTCGAGTTGTTGTCAAGTGGAGTGTCAGGATCAGAGACCCAGGTCTGAAGTTCTGTTTCTGTGACTGAGATCCTGGAGTCCTGGTAAAAATAATCTTCTGCATCATTCACCCCATCGGAATCAGAATCCAAAGTTGATGGATCGATAGTTGTCGAGGTTGAAGTTGTAGGCTCGAGGGTTGTGCTCGAGGTTGTTGGTTGATCGGTCGTTGAGGTCGAGGTCGTGGGCTCCTCGGTCGTGCTTGTCTGGTTCGGATCCGATGTTGTGGTTGTTAGTTGATTGACCTCATAAGAAAGGACGATTGCGTCATCCCCATCGGATCCCCATCCATGCAATGTGAAATCTTTCGGCTCATAAAGTTCAAACCCGGTCTCCTGGAATGTGACATCCATGTACTGAAAATCGCTCCTTGAATATACAATCGGTTGATCATTCTCTCCACCACTAAAGGGTGCAACATATCGCAAGTAAATTCGACCTAGTTTTGTTTCTCTGAATCCGGAAGGTGTCCAAGGTACAAACTTTAAAGCATAAAACGACTGCAAGAAAAGCATGATCTCGTTGTCCCCGGCATAAATGATGCTCATATCCCGGGCAAACTCCTCGTCGTAACTTCCCCAGACCTCGGTCAATGAATAATTTCGGGAAGGTTCTCCGATCACATCGAACCATAAAGAGACTTGACCCCATCCGCCTTTTCCTACTGCAAGGACTCTTCCATTTGTCAAAGTAACCAGGGTGAAATCTTGCCCACATGAAACGCTCCGGACATTTAAAGAAATGACTTTTGTCGGTGGATAAACTCCCTCACTCGATCCGCCAACTCCTAATTTAGAAAATTCATTAGATCCCCACATCCAAAGAGCTCCACTTGAATCGATAGCTCCGAAGTGATCCATCCCTGCATTGATTGAAACAAAGACAACTCCCTCCGGAGTCTGGACAAGCTCAAAGCCCCTGACATGAGTTTCCCCCGAAGTCACCCCCAGGATCCCATCTGTATTTTCCCCACAAGCAGAGATCAACCCTTCTTCATTCAGGTAAAAAGAACGAGCATCTCCGAGGGCAAAATCCAGGACATCGTATGCCCTCTCTAATGGTTGCTTGATGTATCTTTGACTTACATCATCAGAGATGGTGTTCGGATCTATTCCAAGTTCTCCATGCCAACCATCTCCCCATAAATAAAGCGTCCCCTTACTATCAAGTCCACCTGAGTGATGACTCCCGACATCTAGCTTGATGAATCCAGATGCAAAGATTGCAGGAGTGGAGGTTTGGTTGTTTGTGTTATTTCCTAATTGACCTCGAGAATTATCCCCACATGACCAAGCATCTCCGGAAGCCTGAAGAAAAAGAGTGAAATTATCTGAAGGGCAAACCTGGATGAATCGCTCCGGGAAACCTTCATTCGTTGTCGTTGGTTCGAGTGTGGTTGAGGTCGTCATCTTTTAAACCGGTTCCGATGTTTTGTAAGGGTGGGAAGTCGGGAGGCTTGCAGTTAGTCCCCACTTGTGAGCGAGGTATCCTTCGACTTTTTGTGTCTCGGTTAAGTCGCTAAAAAATAAAACCTCGGCAACAAAACCCTCGACCCCTTGCTGATGCATATAATTTCCGCTGATATTTAAGGATGAAAAGGGTACGGATCCAATCTCACCAGATACCTCTATGTTTCCATCAATACTAATTGAGGAGTTGGATCCATTAAATCGAGTGACCATCATTTGAGTGACGGGCTCCGCTCCGAGACTTGTTGGAGTGGTGATACTTCCGCCAGAGCATAAAAGTTGCCATTGATTATTTGTAAGCCTCCGCATTCCTATCCGTGTTGAAGTATTTGTCCCACTTAATAAAAAGTCTTGCTCGGAGTCGTTCCCATCGTCGTCAAGTCTGTAAACACAAGCGAATCCTAAAGCGTTGCTTGCTTGATCCCAGGAAAAGGAATTATTTTCAAGAACATTTCCATTTACTCCATTAAAATCAAAAACATTCAATCCATTCAGAGTCCTGGTGCCATATGTCGCACCTGTTGTTCCTTTGGTGAGTGTGTATCCGTTTCCACTTTTATCAATTACGGATTGAACCTCTGTTCCGCTTGTTGTGATAGTGGATGAATCACTCGCATCCCACCATCCAACGATTTCTGAACTATTTGACGGAGACCAGTACAAAGGCTCCAGGGTTGTCGTTGGTTCTTGAGTTGTCGAAGTTGAGGTCGTAGGCTCCTCCGTTGTGGTGCTAGTCGTCGAGGTCGTAGGTTCTTCCGTCGTCGAAGTCGAGGTTGTGGTTCCTTGTTCAACAACTATAAACCCGGGTGTCGTTGCAAGTTTATTAAAAACATATTCAACTCCATCCGGAGCGACCCTAAAAGTGCCAGATCCCACATAAGTCACCAGGTGAATTTCAGAGACTTCAAAAGTTCTTGATGTTGTCCCATCAAGAGAATTCTTTGTTTTTTCTTGTGTGATCTCAATGAAATCTCCGACTTTTAATTCGTAAGGTTCTTCCGTTGTCGAAGTTGAAGTGGTAGGCTCCTCCGTTGTGCTCGTTGTGCTCGATGTCGTAGGTTCTTCTGTTGTCGAAGTTGAAGTGGTCGAGGTGGAGGTTGTGGTCACATAATTCTTATCTTCCCCATCAAAGATCTTGATGAAATTAATTGAGTTGAGTTGTGTTCCGTCTCCGAGTTCTCCATTTGTATTTCGACCGACTGCCCAGACGGATCCGTCGTCTTTGATCACATATAAACGATCTCCTCCACCGGCAACAAACTCGACTTCTGTCATTGATGTTAAAGACACCTCCCCTAAATTGGATGGGTTGGTCAGGAATCCGAACCCTAGCTCTCCGTAAATGTTTTGAGCATCCTTACCTAAAGACCATAGCTCAGAATCCCTAATGAAATATTGATTGTATTTGAACCCTGCATATCCTTCTTGATCCAGGAACTGAAGTCCTGGAGTTGTTGAAGTTGAAGTCGTTGAGGTCGAGGTCGTAGGCTCGAGGGTTGTGCTCGATGTGGTTGGTTCTCCGGTCGTTGAAGTTGTGGTCGTTGAATAGTCTCCGTGCCAATACTCGACTCCATTCGGCATGAAGTAGAGAACCCCATTGAGCGTGTGAGTATGGAAGGTTCCATTCCCTGACTGAACTGCACATTGCTCGGAAGTGTAAAGAGGATAAAACCCATTCACCGGAACCGGTTCGCAGAGGATCGTTGTGGTTGGTTCCAGGGTCGTCGTTGAACTTGTCCCTGGTGCCTGAGTTGTTCCCTGGGATCCACCTCCCGAAGGAAAAGGATGATTGATAAAGGAGACGCTCACAATGTTTCCTCCGAGCCCGGATCCGATTGAGTTTGCCATGTCATCCCCTCCGCCCGGAAAGGTAAACCTTAAGTCCGGATCCAGGAGATGAGGAGCCTACCTGGTCAACATCGATTGAGATCTCAGAATCATCCGACAGGGTGGAGGTTGAAAAGGTCGGAAGGACGAGAGAGTCCTGGGAAGTTTTTGATCCCCCAGGGATCTCGAGTTGATCGGTAAAGATCGATAATCCGTTTTGATTTAAATCGACCAGGATCGAGGATCCTTCAGGAGCAGATTTGACGGATGCTCGAGCCTCGAGAATTTGAAAAGTAAAAGGAAGACGAAAGGTTGATTTCCCGGCTCCGGTTGTTGTTGTTTCATCTTCTGAATTGATGGAAACGATGAAGCATTCCTGGAATATTTGATTCTCTGCCGGGATGATTTCAGAGACGGATCCGGTCAATGCAACCGGTGCAAAAAGGATCGTCCTGGTCTCCCCGGTTCTCGTTGTCCTGGTGATCTTGATCTTTGCCTGAATGTCTCCAGATGCGATCTCGTTTTCAATCTCTGGAGTCGCCAGGCTCAGACTCACCCTGAATCCGTTTCCGGAGTTCAAGAAAGTGGAGGTCGTGGAAAGTAAAGAGCTTGATTCCAGGGACAACCGGATCCCAGACACATTGTCCCCGGTCTCATATCCTCCGACCCCATCGACAAAATAGAGGTCGAAGTCCCGAAGGTCTCCGACGACCAGGGGGGAGAATGCTTTCGGAGTTGGATCCGATGCAGACTCGACCCGAGCGGATGCGATTGTTCCGGAGTTAAGGTTGACGAATATCTTCTCGATCATCAGAAGTCCGACGATCGTCAATCTTTTTGAATGGGAATTTTTCGTTCAGATAATCCCTCCGCTTTTTACAAGCTCCGCAAGTCGGGATCCCGATGGTTTTCGTGACTCCCTGAATCACATCTCCGACCCCTCTTAGGTTTTCAGTTTTTGTAAGTTTCTTTATTAATCTTTTTATCTCAGCATCCATTTCTTAAATCAGCAAATATTCTATTCCATAGATAATAGGTTTCACGACTTACTGCCCCTGTCACCTCGTCTATTATGACAAATTCTTTTTTGAAAAAATAAGAAACTCCAATCGATGCGAAGTCATCATGATCTCCATCAATGCATTTACCACACTCTCCGCCAGTCACGCTCGACTCTGCTCCCCATGTTTTACTCGATGGGATATTAAAAGCTCCGGGTTCGTCTTTTATAAATGCTCCCAGGTAATTGGAATTACTACTCCAACTCGTAAAAGAGGAAGACGCTCGAGCTCCAATGAATTTTCCGTTGCAATGACCCTCGCAAGATCGAGAGTCTACCATCTGGAAGCCTCCTTGTGTAAATGCCAGACCATACTGATATTGCCTCCAGGAATTATTTTCTTCATCGTATAAATAAATAAAACATCTCCAAAATAAATCCCAGACATACGGGTTCTTTAAAACCTGTAAACTTATAGCTAAATTTTCACTCTTGTATCCCATAGCATCACAAGCTCCATAACAGGGGTCGTAATACCAAAAATCAGAATTAAGATTCTGGGGGAACCCCTGCCTGTTCACTTTATAGGTTCCAGCTAATGATTCCCAGGGATTCCCAGGGAGAGTGATATAAATATCAAAATAGTCCAGGCAGTCTAATGTCCCAGGTGCTTTTGTGGTTGTTGTCGAGGTCGTCGTTGTGGTCGTGCAATCGCACCCCACATAAGGGTTACAAGAGCAACCGCAACCGGTCAGGATCTCAATGGTCATAGGTTAGTCTTCGCGATGAAGATCGATTAGTTGTTCAATCTCCGGTAATAGTGCGAGGAGTTTCTGAATCTCCGGTAATAGTGCGAGGAGTTT
>Ga0181563_10004709_pt1 | contig 12655 bp, 1 predicted proteins | sample 011ome_25_FD_133759 | JGI IMG/M metagenome (GOLD analysis project Ga0181563, IMG submission 133759) | Coastal salt marsh microbial communities from the Groves Creek Marsh, Skidaway Island, Georgia - 011512CT metaG (megahit assembly) | ecosystem: Environmental > Aquatic > Marine > Intertidal zone... | reverse complement strand
CGGACACGCCGCCCAGCTCGCCGGAGGCGAGCGCCCTGGCGCGAGCCACCTTGCGTCGCGTCGCGGGCGAGGCGGCGGCGGTCGCTGAGCGCGCGGCGCGCGACGCGCTTCGTCCGGACGAAGGAGGAGACGACGAAGGAGGCTCTCTCGACGCCGCCTCTTTGGAGCGGGTCCGCCTCGCCGGCGAGCTCGCCGGGTGGCGGGCGGCGATGCGCGTCTTGTCCGAGGCGGGCGACGCGACCGCGGCGACGCGCCTGGCGCGGAACGACTGGTACCGCGCCGAGCGCGCGCTGGAGGTGGTGACGTCCACCGGGAAGCCGGTGACCGAGTTCGGCGCGCCGACGCTCGCGGGAAGGGAGAAAAAGTACGACTTTGTCTGCGTCGCGCTCTCGTCGCCTCGCATCCGCCTGTACCGTCGCATCGACGCGCGCGTCGAGGAGATGGTCCGCGACGGCATGCTCGCCGAGTCCGCGGCGATGCTCCTGAGCGGCATCGAGCCCGGGTCCACCCCGGCGTCGCGCGCGATCGGGTACAGGCAAACCATGGACTTCTTGGTGGAGCAGAGCGCTTTGAGCGCTGTGAGCTCAAACGACGACGACGGGACGGCGACGGGAACGCGTCTGTGCGAGCACGCCGCGTTTCTGGCGTACGTCGAGGAGACGCAGCGCGCGACGCGCGCGTTCGCCAAGCGGCAGTTCACGTGGTTCCGAGGCGAGAAAGAAGGTCGGTACCGGTGGCTGGACACGTCCCGGATGCCGGATGATGCGAAAAGCCCGGATGCGCTCGCGCGCGCGACGCTGGATCTGTTCGCGCTCGGACCGCCGCCGGAAACGGCGTCGCGCGGCGACGCGCCGCGCGACGGCGACGGCGCCGTTTTCGGAGACTGGGACGCCGAGGCGTTGAATCGGCTCGCGGCTCTGACGGATGTGTCGCGCGGCGCGACGGACCACGAGACCGCGCGGGAGCTGAAGCGGTACGCGCCGCGCCAGACGGTGTTCGTGGACCCGGCGGCGTCGCGGCGGACGCGGCGCGAGGTGGACGCGCTCGCCGAGAAAATCAGAAAAGCGGCGAGCGAGCGCCAACGCGCGCGGCGATGACCGCGCGCGGCGATGACATGCTGTCAGACATCGTGGACGTAGACGGCGGGATGGTCGTGCGCGACGGAGAGATCATCAGCGCATCACTGAGAGCGTCGACGGGCGCGAGCCGTTCGCACACGCGCCGATGATGACAGCGTCGAATGATGATGATGACGACGACAAGTCCCTTTCCTCCGTTTCATAATGAAAGTACAAACGCTCGTCTTGCTCGAGTCCAAATTTGGAACGTCTCAGCGTTTCTGAGATGAAACAAAGCGCGCACCGCGAAGCGGGCCGAATCAGGCATCGCCGCGCACGGGCGGGATGTCGTCCTCGGACGAGGAGGACGAGCGTTTGGCGGATGACGGTCCGCTAGACGCGTCCGATAAGCGCGTTCGGTGGCTAGCGGAGAAGGTCTCCGCCGGCCTCGGATGCGACGTCGATCTGTTCGCCTCGTGCGTGGCGAACGACGACGAGACGAGAGATCGCGTCGAGGCGTTCGTGCGAGGTGCGTTGTTGCGTCCTCGGCTTTCCCGACGAATTCCGCCCCAACGGCACCCGCGACGCGCCCGGGTCGGCTCGATCCACGGCTCGCGCGGGCTCCTGACCTCCTTCCCCCCCACCCCCCACCGAACAGGCACGTCGGAGAGCGAGGCGCTCCTGGTGTACGTCGAGCCGAACGCGCGCGGAGACGCACCCGCGGGAACGCGGTCCACGCCGTTCGAGCAGAGCTCGAGCGGAAACGAAAACGCAGAGGCGACCGTCGACGCGCCCGAGGACGGGGGCGGGGAGCCGGAACAGAACGGGGAACGCGCGACGGAGGCGGTCGACGCGTCTTCGCGCGCGCCGGACGACCCGCGGGACGATGTCGCGGCGTTCGCGGAGGGGGACGGACCGGAGCCCTCCCCGGGTGATCAGGGACCGAACGCGGAAGGCGCCTCGCGGATGGATGGAACGCGAGACGACGACGAAGACCCGTCTCGTCGCGAAGACGACGGGCCATCGTCGCCGCGAGCTCGCGCCGACCCGAAAACAGATTCCCCGCATCAACCGAGCGTCTCGATTCCGGATCAATCAAAGGGCCCCCGCGCGGCCCCCGCGCTTCGCGTCGCCGCGGGCTCGCTCCCCTCGGGCGCGGCGTCGGCGCCGGCGGCGTACTTCATCAAGGATTCGCCGGCGGAGGTTCTGCGCCGCGCCGGCGACATGGAGGCCCGCGTGCACTTCGGCGCGCTCGCGAGCTCGGGCCCGTCGCTGGACGCGCTCGAGCAGCTCATCAAGCAAGTCTTCGTGCCTCTGCTCGGTGCGAACGGCGACGGGGCGGACGCCGAAGGCGGCGGCGCGAGGCGCGGGGGAAAAGCGGCGGCGGCTTTCCGGGAGACACGTTCTCCTTCGCCGCCGCCGAAGGAGAACGTGACGCCCAACGTCGGCGAAGGCGCTTTTCCGAGAACGCCTTTCCGCGCCACCGTGCTCTCCCCCGCGATCGCGGCCGAGCTCGCGACCGACGCGGGGCTCTTCGGCGAGCGCGTGCGCCGCGCGGCGCGGCGGCTGGCGAGCGACGTCGCGCTCTCCTTCCCCAATCTGAGCGCGTCGGTGGACCTGACGGACGCGCGCGCGTCCGCGGAGGACGCGGACACCGCGCGCAAGCTCGAGGCGGCGGTGGTGGAGTGGACGGTCAAGATCTCCGACGCGACGCGACGCGAGGAGGCGCGGCGGTTGCTCGCCGGTGCCGGCCCGCTGGACGAGATTGAGTTTTGGCGCGAGCGAGACATCGCGCTGACGTCGCTGCACGAGCAGCTCGTCGCGCCGCGCATCCGCGACGCCGTCGCCGTCGTCGCCGTCGCGTCGCCGGCGGTGATGCCCGACTTCGAGGAGCAGGCCGCGAAGCTCGCGCGCATGCGCGTGGAGGCGAGGGACAACAGGAAGTTCCTCGCCACGCTGGAGCGGCACTTCAGGAACGTCGCGCCGCGGCGGGACGCGGGCGCGGGCGCGGGCGTTTCCGGGTCCGGATCCGGAAACGCCGACTCTTCCGAGTCGAGCGACACGCACGCTAGCGCTTTGTCCACGGCGATCGACACGGTCGCGCCGATGATGAATACGCTGCGCATGGTGTGGATCATCAGCAGGCACTACGGGGACGACACGCGCATGGGCGGGCTCCTCGGGCGCGTCGCGGATGAAATCGGGCGGGTCGCTTCGGAGGTTGCCGACGCCAAGAACCCCGCCACGGGCGTCTTCGCCGTGGACGCGACGACGGCGCTGTCGCGCGTTCGCGACGCGAAGCGTCTGCTGGATACCTGGCGAGACTCGTACATGGCGATGCGCGACAAGATCGAGAAGTCCGGCCGCGATAACCGCTGGGAGTTTGACCGCAAGCGCCTGTTCCAGAAGACGGAGTACGTCGCCTCGGTGTGCGGCGACCTCGAGCGGATGCTCGACGCCGTGCACGGGTTTCACCGGTTCCTCGGCAGCAAGCTCAAGACGGTGACTGGCGAGCCCGAGGCGATAGACGAGGTCATCGCGCGCGTCACGGACATGGCCCGCGCGGCGCGGAGCGTGGAGTTTGACATCTTCGACCCGAAGCGGTTCGCGGACTGGCAAGTCGTGGTATCCGACTTTGAGCGCGAGCGCGAGCTCGTGGAAAAGTCCGCCAAGGCATTCGTGGACCAGTCGTTCAAGAAGCTGCGCTCGGCGGAGGACGCGTTCGACCTGCTCTCCTCGTTCGAGCGCGTCGAGAGTTCCGGCGCGATTGGGCGCACGATGTCTTCCAAGTTCCACGACATTCTCGAGCAGTTCACGCGGGAAATCGTCGAGACGAGGAACATGTTCGACCACGCGCAGCATAAGCCTCCGCTTCCGAAGAACCAGCCGCCGGTGGCGGGCGCCATCGCGTGGTCGCGCTCGCTATTTTCGCGGATCCGAAAGACGATGACGCGCCTGCAGACAGACGCCGCCGAGGCGATGGCGCGCGAGCCCCTCGCGGACGCGTGCGCTCGCGCGTACACGGATCTCGCCAAGACCTGCATGCGCTACGAGAAGCGCCTGCACGGCGCCTGGGTTGAGGGCGCCGACCAGACGGCGCTGCGGCATCTCAAGAGCGGCGTGCTGAAAGACGTTTCTCCCGAACGCGCCGGGGACTCTCGCGGCGACGACGCCTCCAAGAAGGACGCCTCCGCGTCGCGAGACGCCTCCTCCGTCGTGGTCAACTTCCACCCCGAACTCGCCACGCTCCTGCGCGAGTCGCGGTACCTCGACCGCATGGGCTTCTCCATCCCGGAAACCGCGCTCAAAGTGACGCTGCGCGAGGACGCCTTCGTGCAGTGCCGCGAGGCGTTGCGGGATATGCTCGCGCGCTACGCGGCGGCGACGGAGGGCTTGACGGAGGTTGAGCGCGAGCTCTTGTCCGAGAAGGTTGCCGAGCTGAAACGCTCGCTGAGCCCGGGGTTCAAAGTCCTGAACTGGATGTCGCTCGGCATTCTGGAGTTCGTGCAGAACTGCGACCGCGCGATCAACGAGTTCGCCGCGCTCGTCGGCCTGGTGCGCAAGAACAGCGGCATCGTCGCCAGCGTGGTGGCGGAGATTGCGTCGACGACGGCGCTCGTCGAGCCCCCCGCCGGGGAGGACACCATGGACTTCGCCGAGTGCGTCGAGTTTCTGGAAACCTCGAGGCTGGCCATCGTGGACCGGCTGGCGCGCAAGTACCGCTCCATCGGCCCGCTGCTGGGGAAGATCGAGGAGGCGGTTGGCGGCACCAACACGGGCACGAGTCCGCAGCTCGCGTCGTACTACGCGCACTGGGAGGCGAAGGCGTTCCACGCGGTGTGCGATTTGACGCTCAACACCCTCGAGGCGGCGCGCGCGTTGACGAGCCGGCGGGACGTCCAGGCTTGGCGTTTCGAGAGCGATCGGGGGCCGACAACGGAGGTGTCGCCCGCGAACCCGCCGCCGAGCCCGCTGTTTCTGATCCGCGTTTTTCTCAACGCCCCCGACGTGGTCATCCAGCCCTCGCTGCGGGACCAGGCGAAACACCTCAGCGCGCTGAGCGGAAACGTCGTCGCGTGCGCGTCGCGGTTCACGCGCTGGACGCACGGGACGTGCGTCGAGGCGCCCACGCAGCTCGTCGGGGACGACGAGCCCTTCGCGTTCACGTTCCACCCCGACGTCGCCAAGTGCCCCGACGTCGTCGAGGCGGCGCGCGCGCTGGACGCCGTCTGCGACGCCGTGGTGCTTCGCGTTTCGCGGGAAGTGGAGAAGTGGGACGCGCACGCCGACGTTTGGCGCGACGACAAAGAAGCCGCCGTCGCGCGCTTCTGCGGCGAACCGGGAGGAAGCGACGCGCTCGTTTCCGTCGGCGGGCCCACCTGCGAGGCGTTCGAGAAGGTGTTCGCGCGGTTCGCGAAACGCGCCGAGGACCTGTACGAGGCGTCCCGAATCGATCGGGACGTGTCCTTCGCGCGAGTCGTCTTCAAGAGCCTCGGCGCGTCGCTGCGAGAGGAGTGCCTGGCTTGGGTCGCGGCGTACGCGCGCGAGATGGACCGCGCCGACGCCGAGCGCGTGCGGTCCATCCGCGCGGACCTTAAAGACAAAAAGCTGGGCGTGCACATCGCGTGCAACACCCTGGAGGATCTGAAAGCCGTCCTGGCGATCATCGCCTCCGTGCGCGAGGGCCACGCCGAGATGGAGCTGGCGTACCTGGACATCGAGGAGCGGTACCGCACGCGCGCGTTGTACGGCGTCGGCGCGAGCGAGCACGACGCCGCCGAGGCGAACGCGATTCGCGACGTCTGGGCGGCGTTGCGGGTGGAGATCGAGACGGTGGACGACGGTTTGGGCGAGACGCGCGAGCATTTCACCGAGGTGACCAAGAAACAGGTGATTCGGTTCCAGGAAGAGTGCGGCGAGATGCTGGAGCGTCTGAAGACGGAGGGCCCGGGCTTGCCCGCGGTGGTGCTCGCCGAGGGCGCGGTGCTCCTGGAGAAGTTCAAGGCGGAGCTGGAGGCGAAGCGCGCGCGGCGCGAGGACCTGCTCGAGTCGGAGCGTCTGTTCGACCTGCAGAGGACGTCCTACCCCACTTTGCTCGAGGCGGAGGCGGAGATGGAGCAGCTGTGCGCCATCTACGCCGTGTACTCGGCGCACGAGGAGGCCATCCACAGGCACGACGCCGCGCTGTGGTCGGACCTGGACCTCAAGAAACTGCACGCCGTCGCCAAGCGCTTCGACGAGAAATTGGAGGCGATGCGCGAAGACGCGAGCCTACGCAAGAAACCCGTCTTCGAGCTCCTGGAGGAGAATTTGGCCGCCTTCGCCGACGCGCTGCCTCTGTTCGAGGCGCTGAAATCGGACGCGCTGCGCCCGAGGCACTGGCAACAGCTCATGCGCATCACCGCGCAGCCCGACGTCGATTTCGACCCCGCGACGCTGACGCTCGGCTCGTTGCTGGCGATGGAGACGCACAAGCACCACGACCCCGTGCTGGAGATGTGCATCGCCGCGGAGAAGGAGCTGAAGATCGAGGGCGACATCGCCAAGTTCGCGCTCGTCTGGCGCGAGCAGAAGTTCACGCTGGCGCGATACGTCAAGAGCGGCGACGTCGACCGCGGGTTCATCCTGCGGAGCACGGAGGAGACCACGATTATTTTGGAGGACATGAACCTGACGCTGCAGTCGATGATGGCGAGCCGCTTCGTGAAGCCTTTCACGGCAGAGGTGGAGGAGTGGGAGGGCAAGCTCAGCCTGATCGGCGAGGTGCTGGAGGTGTGGATGGCGGTGCAGCGCAAGTGGATGTACCTCGAGAGCATCTTCATCGGGAGCGACGACATCCGCGACCAGCTCCCCGAGGAGGCGAAGCGCTTCGACAAGATCGACAAGAGTTGGGCGGAGATCATGAACGAAACCGCCAAGAACGTCAACATCCTGGAGTGCTGCTCGGCGAAGAACCGGCTTGCGAATCTGCAGGAAATAGCCGAGAACCTGGAGCGGTGCCAGAAATCGCTGAGCGAGTATCTCGACTCAAAGCGGAACGCGTTCCCGCGCTTCTTCTTCATCTCCGACGACGAGCTGCTCGCGGTGCTCGGCACGTCCGACCCGACGTCCGTGCAGGAGCACATGCTGAAGCTGTACGACAACTGCGCCTCGCTCACGTTCGGCCGCGGGAACAAGACCGTCCTGGGCATGACCTCCGCGGAGGGCGAATCCTTCGAGTTCAAGGACCCCTGCGTGGCGGAGGGCGCCGTGGAGACGTGGATGCTGGGTGTCGAGGCAGAGATGCGCAAGACGCTGCTGGCCATCGCCAAGGAGGGCGTCTTTCACTACGCCAAGATGGCGCGCTCGCAGTGGATCCTGAAGCAGCTCGGCATGATGGCGCTCGTGGGAAGCCAGATCTGGTGGACCTGGGAGGTGACGGACGTGTTCGAGCGCGTGCGCGCCGGAAACAAGCTGGCGATGAAGCAGTTCGGGGGCAAGCTCACGGACCAGCTCATGGAGCTCACCACGATGGTCCGCGGCGACCTCAACTCGCTCAACCGAAAAAAGATCAACCAGCTCATCATCATCGACGTGCACGCGCGCGACATCATCGACGCGTTCGTGCGCGACTCCGTGCTGGACGCGCGCGAGTTCGCCTGGGAGAGCCAGCTGCGGTTCGTGTGGTCCAGAAAGGACGACGACATCAAGATAAACCAGTGCACCGGGACGTTCGACTTCGGGTACGAGTACATGGGCCTCAACGGCCGACTCGTGATCACGGCGCTCACCGATCGGTGCTACATGACCATCACCACGGCGCTGACGTACACGCTCGGCGCCGCTCCCGCCGGCCCCGCGGGGACGGGTAAAACGGAGACGACGAAGGACCTGGCGAAATCCATGGCGTTGCTGTGCGTGGTGTTCAACTGCGGCGAGGGCCTGGACTACAAAGCCATGGGCAGCATCTTCAGCGGGCTGGTGCAGTGCGGCGCGTGGGGGTGCTTCGACGAGTTCAACCGGATCACCGTGGAGGTGCTTTCGGTGGTGTCGTCGCAGGTGAAGTGCATCCAGGAGGCGCTGCGAAATCGCCTCGAGGAGTTCGTGTTCGAGGGCAAAGAGATCAACATCCTGCCCTCGACCGGCATCTTCATCACCATGAACCCCGGCTACGCCGGGCGCGCCGAGCTTCCCGATAATTTAAAGGCGCTGTTCCGGCCGGTGACGATGATCGTCCCCGACCTGCAGCAGATCTGCGAGATCATGCTCTTCTCCGAGGGTTTCAACACCGCAAAGAGCTTGGCGAAGAAGATGACCGTGCTGTACAAGCTGGCGAAGGAGCAGCTCTCGAAGCAGTACCACTACGATTTCGGTTTGCGCGCGTTGAAGTCGGTGCTGGTGATGGCGGGCGCGCTCAAGCGCGGCTCGCCCGATTTGAGCGAGGATATCGTCCTGATGCGCGCGCTGCGCGACATGAACCTGCCGAAATTCGTCTTCGACGACGTGCCGCTGTTCCTGGGTTTAATCTCCGACCTGTTCCCGGGTCTGGACTGCCCGCGCGTGCGGTACCCGCGCATGAACGACGTGGTGGAGGGCGACCTCGCCGAAAACGGGTACAAGGTGATGACGGGCCCCTCGCAGCAGGTGGATAAGGTGATCCAGCTGTACGAAACCATGCTCACGCGGCACACCACCATGGTCGTGGGAAACACCGGCGGCGGTAAGTCGGTGATCATCAACACGCTCGCGCGGTCGCAAACGAAGATGGGCGTGCACACAAAGCTGCACATCGTGAACCCCAAGGCGCAGACCGTGTCTGAGCTGTACGGCGAGCTGGACCCCGAGACGCGCGACTGGACGGATGGGCTTTTATCGAACATCTTCCGCGAGCTCACTCGGCCGTTGCCCCCGGACAAGGAGGAGTTCCGGTACATCGTCTTCGACGGCGACGTCGACGCGGTGTGGGTGGAGAACATGAACTCGGTGATGGACGACAACAAACTGCTGACGTTACCGAACGGCGAGCGTATTCGTTTAGTGGACCACGTCAAGCTGCTGTTCGAGGTGGCGGACCTGCAGTACGCCTCGCCCGCGACGGTTTCCCGGTGCGGCATGGTGTACGTGGACCCCAAGAACCTCGAGTACGAGCCGTACACCTGGACCTGGTGCAACAAACGCGTGAACCAGGAGCAGGCGGAGATTCTTCGCAAGCTGATGAGCAAGTACGTGGACAAGTGCGTCGACTTTTGCATCGAGGGCATCGAAGGCGACGTCATCGGCAAGGCGCCGCAGCAGACCGTCCCGCAAACAAACCTGAACCTCGTCACGCAGCTGTGCAATATGCTGGAGTGCATGCTTTTGGACTCGGCGCCTTTGGGGGAAGGCGGGGAGGAGGAGGAGAAGGCGACGGCGACCGAAAAGACCGAGAAGGACGCGGTTTCCGAGAAGGAGGACGACGGCGTCGTCGTGGACCCCGCCGTGCTCGAGGCGACGTTCGTGTTTTGCCTGGTGTGGTCCTTGGGCGCGTCCGTGATCCAGAAGCACGGCTTCAACGACCGCGACCGCGTGGACGCGTTCATAAAAAAGCTTGCCGGGTTCTCGTGCAAGGAGGGCGAGGGTCTGTCGCCCACCACTTTGCCCAAAGCCAGCTTGTACGAGTACCGCTTCGACGTCGAAAAGAAGAAGTGGTTCACCTGGCGCTCCTCCGTGACGCCGCTGGAGATTGAGCCCGGCGCGAGGTTCGCCTCCATCCTCGTGCCCACCGTGGACACCGTGCGCAGCACGTGGCTTTTGGACTGCTTCGTCGCGAAGGGCAAGCCCGTTCTGTTCGTCGGCGACAGCGGCACGGCGAAGACGGTGACCATCGCCAAGTACCTCGCCAACCTGGACATCGGCAAGAACGTGCTTCTCGGCATGAACTTCTCCTCGCGCACGACGTCGATGGACGTGCAGCGCGGCGTCGAGGAGGTGGTGGAGAAGCGCGCCAAGGACACCTACGGCCCGGCGGCCGGGAAACGCTTAGTGCTCTTCTTCGACGACCTGAACATGCCCAAGGTTGACCTGTACGGCACGCAGCAGCCCATCGCGCTGCTCAAGACCCTCATCGAGCGCGAGGGTTTGTACGACCGCGGGAAGGAACTCAACTGGAAGAAGATGCGCGACTTTAACTACGTCGCGGCGATGGGCCCGCCGGGAGGCGCGCGCAACCCCGTGGACCCGCGGTTCGTCTCGCTGTTCAACACGCTGGAGATCCAGTTCCCCGATCAGGAGAACCTGCGCACCATCTACTCCTCCATTTTGTCGTCGCACGTCGAGACCCTCAACCCGCGCGTGCAGGCGGCGGCGGACGAGCTCACCGGCGTGACGCTCGCTCTGTACGACCACATCCTGGAGAAGCTGCCGCCGACGCCGTCGCGCTTCCACTACATCTTCAACCTGCGCGACCTGTCGCGCATCTACGAGGGTTTGCTGTGCGCGCGCAAGGCGCAGTTCGAGACAGGCGCGAGCTTCATCCGGCTGTGGCGCAACGAGGCGCTGCGCATCCTGCACGACCGCCTCATCTCCGCGGAGGACAAGACGGTTGTCATCGAGAAGCTCGCCGAGCTCGTGACGGAGAAATACGAGCTCGACGCCACCGCGGTGCTCGCGGACCCCATCCTGTTCGGCGACTACAAGCACGCCTCGAGCGAGGTGGGTTTGACGGAAGAAGGCACGGAGAAGCCCCCGGCGGACCGCCCGTACGAGGACCTCGCCTCGTACGCGGACGTCAAGCCTCTGTTCGAGGAGATCCTCGGCTTGTACAACGCCGAGAACAAGCCGATGAACCTGGTGTTCTTCGAGGACGCGCTCGAGCACCTCACGCGCATACACAGGATCGTGCGTCTCGACCTGGGCAACGCGCTTCTCGTCGGCGTGGGCGGCTCGGGGAAGCAGTCGCTCTCCAAGCTGGCGGCGTTCACCTCCGGGTGCGGCGTCTTCGAGATCACGCTCACGCGCGGCTACGACGAAGCCGCGTTTCGGGAGGACCTCAAGACGCTTTACACGCGCGTAGGCGCGAAGAACGAGAAGGTGATGTTCCTCTTCACGGACACGCACGTCGCGGATGAGGGCTTCCTGGAGCTCGTGAACAACATGCTGACGAGCGGGATGGTCCCCGCGCTCTACGCGGACGACGAGAAGGAGGTTGTGATCAACGGCGTCCGCGACGAGGTGCGCGCCGCCGGGTTGGGCGAAACCAAGGAGGCGTGCTGGCGCTACTACGTCGACCGGTGTCGCAACAACCTGCACGTCGTGCTGGCGATGTCCCCGGTCGGGGACGTGCTGCGCACGCGGTGCCGCAACTTCCCCGGGCTGGTGAACAACACCGTCATCGACTGGTTCACGCCGTGGCCCGAGGATGCGCTGCGCAGCGTCAGCCGCGTGTTCCTCTCCGACTTGGACCTGCCGTCGGAGTTCCGCGAGACCATCACCGAGCACATGGTGCTGGCGCACCAGTCCGTGCGCGAGTACTCCGCGAAGTTCTACGACGAGCTGCGGCGGCACAACTACGTCACGCCCAAGAACTACCTGGACTTCATCAGCAACTACAAGCGAAGCTTGGTGGAGCAGAGAGGACGAAACAAGGATTTCTCCGCGCGCCTGGACGGCGGTCTACAGAAGCTGATCCAAGCCGCCGCCGACGTCTCGACGATGCAAACGGACCTGTCCAAGGCGAAGGTGGAGGTGAAAGCGAAGGCGGTGGAGGTGAACGAGCTTCTGGAGGTGATCACGCAGAGCACCGCCGAGGTGGAGACCAAGCAGACGGCGGCGGCGGCGAAGGAGGAGCAGCTCAAGGTGGACTCCGCGCGCATCGCCGTGGAGAAGCAGGAAGCCGAGGATGACCTCGCGAAGGCGATCCCGGCGCTCGAAGCCGCTGCGGAGGCGCTCAAGAACCTGAAAAAGGAGGACATCACCGAGATCAAGGCGTTCTCCAAGCCCCCACCGGCGGTGCAGAAGACGTGCGAGTGCGTGCAGATTCTGAAGAAGGAGAAGGAAATCAGCTGGGCGGGCGCGAAGCTGATGCTGGGCGCGGGCGACTTTCTGAAGAGCCTGCAGCAGTACGACAAGGACGCCATCACGGACCGCATGATCAAGGACCTGCGCGTGTACACCAAGGAGAAGAACTTCAACCCGGAGGCGGTGACGATTGTCTCCAAAGCCGGCGGCGGGTTGCTCACCTGGGTGTTCGCGATGATCAACTACAATGCGGTGGCGCGCACGGTGAACCCCAAGCGCGCCGCCGTCGCCAGCGCCGAGAAGACGCTGCGCCTGTCCGAGAAGGAGCTCGCGAAGACCAAGAAGGCGGTGGCTGCGCTCAACGAGCAGCTCGCGGAGCTCTCCGGGAAGTTTGAGGCGAGCACCGCCGAGCAAAAGAGGCTGAAGGACGAGGCGGCGCTCATGGAGCAGCGGCTGGCGGCGGCGGAGAAACTCATCTCCGGCTTAGCGTCGGAGCGCGTGCGCTGGACGAGCGACCTCGCCGCGTTGGCGGTGAAGCGCGAGAAGTTGCTCGGCGACTGTCTGCTGACGTCGTCGTTCCTCTCCTACACTGGCGCGTTCACGTTCGACTTCCGGCGGCGTCT
>Ga0181563_10004708_pt1 | contig 12657 bp, 13 predicted proteins | sample 011ome_25_FD_133759 | JGI IMG/M metagenome (GOLD analysis project Ga0181563, IMG submission 133759) | Coastal salt marsh microbial communities from the Groves Creek Marsh, Skidaway Island, Georgia - 011512CT metaG (megahit assembly) | ecosystem: Environmental > Aquatic > Marine > Intertidal... | reverse complement strand
TTTGCCGACGCGACCTACATCGAGCCGATCACGCCCGAAATCGTCGAGAAGATCATCGCCAAGGAACGGCCAGACGCTGTGCTGCCAACGATGGGCGGGCAAACCGCGCTGAACTGCGCGCTTTCGCTCAACAAGATGGGCGTTCTGGAGAAATACGGCGTCCAGATGATCGGCGCCGATGCCGAAGCCATCGACAAGGCCGAAGACCGGCTGAAATTCCGCGACGCGATGGACAAGATCGGCCTGGAAAGCGCACGCAGCGGGATCGCGCATTCATTGGACGATGCTCTGAAAGTTCTCGAGCGCACCAAGCTCCCCGCGATCATCCGCCCCAGCTTTACTCTGGGCGGCACCGGTGGCGGCATTGCCTATAACAAGACCGAATTTGAACGCATCGTTCGCGAAGGGCTGGATGCATCGCCCACCACAGAAGTTCTTATCGAAGAATCGCTGCTGGGGTGGAAAGAGTATGAGATGGAGGTTGTCCGCGACAAGCATGACAACTGCATCATCATCTGCAGTATCGAGAATGTCGATCCGATGGGCGTGCACACCGGGGATTCGATCACTGTCGCACCCGCGTTGACGCTGACCGACAAAGAGTATCAGATCATGCGCACCGCGTCTCTGAACGTGCTGCGCGAGATTGGCGTCGAAACCGGCGGCTCCAACGTCCAGTTTGCGGTCAATCCCAAGGATGGCCGCCTGATCGTGATCGAGATGAACCCGCGCGTGTCGCGTTCGTCTGCGCTCGCTTCCAAGGCAACCGGTTTTCCGATTGCGCGCGTCGCGGCAAAGCTGGCGGTTGGTTACACGCTCGACGAGATTACCAACGAGATTACCGGCGCAACCCCGGCATCGTTCGAGCCGACTATCGACTATGTCGTTACCAAGATCCCGCGCTTTGCGTTCGAGAAGTTCAAGGGCTCGAAGAACGAGCTTGCGACCGCGATGAAATCGGTCGGCGAGGTTATGGCGATTGGGCGTAACTTCCAGGAATCGATGCAGAAGGCGCTGCGCGGGCTGGAAACCGATCTCGATGGGTTCAATCGCGTAACCGGGCTGGAAGGTGTATCGCGCGAAGTGCTGACCGCGGCGCTCAGCAAGCGTACGCCGGACCGGCTGCTCAATGTCGGGCAAGCATTCCGCGAAGGCATGAGCGTCGAAGAGATCCACACAATCACGAGCTATGATCCGTGGTTCCTGCGCCAGATCGAAGAGATTATGGCTGCTGAGAAGCAGATTTCCGAAGATGGCTTGCCGCGCGATGCGGCGGGGCTGCGCAAGCTTAAGTCGATGGGTTTTTCTGACAAGCGCCTGGCAACATTGGCTGTGCGTTCGGTCGGCGTTGCAGGCGGTCTGGGCGAAACACAGGCGAAACGTTCCGGCCTGCTGCACGATGCCTTGCAGGCGATGGCGGGTGCGACCAGCGAAGCCGAAGTGCGCGCGCTGCGAGAGAAGCTGGGCGTGCGACCGGTTTTCAAGCGGATCGACAGCTGCGCGGCGGAATTCGAAGCCATCACGCCGTATATGTATTCTACCTATGAGGCACCGACATTCGGCGAGCCGGAATGCGAAGCTGATCCGTCAGAACGCAAGAAGGTCGTGATCCTGGGCGGAGGCCCGAACCGGATCGGGCAGGGGATCGAGTTCGATTATTGCTGCGTGCACGCCTGTTTTGCGTTGGCCGAGCAGGGTTATGAAACCATCATGGTCAACTGCAATCCGGAAACGGTGTCGACTGATTATGACACGTCCGATCGATTGTATTTCGAGCCGCTGACCGCAGAAGACGTGCTGGAGATCATGCGGGTCGAAATGTCCAAGGGCACTCTGGCAGGTGTGATCGTGCAATTTGGCGGGCAGACGCCGCTAAAGCTGGCACAGGCACTGGAAGATGCAGGTGTGCCAATCCTTGGCACTTCGCCGGATGCGATTGACCTGGCCGAAGATCGCGAACGCTTCGCCAAACTGGTCGACAAGCTCGGCCTGAGGCAGCCGGACAATGGCATTGCATATAGCCGCGATGAAGCCGCAGCTGTGGCCGCGCGGATCGGCTATCCGGTGCTGCTGCGTCCGTCGTACGTGCTGGGCGGCCGCGCGATGGAAATCGTCGACAGCGAAGCGCAACTCGATGACTACATCCGCACGGCTGTGAACGTATCGGGCGACAGTCCCGTGTTGGTTGATCAATATCTTCGCGATGCGATTGAATGCGATGTCGATGCCCTGTGTGATGGCAAGGAAGTGCGCATTGCGGGCGTGATGCAGCATATCGAGGAAGCGGGCGTCCATTCAGGCGATAGCGCTTGCACATTGCCGCCATATTCGCTTCCGGCCGATATCGTTGAAGAGATGGAGCGCCAGGCAGATGCGCTTGCCAAGGCGCTGAATGTCGTGGGCCTGATGAACGTCCAGTTCGCGGTGAAGGATGGCGAGGTCTACCTGATCGAGGTGAACCCGCGCGCGTCACGCACGGTGCCCTTCGTCGCCAAGGCAATCGGTCAGCCGGTGGCAAAGATCGCTGCCAGGGTAATGGCGGGCGAACCGCTCTCTAACTTTGAGCCGTTCAAGCGCGACCTGCCATACATGGCAGTGAAAGAGGCGGTTTTCCCGTTCAGCCGTTTCCCCGGTGCAGATCCGATTCTTTCTCCGGAAATGAAATCGACCGGCGAAGTCATGGGCATCGATTTGACCTTCGAAGCGGCCTTCCTCAAGTCGCAACTCGGGGCCGGCATGAAACTGCCGTCTGAAGGCACTGTGTTCGTATCGGTCAAGGATAGCGACAAGGCGTACATCCTTCCGGCAGTAAAGTCTCTGATCGAGCAAGGCTTCAGCGCAATCGCCACAGGCGGCACGCAGACTTATCTGAGCGAGCAAGGATTGGCAGTTGAGCGCGTGAACAAGGTTGCCGAAGGACAGCCGCATATTGTCGACAAAATCATCGATGGCGATGTGGATTTGATTTTCAATACAACCGAAGGCTGGCAGAGCCTGCTGGACTCAAAATCGATCCGCGCTTCGGCCCTGGAGGCGAAATTACCATACTATACAACAGCCGCTGCATCGCTGGCCGTTGCCAATGCAATTCGTGCTGTAAACGCAAGTGACCTTGAAGTCCGGTCATTGCAGGACTATTATAGCTAGCGAAACTTAGCTCTTTCCCCACATTTCAAGCGTGACCAAGCCGTTTCGACAGAAGCGGTCACGTTCGAAATGACTGTGATTTCAGTAGGGAAGAGCGCTGAAGGAAAGACTGGATGGCTACGATGGAAAAGGTTCCAATGCTGGCAGAGGGTTACGAACGGCTGACAGCCGACCTCAAAATGCTGCGCGAGGAACGACCCAAGATTGTTGATGCGATTGAGGAAGCTCGCGCTCATGGCGATCTGTCCGAGAACGCTGAATATCATGCCGCGAAGGAGCGTCAGGGCCAGGTTGAGGCCATGATCGGCGACATCGAAAGCAAGGTGAGCCGCGCGCAGATTATTGATCCTGCAACACTTAGCGGGAACCGGATTGTTTTCGGCGCGACCGTTACATTGCTTGATGAAAACGATAAACCGATCAAATATCAGATCGTTGGCGAAACAGAAGCTGATGTGGCATCGGGCCGCATCTCTTACAGTTCACCGCTTGCGCGCGCCCTGATCGGCAAAGAGGTCGACGACGAGATCGAAGTGACTGTCCCGTCAGGCGACAAGTTTTATCTCGTCAGCAAGATCGAATTCATCTGATCTCGAATTGAGCGGCGCTCAATCGAGCGCTTTCTCCATCGCGTAGTTGTGGATCGGCACATCTTGCCCGGCATGTGCGATGGAAAAGTCGCGTCTATGCGTCACGATATAGCCCGCACGTTCAAATGCCGGGCGAGCAAGCTCGCTCGCTTCGGTGTATAGGCGCGAACACCCCCGCGCACGTGCTTGTTCCTCGGCCGCTTCTAGCAGCAAATCAGCCAAACCTTGCCGAGTGTGATCCGGGTGGCAGTAGAGGTGGTCTAGATGTCCGTCTTGTTCGAGAATGGCGTAGGCGACAGGATCATCGTCTGAGCCAACTGCGACCATTATCCGATCGCCTGCCGATATGCGCTCAAAGATGCGAGATTCTGCGGCGGGTGACCTCGCCGCCCATGCTGCAACTTGCTCGTTCGTATAGCCATGCGCACCCACAACGCGGAGAGCTTCCGCGGAGATTTCGCCGAGGCGTGCGGCATCGATGCTCCGGAACAGGCGAAGAGAATACGACATTAGTTGGATTTATGCGTCCGGTTCGAGCAGCTTGTGAATGTGCACCACGACATACTTCATTTCAGCATCATCAACGGTGCGCTGGGCCTGGCCACGCCATGCCTCAACCGCGTCCTCATAATTGCTAAACACGCCGACGACGTGGATGCTTTCCGGGTCCTGAAATTCGTATGATCGCGGATCACTGACGCGGCCACCCATAACAAGGTGGAGTCGTTGTTTGGTTTCGAGTTCGGCCATGGATTGTCCTGTAAGCTTGTTCTGATGCCGCGCCAAATAAACAAGTGTGCCGCAGAGGCAAGGGGAGGGGCTTGTGCAGGTCTATTCTTGATCGGTCTTTTGTTGCTCGATCAAATCCTGGCCCTTCGCAAGACCAACTTCCTTTGGTGCATGATTGGCTTTCTCATACATTGCCAGCGCAAATCCTATTGCGGCGTCGGTAGCGATCCGGGCGAGAATTCCGCCTGTCGTGGCTGCCTTGCGGCCACGCCGGCTAAGGCTTCCAATCGTCAACCCCAAAACAACCGCCCCGCCGATCACCACCAATGAATTTTGTTTGGCAAAATCAGAGGCTGCACCGGCAGCATCCGCCACGATCTCTTCGGGAGGCCGGTCACTGAAGCGCGCTTGAGCAGCCGCGATCCGTTCTTTAAGCGCCTCGCGCTTGTGTTCACGCGTCATCGTCGGTCTCCAAAGCTTCTTCTTCGGCAGTTGTCGCAAACAGTTCAGTTAAAGGTTTCCAGGCCAGTGCGACGGCAACGACGCTGGCGGCCCCGGCAACGGCAGCCGCAATCACCTTTGCAGGTGTTCCCGCGTTTTCGAGTTTTTCCAGCGCAGGATCACCAATCTTGTCCGCTAGTTTTTCCCCGATACGTTGACCGGACAGGCCATGGCGAACCTGTGCTATCTGCGCCAACAATATCGAGCGGGCCGCGCTGCGAATGGCCTTGTCTTCCTTTAATTGCCGTTTGAGATCAGTCATCAGTCCCACCCGAACTTTTGTCGAATGCTTCACCAATGTCACGCGCGGATCCACGTGCACGACTCAAGAACGCGAGAGCGCCAAGCAGCAATGCGCCTACAACTACGGCAGTGGCCCCGAATGCGGTAAGGTAGGGGGTCAATCCAATCACCGCTCCAACCACGAGTGCAATCAAAGCGAGATGAAGAAACCCGATCGCCATAAGGCCGGACAGAACTGCGGTTTTGCTGCGGTTCGCTGCAAATGCAAGACGGGTTTTCTGGAATCCAATCTCAGCCTCGAATAGCGTTTTACCATCGTCAGCGAGTGCGGTCAGATCATCGATCAAAGAGGATTCAGGAGGCGCAGAATCCTTCTCGCCGCGAACCGCAGCGTTCAATTCGACCTCCAATTCGGCCGGGTTGCGTTCAGCCCGATCCGTATCGCTCATGATCAGCCCCTTCCGTGTGGCGCTTTATTTGCTCCCACGGAATAGCCGAGCAATGATGAAGCCTGCAATAGCTGCGATACCAAGCGCTGTGCCCGGGCTTTTCCGCACGAATTCACGCGCATCTTCGCCGATCTCATCTACGCTTTTGGCTTCCAGCTTGGCAGAGGCTTCCTGAAGGCTACGCGATGCCTTGCGAGCATAGTCGCCATATTGCTCGCCGACCTTCTCATCAATCTGAGGGGCCGCGTCTGCTACAATCTTGCCAAAAGATGACAGCGCATCGCTCGCGCGAGTCTTGCCCTCAACCGCCAGATCGCTGGCTTTTGCTTTGGCTTCATTGCCGTAATTCTTTGCTTCCGACACGAGATCCGTTCCTTTCTCACGGGCCTGTTGACGATAGGCGCCTGCACGTTCGCCAGCCTCCGCCTTCAATGCGGCAGCACCGGCCCTTGCTTCGTCAAGCGCCGCGTTGAAGCGCGATTTCGCTTCAGCGGTATTGCTCTCAGGCGCATTTGCCTTGGTTATTTTCTTTGTTGCCGGCTTCTTGGCGGCAGACTTTCGGGTCTTGGTTTTGCTGGTTTCTGCCATGATCCGTCCTTTGCCTATTGTGTTAACGCGTTCGGCATGAATACGTCTGCCGAACCTACTAATTCTGCAACGCGGCTTGCACCACGATGAGCGGGCGCATAGAGCGCGATTGCAACCCTCATATGGGGGTGTTTTACCTGATTACAACAGTCCGATCCAGGAGCCTGAAAATGACCGCAATTATCGACCTCCATGGCCGAGAAATTCTTGATAGCCGCGGAAACCCGACAGTGGAAGTCGATGTTTTGCTTGAGGACGGAAGTTTCGGGCGCGCCGCAGTGCCATCAGGCGCCTCGACTGGAGCACATGAAGCGGTAGAACTGCGTGATGGTGACGCAGATCGCTACCTCGGCAAGGGTGTGCTCAAGGCGGTGGATGCAGTGAATACCGAGATCGCCGATACAATCCTTGGCTTGGATGCGGAAGATCAGCGCGACGTCGATTTCGCCATGATCGAACTGGACGGGACGCCGAACAAGGGACGGATCGGGGCGAATGCCATTCTGGGCACCAGTCTTGCGGTGGCAAAGGCAGCGGCCAATGCGCGCGGCCTGCCGCTCTACTCCTATCTTGGCGGTGTGTCTGCGCATGTCCTGCCGGTACCTATGATGAACATCATCAATGGCGGCGAACATGCCGACAATCCGATCGATATTCAGGAATTCATGATCATGCCGGTTGGGGCAAGCAGCCTGGCCGAAGCGGTGCGTTGGGGCGCAGAGATATTCCATACCCTCAAAAAGGGCCTGTCAGACAAAGGCTTGTCGACAGCTGTCGGCGACGAGGGCGGGTTTGCGCCTGATTTGGCCAGCACGCGCGCCGCACTCGATTTCATTATGGCATCGATCGAACGGGCTGGCTTCAAAACTGGCAGCGAAGTCGTGTTGGCGCTTGATTGTGCGTCTTCCGAGTATTTCTCTGAAGACCGGTACGAGATGAAGGGTGAGGGGACATCGCTTTCGAGCGAGGAAATGGCTGATTATCTCGCGGTGCTTTGCAATGATTATCCCATTCGGTCGATCGAAGACGGTATGGATGAAGATGATCTTGAAGGCTGGAAAATCCTGACCGACAAGATTGGTGGCAAGGTTCAGCTTGTGGGTGACGACTTGTTCGTGACCAATCCGGCACGCCTTGCCATGGGTATCGACAAGGGGCTGGGAAATGCGCTGCTCGTGAAAGTCAATCAGATCGGCTCGCTCACAGAAGCACTGGCTGCGGTCGATATGGCACACCGCGCGGGCTATACATCTGTAATGAGCCACCGCTCGGGCGAAACGGAGGATTCCACCATCGCTGACCTAGCGGTCGCAACCAATTGCGGGCAGATCAAAACCGGCTCGCTGGCGCGCTCTGACCGTTTGGCGAAATACAATCAGCTGATCCGGATCGAAGAAGAGCTGGGCGCGAACGCAGTTTATGCTGGCGCCGGCTGCTTCGGTCGGCTTGCCTGACTAGCCGCCAAAGCGTTCCTGCAAATTGAGCAAGGCGAGGGCGGCTTCGGCTGCTTCGCCACCCTTGTTCTTTTGTGCAGGGTCTGCGCGCACCAGCGCCTGATCTTCATTCTCGACCGTCAGGATGCCGCTGCCAATGGCGATGCCATCCATGGTCAGCGCCATGATCGCGCGAGCGCTTTCGCCGGCGACTATCTCGAAGTGGTAGGTCTCGCCGCGGATCACCACGCCAATCGCTACGAAACCGTCATACTGATCGCTTTCCAACGCGAGAGCGATTGCGCCGGGGATTTCCAGCGCGCCGGGAACGGTCAGAACTTCGGCCTCATGACCTGCCGCTTCGATCGTGGCCTTCGCACCAGCGATCAGCATGTCATTCAAATGACCATAAAAGCGTGCTTCAACTATCAGAATTTTCGCCATTTTAGTCACTCCGGAATGGGCATATGGCCGACGATATTGAGGCCATAGCCTTCAATCGCGACAACATTGGGTTGGGAATTGCTGAGCAGGATCATGTCATGGATCTTGAGGTCTGCAAGAATTTGCGAACCAATGCCCACATTTCTGATCTCATCCTCTTCACTATAACTACCTGTGGCCGGGCGGTCGCGAAGGACAACGATGACGCCTGAACCATGCTGGCCAACGGCCTGCATGGAACGCTGCAAAACGCGTTTGCGTTCGCTGGGTTGACCAAGAACATCGTCCAGCACCGAGATCGGGTGCACCCTGGCAAGAGTGGGCTCACCGTGTACTACATGCCCCTTTTGCAGAACCAGCGCTTCACTCCCGTCGACGGTGTTCCGATAGGTGATGAGTTTCCACTGCCCGCCATAATCGGATTCAAACGTACGCTCGCTAACCCGCTCGACCAAGTGGTCGTTGCGGCGGCGATATTCGATCAGATCGCGGATTGTACCAATTTTGAGGTCATGCTTCCGCGCAAATCCGATCAGATCGTCTAGCCGAGCCATGCTGCCATCTTCGTTCATGATCTCGCAGATCACGCCGGAGGGATTGAGCCCCGCAAGGCGCGAAATATCTACCGCTGCTTCGGTATGTCCGGCGCGCACCAGAACCCCGCCATCGCGTGCAGTCAAAGGGAACACATGGCCGGGTTTGACAATGTCGCCGGGGCCCTTGGTCGCATCAATCGCGACAGAGACTGTCCGCGCCCTGTCGGCGGCTGAAATGCCGGTGGTTACGCCTTCTTTCGCCTCGATCGAAATGGTGAAGGCGGTTTGCATACTTTCAGTGTTGTTCGCGGTCATGGGTTCAAGCCCCAAGGCTTCAACCCGGCTGCGACTCAGCGCCAGACAGATCAAACCGCGGCCGTATGTCGCCATAAAGTTGACAGCATTGGGAGTGGCCATCTGTGCAGGTATGATCAGATCGCCTTCGTTCTCCCGGTCTTCGTCATCGACCAGAATGTACATCCGGCCGTTCCGGGCCTCGTCAATAATTTCCTCGATACCGACAAGGGCAGGGCGGTCGTCGTTGCCCGACAGAAAGTTTTCGAGCTTGGCTAACGTTTCAGCTGTGGGGTTCCAGCCATCTTCTGTGCATTCGCGCAGTGTGTTTGCGTGAAGGCCGGAGGCGCGAGCCAGACCGGCTTTGGTGAGTTCGCCCGAGGAAACAATCTCACGGACGCGTGTGATGATTGATGTGTCCATTCATCATTAGTATCACATCGGGATGTGATTTCAAGGCTGGTCGCCCTATCAGAATCACACAACTTCACACCAAGATGTGTAAGTGTTCGTGAAGCCAGTATCGCAGCAATGCCGCTCTGCATTACCTTCTCGAATATCGCCTGGCAGACGCGCCAAAAGTCGCGTGCGCACGGCTCCATTGCGCTCAAGGCTGCGCTCGATTGCGAATACTGCCTTTCAAAGAACGAAAGCATCGTGAAGCTATCCAACGCCTGCTTCTCGGCTTGTTTAAACATGGCTAGCGCAGAGACCGTACAAGCCTCTCCTAATTATTCACCGCAGCTTTCATTCTCGCGCCTCGAGCTTTGAGAAAGCCCATCGTTCTTTCAGCGTATGCACGGTATTCATCACCACTAATAGGAAAAGGTGTTCTTTGGAAATTGTCGAAGGCCAGCAGAAATTTTACTTCGCTCGCATCTTGGCTGACCAAATCTTGCAGGTGAAAGAACTCAGTGTAATCTCGAAAGCTTCGGAAAATTTCGAAAAAATATCCGTAACGTTGCAGCACTTCCGACAGGGGGCTTTCTTGTTGAGCATAGTGGCGGCGGATGCATTCGAGCGTTAGGTCAAATCTGTCACCAATTTTACGATTGCATCCTCTGGCACCGTTGATTGTCATCTTATTATCAATCCGGTTTCCTGGAAAAACTATGAACCCGCCAATCCTATAGGCTTGGCTCTGAACCTCTTTCGGTAGACTCTTTGGAACCTGCTCAAGAACAGCTGCCATACGTTTAATGTTAAGATATGAAGGCATCATGGCATCGCTAGACAGATAAAATTCACCAATGCTGGATTGGTGAAAGAGGTAACCCTTTGCCTTTGATATCTTTAATTCGAAACTGGCACCGTCAGGAAGTGGCTTGCTCCAAAGGCGCCTATGGTATTCTCTCAGTGTCGAACTGAATTTGTCAGGATCTTTGCCTGGCGGAGTATCTGAGCGGACGTCAAAGCTAATGTCTATCATCGACCTAAAAATCTTTCTCCAGCCAGAAGCGCGCGATCAACGGTAGCGCTTATACCCCCTCTACTTTGCGTCCTCGGGGAAAACCTCGATCTAAACCCCAACGCTAACAGTTCGCATGGTAAAAAGCGCCATGCCGTTGCCCAACATCATCTCCGGTAAAACAACCCGTTGCAAGGCCAAATGTAAGGCGAGGGGTGGCCGATGCCGCAACCCAGCCGCCTACGGCATGACCACGTGCAGGTACCACGGGGCTAGAAAGCCTGATGCGATCAGGAAGGGCGCAAACCATCCGCAGTATAGACACGGACAAGAAACGCTCGAGGCTAAGGCCGAGCGGAGCAAGGTACTTGCAGAACTGCGAGAAATTGAGGCACTATCATTCGTATACGGGCTAGTGCCCGCAGGAACCCCACGTTGGCGGGGGAAGAAGCCGAAGGGGAGTGGTTGGTCTGTAAAGTTCGCCAAAAGAGGCAGTTCTAGCACCTCACAATTTACAATTGGGAAGGGTGCCCGTAGCGGGAACCTTTCCGTTGGCGGCGAAAGGGGCAATTATTACGTAAACTGGTGAGCGGCACAGATGCGTTAAAATTCAATAGGTATATGAGCATTAAACTAGCTCAACCACCCGCTTTCTGGCTTCGCTGTCACCCTCAATATAACGCTGGGTAGTCTGAAGCGATGAATGCCCCGCCAGATGCTGAACATCCCTTAGCGAACCGCCCTAACGGGTGATTGCTAGCTTGCCGCGCTGACTTCGGCAAATAGCTCAATTGGCAATTGAGAGAGTGGTCACTGAGCGACGAAATTACGTCGCCGACGATAGTTGCTGAGTTGCTACTGGGATTTCATTGATCGTAGCGTTTTACGCAGTATTTGCCGCTAGTATACCAGCCGCTAGGGCACCAACCTGATTTTGGTATAGCCATGGTCTTGTTAGCCCTTGGCGCCACACAATAGTTGCCGCTCGTGTAGTAGCCGGTAGGACACCAGCCATCTTTAAGAACAGCGTGCCCGGCTCGTTCCGTCGGAACACAATATTTTCCGCTCGTATAGTAACCCGTTGGGCACCACCCCTCCTTCAAAACTGGCGCTGGCTGAGCCTGTGCTGAGATTGGAGAGTGAAGCAAGGTCGCTGCTAGGGCCGCAGATGTTATTGTCAGGATGGTCATTGTTCGCATAAGTCACCTCGATAACGACCAGGTTAAGTAGTCGAAGCTGAATGCGAGCTTGCTTGGCATAGCTTGGTATTAATGGGGCCGACGACATCAGTAGGGTCTCTGTAATCGAGTCTACCCATGCCACCGCAGGCACGGCCTATGTTGGGCTGTTCGACAACTGCCTGATCGGCATGTGGGGCGGTATGGACCTTGTTATCGACCCATATAGCTTGGCAGACAGTGGCAGCATCAGATATCCGCGCTATCAGCTATACGACGCGCTCTTGGCGCCTCCAGTTCCACTGGGCAGGGTGGCGCGCCTTCAGGCTCCGCTTGTATCAGATTCGAAGAGGCAGTTACGCAGTCAGCGCCTGAGCTTGCGGGGGTTGAGAAGAAGCGCCGCGCTGCACGCGCCCGTGAAGCTGTGCAGGGGTTAGTTAGCAGTGGGCACCTGCATCGGGGTCTTGATGATAACGAGGAAGAATGGGTGTGGTTGTGAAAACCAAGAAATTACTGCCCGATGACCGTCCCCTTAAGGGGGACCGGTCTTTTCGGTCTCGGTCCGCTGGACCGAAAGGTCCAGTTTGCGCCTTTTCGGTCTTTTCGGTCACTCCCGTTCAGCCAATTCTGCTCATACTTCGATGGGTCAGCGCACAAAAAATCTGCCAGTAACCGTCTGACCCGCGTCACGGATGTGCTAACACCCCCTCATGCCACCCACCGATCCAATAGAAGACCACGTCGGCGCCATGCTCGCCGAAGCTACCCGCCTGCACAAAGAAGCGCTCACTTACCTAGATAAGCCGAAGGCGGATCCCCTGCCGCAGCTACGCGAAGCAGAAAGGCTATTGCACGAGGCCGAGATACTCGCCTCAGACGCCGCCTCCTACGTAGACGCAAACAAGATGGATACTGCCTTGGCCGAACTACACCGCCAACAGGGTGCAGTCAGGGCTATGATAGTCCGAGTGGAGGCCGCCAAGGGCCGGGCGCACGGTTGGTCGGGTGTTTAGTGGCGATTGTAGTTTTGGTATTCACGGCTATCCTAGCTGCATAATCCGAAATTCTTATTACTCCTCTACAGTCGGAGCATTTCTAACGTCCAGCCGAAGATCTC
>Ga0181563_10004703_pt1 | contig 12671 bp, 8 predicted proteins | sample 011ome_25_FD_133759 | JGI IMG/M metagenome (GOLD analysis project Ga0181563, IMG submission 133759) | Coastal salt marsh microbial communities from the Groves Creek Marsh, Skidaway Island, Georgia - 011512CT metaG (megahit assembly) | ecosystem: Environmental > Aquatic > Marine > Intertidal zone... | reverse complement strand
TGAACATTCGCGTCAGTCCAGCGAAAATTCTTGCGACCATAAGGTGTCCCATCGCTTGTATAACAGGAATCCAGAATCACAAAGTGATAACCACCAGCGTCAAAAGAATAATACGATTCCTTTTGCCCTACTTCACCTAGGAATTCTTCCTTGGTGAGCGTGTCAACGCAGTGGTTTCCGAGTACATAATGTCTCTTGGGAGAAAGCGATTCAAACTTACGATTGATTGTTTTTAAGTACGACATCTCTGTGGAGACGGAATCGGCGGCGTCGATCAGATCGCCAAGTTCCACAGTAATTTGCACATTATTTTGTTGGAATGCATCGCTCGCTTCTTCGATTTTTTTGAGCGATTCACGATAGTGACGACTACCTCCTGGCGATTTGTCCGCATAGTGCACATCGGTGATCAGACCGATTGAGAAAGTGGGTTGCGTTGTTTCTTCTCTTTGGATTGCCAAAGCCAATGGACTCGAAATGATCAACGTGCTGCCGGTAATGAATGTTCGTCGGCGCATCATGGAAATACCCATAAGAGTCAGTTGCAAATTAAAAAAAAAAGCAAAATTAGGTGTAGTGGGATATGCCGTGTCAATCGGTATCATCGAGTTAACCTCGACCGCCTTCACAGCAGGTTTCACAGATTCGGTGACAACGTTCACACTGAAGCTTCGCTCGGATGTCGATGAGATTACCGCCGCACACAGGACACACCGGAATGACGCCGCCTACCCCTTTGGCCGAGTGATTGGGGCGGTGGCATGTATTGTTCGTCAAAGAAGAAGACAGGATCTGAGGGGTGGACGCCGATGAAGTCTCTGCGGCCGTCTTGTTGTGTTCGTTCATGAACCGGAACCGTAAGTGAAACCAAATGATTTAAAACTAAAGCCGGCTCAACGGTTCGTTGTTCGGCGAAATCGAAGTGTTGGGTGAACCCGCGTGATGTTTAAGTGTTTTGCCCCAAGACTATCCTTGGTTATACCATACCCTCAATCAAGGTAGTGATTTACGCTTCGTTGGCCGCAGCCGCTTGTATGATCGGAGATGCTTCGATCGCGTATCAAGCGTGTCAATCTGACAAGAGGATGGACCCGTTCTCCCAGTACTTGGGTTTGTTTGTTTCGATTGAATTGGCATTCTACTCTGTTCGCCATCATCCTTTTTATATTTTGGTAACCGAACCGTGAGGTCCTACGTGGCTCATCGAAAGTCGAATCTGCCATCCAAGAAGTGCCTCCGGTGCGGACGTCCGTTTGCATGGAGAAAAAAATGGGAGAAGGATTGGGAGCAAGTGAAGTACTGTTCCGACCGATGCCGAAGGCAAAAACCTGAATCGCCAAAGTCGGAGGAAACATAACAAATGGGTGCCTCTTTCCAACAGATATTGAGACGCAATCAATACGCCAGGTTTTTCAGTATTGCTTATCCCATTCGTCCCCAATCAACTTGTTTTTTTCCAATGGAACGCCGGACAAGTTCTTTTGCATCTTTTCCATGTAAGACGAATTCGGTTGCGGCTGGGTGATAGCCGGCAACGATTTCAAAATGCATTTCTTCGAACGCAACGGTGAGCAAATCTTCGGCGGAGAGCGTGTGACGACCAGCTCGCTTGGATAGCTGAAAGTCGATTCCATCGACTCCAGAAAAACTTCGATACACCACTTCCGTGCAGACCATGCGATCACTTCGAGTGAAGTCAAAATCAAAGTCGTATGGCTTTCCCACATGGCTGATCGCTCGCTGCACCGCAGAGTTGATCTTGTCCTCTGCAAGTTTTGGACGCACAACAATCATGGCGTCATTTTGGAATGTCGATTCTAGTGATCGGTTTTTAACTCCATCCTTAAGCGCCTCGACCACTCGTTGGTTTCCGATCGAAAATGCAGCGTGTGGCCAAAAGCCAGGCAGGAAAAGGTTCGTAAGCGCACTCTCTTTTCTTGTTACGAGAATGTCACCTTTCTGAATGAAAGTTTGCATCGCATTGGCGATTGTTTCGGGCAATTGCGGGCGGTGCATTGGAGAAGTAGAGAGCGAGCCTATTGCAATTGCACCGACTTGTTGGATGCTGTAGATCGCACCCATGAGTCCTTGATGCAGCAAGGTTTTAGTGATTTGTTGGGAGCGATCACGGATTCGACTCTTGACGTAACGCGACGCCGAAACGGCAAACACATCGCGTCGCCTCTTGATGATTTCAGCGATTGGTTTAAGTGATGGAATTTCCTCAGCGAGTTCATCAAATTCGCTTTCATGGTTCTCATAGAAATCACGAGCCTGCCGGATTTGTAGAGCATTCGATGGAGCGGTCAACGATCGTTGGATCTTTTCAAAAGAGCCGCTTTCAATTTTGAATTGCGGTTGTGCCTCATTCAGTTTTGATCGGATCGCTGGTTCCTCGGACAAGAAACTGCGAAGAAATCTTGCGGCCTCTACCAATAGCGCGGCCGCGGCGTAGCCAACCATGAATTCAGCTAAAACGGCCTCCGACGCCTTGCGACTGCTGGAATTCATTGATCCAATCACCTCGTATAACGCAGATCGTGCGTACTGGTAGGATCCCCAGTTGGCCAGGATCTCATCTTCTTCTGATGGTAAAAAATAACCTCGTTCTCGAATGGTGGTTGACAGAAGACTTGTTTGCGCTGCGTGCCTTAACTGGTCCATCTGACTTGCAACTCGGAGGACGCAATCAATGTCTGCTAAGGTTGATGACGACAACTGTTTCGGATTGGTCATGGTGTTCCCGGTTCCCGAAATGATCGCTATCAGAGGAGTGTTTCGCGACCAAGGTGCAAATCGATCGTTTACAGTTCGTTTTCGCGTGATTCTTCTCGCGAGCGATAAATGATTTTGACGTCATCACCCAATGGCTGAACCGAATCAAGTGCAAGACGCATAGCTTGGTTCATTAGTTTTACCCCCGTTCCGCCGATTGGGCTCGGTGCTTGCTGGTTGCCAACGATTAAAGGCCCCATGTAGATATGGTACTCGTCAATTTCTCTCGCATCAAAAAAACTTGCCAACAACTCGCTGCCCGCCTCGACCAACAGATTGGTCATCCCAAGTTCAGCTAGTAGTTGCAGCGACTTGCAAAGATACCGAGACGGTACCATTTCATTGACTCGGTGGATCACAGCACCTAATGAACTTGCTTGATCGATTTGTGATTGGGTGACGTTGGGGCCAACAACGAGTCGAACGGGTATTTGGGCTGCGGTGGATAATAACTTTGATTCTGCTGCAGGGATTGACTGACGACACATGACAATCCGGTCGGCGATGCGAGGTGGTTTCCCAAATTCAGGAGGCAATCGAGCATTGAGTTCAGGGTTGTCGGATCGAACGGTCCCCATTCCTGTGATAATGCCATCGACTCGGGCTCTGGTTTGGTGAACATCAAGGCGCGATGGGTCGCTGGTGATCCATTGGCTACTGCCAGTGTGCGTCGCGATTTTTCCGTCAACGGTCATGGCCCACTTGGCAATCACCCATGGTTTGCCGGCCTCGATGCGTTTTAGGTAAGGTCGATTCAGTTTGATGGCTTCTTCGCGAAGTACATCGCGAGTAACCTCAATACCCGACTCGCTTAGTTGTCTTGAGCCACCCCCCGCAACTTTTGGGAATGGATCTTCCATCTCAAAGACCACGCGTTTGACACCGGCTTTGATCAGGCTATCGGTGCAGGGAGGTGTTTTTCCATGATGACAACATGGCTCAAGAGAAACATAGGCAGTTGCACCTTGTGCGGAGGAAGCGCCGAGTGATCGGATTGCTTCGACCTCGGCATGGTGGCCACCGTATGCTTGGTGATAACCTTCCCCGACAATTTGGCCATCACGAACGATAACGCAGCCGACCAATGGGTTAGGCTCCACCCTACCCTGTCCTCTTGCAGCGAGCTCAATGGCTCGCCGCATAAAGTTCTCATCCGTGGCGGCGTCGATGGTATTCGGTTGAGACATCGTTTTCTCTGAATTCGATCCGGCTTAAGTGCAGGCGATCCTGCTGTTTTTGCCATGCAAAAAGGAAAACGGGCAAGGTAATCGGGAGTGACTCTGTTGAATCGTCGTTGTTGGGCATTTTTTCTGCAGTCGGGTTTGGCCTAAGCGGCGAACGAGCCAGTGCCAAGCGATCGGCGAACGACCCGCAATCGATCATGCCCGCTGGTTATTGCCGCTAGGATCAATCCATCCCAGGAACCCAAAGTTTACCACCACCGCCAGATTCGCCCGGAGGTTGCTGGCCTTGATCGGGTGTCCAGAGTCCCCCAGTCGTAGCACCTGCTCCGCCACTGGGTTCCGCTTGTCTCGATCCGCCTCGTGGTGCGCCATCGGGCCCGATCAGTCCGTAAGACATGAGCATTTGTTGCAATCGTGCCATCACCTCGGGATCATTTCCATAATTGGAGGTGATCGATTCAATTGTCCGCTGGAATCCTTGGGGGTCTCCTGCTGCTAGTCGCAGGCTGACTTCGGTCAGCAAGAGTTGTGCAGTAGGAAGCTGGTTGGCCTCAGCGAACGTTTTCGCTTCAACCAACGCTTCAAGTGCTTTGTCAGTTTGTTTCGCCGTGTTTACCAAGGTCATGTGGGCAAGCATCTTTGCTGGTTGCTGATCCTCGGTAAGTTCCATTGCGATCAACTGCGTTGCAAATCGTCTTGCTGCTGGTGTCGCAGCCACCTGTTGGCATCGCTGTAGTAGGTAAATCAGAGTTTCGGCATCGAGTTTATCACCATGGACCCGATTAAGGTCTTCGTTGGCGATGAGTTCAGCTTCGTCCGATGTTGGATGGAGTTCTTCTGGGGCTGTGAGGTTTGCCAGTCGATAAACCTCTGACATCAGGGTGTCGCTCTTGGAAACGATTTCGTCGTACTGCTCAATCAGCCGTACCGCGACAGTTCGTTCGAATACTAAGGTCTCGTCATTCGCTGTTTCCGTGAGTGTTTTACCACCTAAGAACGGGATTTCTGTATTCACAATCCGATCTGCCAGTCGAGCTACCATTAAATCCGCTTGCAAGGTCTCCGCTTCGGACTGCTTGGCTTTAAATGGGATGATCGCGACTTGTGGCTGGCACGCGGCAAGAAGCGGTAGCGGATCACTATCGCTTTCTTGGAGTTCAATACCTGGAATCAATTCGGCCAAACGATCTTTCACTTCTTGAAGATGTCGCGGTCTGACGTCGTGGACTTCAATTCTTGCATCGCGATCCGTCTGCTTGCCGTAAACAAATACCAATGCAATCGCTTCGGGAACGTCATCGATCGGTGGTAGTTGATCAAGCGAATCCGGTTTGTCGCGATCGAGGATCTGGAATCCAGCCCTCGGTGGTACTTCGTCATCGGTCATGCGAAGCGAGCCAAGCATATTTGGGGGAAGCGCAGTGAAGCGGGAATTCGCCATCAGGCTCAATTCAACTTCTTCTGCGTTGTTGATCGGTCCTTCCATCTGCTTGACAGCGATCGATAAATCCGGTGACCTTGGATCGACGAGTGCCGAAAGGGCGCGACTTTGAACTCGCTGTTCTTGATCGAGAGATTCACAAGTCGATAGTTTCTTGAACAGTGTTGACTGAGCGTCGGTGTCACCTCGCCAGATTGCGCACATCAGCAGGCCCGAAAGTACCGCTGGCTCGTTAGGCAGAGTGCGTTGAAGTGATTGGAATTTGGATTCCGCAAGATCGATTTTTTGGTTTTCGAGCAGTGATGTTGCTTCGTCATATCGCTCAGCCCATTCAACGTCATCCGGACGAGGGATAAGAGTCGGAGTTGCTTTGATCAGCTGATTGATTGTCGGCGAAGTGTTGAGTTGCTGCAAAACAGAGATCGCAGCCTGTCCACCTTGGTAGCCAGTCGTCATCATTGCTAAGGCTGCGTAAACTCGAGATGTCAGAAAGACACCTCGCTGTGCAAGCATGTATGCGAGGGCAGACGAGACGTCGAGAACGAAAGCGTCGACATCTCGACCGCTTTCTGTGAGCGCGTTGAGCATTGATTCGGTGGCTGGTTCCACTTGCCCTCGAAAGAGATTCGCTGCAGCACGCTGGGTCAAAGCAAGCGGGTTGCTGGGTTGTAGGCGGATGAAGCGGTCTGCGTTTTCGTTGAGCGTTTCGTACTCACGAAGATCAAGCAGCAGGCGACCCCTGATCGCCAGCGCCCAAGCGGCGTCCGGATGGGTTTGCAACACTTCCGAAAGCCGGTCGAGTGCGGGGACAATTTGGCCACCATTGACCATGTTCACCACGCGGTCCATCTCATCGATTGATTCTTTGCATTTGCAGAATTTAATTTTTTTTCCGCTGCCGCATGGACATACGGCATATTTATCGACTGACATCAGGTCGTATCGCTCAAAGTGTGATAAAACGAGCCTCTCTCTTTGGGCTCTCTCAGTCGCGAATTTACCATGTTAGGGCGGCACCCCCATACCCCCTGTTGGCGATACCGATCGTTTTCATGCAGAGATTGTGTTTCTTTGGTGTTTGGAGTCTTAGGATCGGCGTTTTTGGATGATCTCTGCCCATCGGGCGCGTCAGCTAAGCTAGATCTACCTCTAAAACCGTTGGATCCAGACCGTCTAGAACCAACAAGATAGGATCCGGCTATCAAGTCACTTGACTCTAAAACGCCGCTGCCGTTTTACCGGGTGTTGACCGCCGTGTTGGGTCGAAGAGTCTTGTAAAGTGGGGACGCAGGCGGTAGGTCGCGGCGTCCATGCAGCGTGATTTGATCGAGCTCGCGGTAACGAATATCAACCAGTTCCACGATTTCTTGGAACATTTGCTGAACCCATTGGTCCGTCTTCACAGTGGCTAATTCCTCCGAGGGTTTTTGGTCACCGCTGAGTTGGATTTCCTCTCGATTTCCTTGACGTAGTATGGTTGCGAAACGCTTTTCCATGGCCGGGTCGGTGGATAATTGAACGTGATCGAATTCGTGGAGCACTAACGGGCTATCCCAAAAATCATCAAGCTCCGGCAATCGGCGAAACCAGATGGTATGAATCGGTTTCCACGACTGAAGGCGAGCCCGCATCTCGATGGTCATGGTGCGTGTCAGCGGGTTCCAGTTCCAGGTGGTCTGACGCGCAAACCGAAATTCGACTCGATACGTCGTGATTGCTGAGAGGCGGTTTTCGGGTGCTACTGAGCGATCGTTTGTTTGTTTTTGTGATTGAAGTGCATTCCTCATTTCTGTCGGTAGTTCAGGCAGAGTTTGTAGGCCCACTGATTCTAGGTGTTCAGTGCCGAAGACGAAACGAACCTGTCCCTCTCTTGATAACGTCTTTAATTCCGTTGGTGACTCCGGTAGTCGATCCAGAGACAGAGGTGTCTGCGCAACAAGGTTTGGGGCAGTTATTGCGGTAGAAAGAATCAAGGATAAGGTTCTAAGCAAAAGGGTGCTGAGCGCCCATCGTTTCCTGATGTTTTCGGAATTCCAAACTGGCAATAGCGGGTCGTTCAATCGACCCAGTCTTCGTTTATGTTTTTTGCATACACGATACGCAAGCTTACGACTGACCCACCGATCCTGCCGTCTGTTCAATAAAGCAGCGAGTGTGCTCGAGAAGTTGTTCATACGAAAGAGCCTCGACATCTTCACCAATCAGTTCGACTTCGAGTGGACCCTCGTAATTATATTCCAACAAGACGCGAAGGATGTGTTGGAGTGGAACCGATCCATTTCCCAAAAGGCATCGATTCATTTCGCCTAATGGTGAATGCCTCGCGTCACCGAGTTGAACCAAATGTAAGTGTGGAATGATGTCGGGTAGCCACGGAAGGACCTCTGGGTCAAGTCCAAGATGGTAGGTGTCGAGAGCGATGCCAAGTTGAGGACTTCCGACGATCTCAATAATTTCTAGTGTCGATCTCAGGTCATTGACGAAAGACCACTCGTCACCACATCCGGGATGAAACGGCTCAATTGACAGCCGAACACCGAGATCTTCAGCCGCTGGAGCGATCTCCGTCAACGCGTCGCAAAAGGTTCGCCTTGCATGATTGCGAATGTGGTTGTTTCGTCCTCCGGCGAGGACAATCAGTGAATCGACTCCTAGTTCTGCCGCCTCTCGAATCGCTTGAAGGCCGTCGGCTACAGCGTCAGTGTATCTCCGCCCATCACTGCCAGTGAAACCACCCACCCAAGAGAGCGAAGTTGGTTCCAATTCGAATTCCGCGAGTAGTTCAATCGCGCGATCCAATCCAAAGTCTTCAAGCTTGGGGCGATAGATTCCAATCCCCGAAAATCCATGTCGATGGTACGCTTCGGCATCCTCTTCGAAGCTCCAACGCAGCGTTGAAAGCTGATTCATGGACACCGTATTCATCGGATCTTATGCTCTTGTAACGCGTGGCTTTTGTGAGGTTCGAAAATTTTTGTGCTAGATTTGATGGGATGGATGCGGGAACGCGATTCAATCCCGAGTTCAATGATTTGCGATGAAAATCACTGCAGCCAACCAATTCGTCCGGATTCTGCTCTGCTCATCCGGCTTCTGCTACGGGTGAAAGATACCGATCTGCGTGCCAAATCCAAAGATCAGTTCCCGTGAAACTGAGGGTGAGAAACTGGATCATAGCGAGGGCTTTCAAACCAAGTTAGGAATGAAACGGTGCACGATTCGCTGGGCGGCCTTGCAGCTTGAATGAACCAAGGAGCTATTGGTTAGCACTTCACCGATGACGATTGAATGTGTCGGCGAGAAGCATGTTTGTTGAGTCGTTCGCCTGTCAGCTGACTTTTGTCAAGCGTTATCACTTCTTGAGTGCAATTGCGAATCTGGATATTGAAAAGAATCCTTCGAGTGGACGGCTACTCCACGTGCGGAAGACGTCGACCTTGTTTCTGGGCAAGTTCAAGTTGCTCATCGAGTTCGGACTGAGAGAGTGGGACAATTTTGATCGTCATCAAAGAATGCGGGTCTAGCTGCCGGTTCGTCCGGTTATTCACCAATGATTCCACTTCTTCCTCCAACGCATCGATCCACGCTGGCACATCAAGTCCCACGCCAGTTGGATGCTGTGTGAGGATCTCTGATTCTTGTTCAAGCAATTCAAAGGCGGTGCTGGGACTATTGCTTTCGGCATCTTGCATGGCCGGACCAACCAAGGCTCGCATGCGATCGATCGTCATCGGCTGTACGAATCGTTCCTGAATTCGATCGGCAACGGTCGGCATCCGCATTGCATAATTTGATTGTAGGTCCTTGAGGCGTTTGACGTAGATATCGGCTTCGGAGCTGATTCGTTCACTAAGACTTCGGCGCCAAACCGCAGAGGATTCTTGTAGGCCTGATCGTACCAGAACTTCATGAGCCCACATGACCGGTTTAAGATTCCATGCGATGCGTTCGTAGCGAACTCGCAATCGAAGGAAATCCAAGAACATGTAGACCAAATCACCCCGATCGCTTTGTGTGGTTGTGCTGTTGTAATCAAGGTACTCGGTGTGATGATCGATTAAGGATTCGTAAACCAATGTCATCCATCGTTCGGCTTCTTGAACCGTGATCACACCATTTTCTAAATCTTCGAAGAGACGGGTTTGGGTGAGGTGATCGTCGCCGTCCACCATTGCTCGTTGTAGCCAAGGGCCGACACCTTGGTGCAGGATCGCTCGCACATTGCCGAGCTGTAAAAACATCTGAGTAAAAATGGGGTCCCCATACTTTTTGATAAATTCAACAAGCTGTTGCCATTTTTGTGGATGAGAAACCATTTCTAATGGAGATAGTCGAAGCGTTTGGCTGTGGGCCAGCCAGCTCGCAAGCATCGTTTCCGTCAATCGCTCCAGCTGCGGTATCAACACTTCCGCGATCGTATTTTGATCAGGCTTGGTTCCTGAATTGCTGTGACTGGCCCGCGCCGACTCAACTAATGCCGCGACGAGCGAACGATGTCCCGATCGGAATAGAGAATCAAATTCAGTGACCGCGCCAATCCCGATCGGGTTGCTCTGTTCCATTTCTCGAGCGGTTTCAATAAGCCGACAGGTCTCCGCAATCAAGCCTCGCCTTGGCAGCCACTGCAAGAGATGTCTTAGTACTCGCTGCCGTAGTCGAGCGAGGTAAATCTTGACGGGGTCACCGCCACGGGCGAGCGGAATGTAAAGTAGGCTCTTGTCGTGGAGTGCGTCGATGAACTGCGGGAACAGTGCATGGATTTCGTCTGGCTTGCAGGCAATGATCGCGCCGAAGAGTCGAATTGCGTGTAGATCATCCTCCGCTAGTTCTGCATCACTCAGCCACGCATCGGGGTCATCGGTAAGGCTGAGGATTGCACCATCAATCAGGCGTCTCGCATCAGACATTTCAACAGCAGTACCGATGATTCTTTCCATCAAAGAATCTCTTAGCACCCGCCTTCGATCATAGCTCCGCATCGAATCTTTATCACTGCCGGCGGGGGCGACAAGATGCTCTCGTACTGATGCAAGCAGTTCCAAGAGTCCGATTCGATTCTCTTTCGCTCTCTTGGACCACGCCTCTAGCGATTCGCGTCGATCGTTCAGGGTTGAAGCATCCTGATCTGACACCGCGATGTCCGCAGCGACCGCCCACATCTTCGCTAGCGACTGCATAAAGCTGAGGTGTTCGGTCAATCTTTTCGATTCTGCTTCCAGTGCGTCTTGGCCTGTATCATCTCCGAATTCGAAGATGGCTCCATCGTTGCCATCATCGGTTGTGTCGTTATAGGTCACATCTTCGTAGGCCGCGCTATAAAGGTCGTCCGATTCATCCGCCTCGTGAAGTTCCTGCTCCCAGTCTCGGTTGGATGGCTTTGCCGGTTGATCACCAAGCTGAAACAGGGGCGCTGTCCAGAATTCCTCCGCGTTTGCCTCAAAGTAATCAAACAGCCGTCTTACCTGTGTCCAAATTGATTTCACACTTTGGTCGGTAGGCGTACGATCCGGAGATGAATCAGGTGTATCTGCTGTCGCTGAATCTCTGGGTTCTCGACCTGAGTCGTTTTGATTCGTTGCAACGATCGTAGTTTCCGACGCTTGTTCCGAGAAGCGTTGGCGATTCCAGTGACTTCGAAGTTTTAGAAGCCATTGTTCGGACAACTTTGGCAACGAGCTTTCGCCGAGACGAAGTCCAATGCGATCGGCTTGTCCAAGCCAGTGCACCAGTAACGCCATGGCGGGGACAAAGTCTTTTCTCTCGAGTAATGCCGATATCACCAACGCATAGGCTCTTGGTGAATCAAATAGATCCGCATGGGGTGCCCAGAATCCAACATTGCCAGCTTCGGCACCACCTTCGTGCCATAGTTTCAAAGCTCGGGCAACCAATTTCGCCGACTCATAAGACTCAAGCGGATCAGCTGCTTCGATCGACGAGATGGTGTGAGCTGCGTACTCTCGCCACCACTGAGCCATCTCACGATACTTCTGATCCATCGCTTGATAGATGATTGGTTGATCCTGCGCAGCCGCTTCACTCCAGACGTGTGCCGTGTATTCAAAAAGACTCTCGGTTAGCGTGATCATATGATCCACTCTCGAGTCGTGAACGGCACTTTCTGGCCCAGGGTAGAGGCTGAAGTTACCGCCGAAACCAAGGATGTCCCAGGGATCAAGCATGGCACCACATTCGATGCCTCGTTGCAATAAATCAAAAGCGATTGTTGGTACCTCAGCGCCCTTGCTGAGATTACCGGTTCGGATTGCTCGCAGACCAAGGGTCATCAAGCAATCAATCCGACAGGTCATTCTCGCGGAGGCTGCTGCAACCTCATCGGTCTGACGCTTCGCTGCATCTGGGTAACCCATTCGTGCGTAGAGTCTCGCAAGCTGAACGTGCTGAAGCTGCGCAGCTCGGCGTTCGGCCAACGCCGCGTTGAGGTGTTGCCTTGCAGCCCCGAATGGTTGTCTCCGAAGACGCTGTTCTTCGTTCAGTCGATCGCGATGGGACCCTGCGAGTCGTTTGAGCCGATCTTCGTAATAGGCGTCCCGGAATGCGGCAATCGGTTTCATCAGAGAACCGAGGGTGATGTCGCTGGAGTGCCATCCGGGCCCCCAACCGTTGATTGCAGAGGCCATCAGGATCGTACCGGCAAGTACAGATGCTGCTTCCTGTAAAACTTCGTAAGGGTCGAGATCCTGATCATCTCGCAGGCGACTCAATAACGCTTCCATCGTCACTTGTCTGACGACAAATCGGTTGTAATACCCCTCATCGGTAATCGACCGATCATCCCAGCCGCCAAAGTGATAGTTTGGGCGCCGATTGACCGGATGGTCAAAGTCGTAGGCTCGAGGATCCATCGCCAGTTCCTCGAGTCTGTCTGGATCGAACGACGCGGCTCCAAGAATTGATGGATCGGTATCCTTCAGTGTCTCAATCGCGGTTTCGATTAGATCGTGGTAAGGGCCGCTCGATATCCCTGAGCCCTTGACATAAAGAGGAATTGGCCGAACGAACTCATGTCGATAAGGCTGGCATTGGCGATTTTCAAGCATCGCCACAGGGCGATACCCCACAAAATCATCCAGTGCATTGATGGCGTTTTGGATTACCTGGTCGTCGTCAGCGGAAAGATCGTCAGCCAGCAGGACTTCGGCGGCTCGCGCCATGAAGAAGCCGTTGAAAATCAATTCAGGGACTTGATGGAACAATAGGTCGCGATGAAAGTCCAAGTAAGCGGGCAGCAACTCGCTCCACAATAACTG
>Ga0181563_10004695_pt1 | contig 12683 bp, 10 predicted proteins | sample 011ome_25_FD_133759 | JGI IMG/M metagenome (GOLD analysis project Ga0181563, IMG submission 133759) | Coastal salt marsh microbial communities from the Groves Creek Marsh, Skidaway Island, Georgia - 011512CT metaG (megahit assembly) | ecosystem: Environmental > Aquatic > Marine > Intertidal... | reverse complement strand
TTGCTGGTTCTCGGGGCAATTGGGCTCGTGGCTTATGCTTATGTAGGGCCTTTGTTCTTCAGCGGCGATTTTGCCGCCCCAACCGAAGTGATCACCCAGCCCGTCGCCCTCGAGGGTAACTGATGCCTAAGGGTGCGGTGGTTCTGACCGCTTTTCTGCTGGTCGCAGGCTCTGCGATCGCGCAGGAAAATTCCGGCCAACCTCTTTCCGCGATCGACTGGCTCTCGCGCAGCGTTGAAACGCCGATGTTCGATCCCGGGTCTGTCCCCGTCGACCCGCTCAAGGGGGGGCTGACTGTTCGGCGGCTGGAAGAGCCGGGCGCCTCGGCTGTGATCTTGCCCTCGATCTCTGTCTCGACAATTGACACGGCCTCGCCGGATGTTGTCGGCCTCTTGCCCTCGGCGGTGACAGGATTCCCCCGCACGCTCTGGTCTGCGAGCAATGAGCAAACGCTGACCGCGCTTGTCTCTGAAGTACCTGTCAATCTTCTGCCCGCGCTTCGCGATCTCTATCTGCGCCTCTTGCTGGCCGAGGCTGACGCCCCGATCGGCGCAGGGCCGGAGGGCAATCTGTTTCTTGCGCGCGTCGACCGGCTCCTTGATCTTGGCGCGATTGACCAGGCCAACGCCCTTCTTGAGGCCGCCGACCCGACCACGCCAGATCAATTTCGCCGTTGGTTCGACGTGGCGCTTCTTCTCGGAACCGAAGATTTCGCCTGCGCGGTCATGCGGGATAAACCCGATGTCGCGCCAACCTATATTGGCCGCATCTTCTGTATGGCGCGGGGCGGCGACTGGAACACGGCGGCTCTGATCCTAAACACAGGTCGCGCTCTCGGCGACATTACCGACGAGGAAGACGCCCTCCTCTCGCGTTTCCTAGAACCTGATCTTTATGATGGCGCGCCTCCGCTGCCGATCCCATCGCGCGTCAGCCCTCTAATCTTCCGGATGCGCGAAGCCATTGGGGAGGGTATCCCCACTTCGATGCTCCCCCTCGCCTTTGCCCATGCCGACTTGCGGGAAACTGCCGGATGGCGGGCGCAGCTTGAAGCGGCAGAGCGGCTTGCCCGCAACGGAGCGGTGAATGAGAACCTTCTTCAAGCGCTCTATACCGCGCACACACCCGCCGCCTCAGGCGGCGTCTGGGATCGGGCCCGAGCCTTTCAGGCCTTCGATGCGGCAATCCGCAGCCGGGACATCGAAGCCGTGGCCGAAACCCTGCCCGCCGCTTGGACCGCGATGAAGGCGGCTCGGACCGAGGTTGGATTCGCGCGTCTTTACGGGCGCGATCTGGCGGGTCTACCGTTGCAAGGCGAAAGCTCGCAACTGGCATTCGGAATTGGACTCTTGTCGCAGGATTTCGTCCAAATCGCCACGATGCGCCAACCGGTCGATGAGGCCGAGTTCTTCCTCAAGCAGGTTGCTCTGGGCGAGCCTTCGGGCGGGCGGCTTGACGGCCTGCACTCAGCGGCGGTCGTCGCAGGATTTGACGGGTCTGCCCCGCCCGACGCTTTTTCTGCGCTGCTCGCTGAAGGTCAGAGTGGCGAGGCGCTGTTGCGCGGCATTCGGATCTTGGCAGAGGGATCGGTTGGTGATCCCGCGCTTATGTCCCAAGGCCTTCGGCTCTTGAGGGCAATGGGTCTTGAGGCCGATGCGCGGCGGATTGCCCTGCAATATCTCATCCTCGCGAGACCCCTGTGAGCGGCCCATCACGCCAATCGGACTGGATCGAGGGTTTTCTTGCCGCGCAGGCCGCCGAGCTCAACGCGGCGAAGAACACGCTCCTCGGCTATGGGCGCGATCTTAGAGATTTCGCCGATTGGCTTGCCCGCAAGGGATCGAATTTCGCGTCTGTCACCCAAGACAGGATCGAGGCCTATCTCATCACCTGCGAGGCGGATGGCCTTGCCAAATCCACCCGCGCCCGGCGGCTTTCTTCCATCAAGCAGCTATTTCGTTTCGCGTTCGAAGAGGGCTGGCGCGACACCAATCCCGCGCTGAAGATCAACGGACCGGGACGAAGCCAGCGCCTTCCCAAGACCCTCACCCTTGCCGAGGTCGAACGGCTCTTGGCGGCTGCCAGAGAGAGCGGGCGGGAAACCCTGCGCAATACCTGTTTGATGGAGCTTCTCTACGCCACGGGAATGCGGGTGAGCGAGCTTGTCGGCCTACCAGTTGCGGCCGCGCGGGGGAACCCAAAGATGCTTCTCGTGCTCGGCAAGGGAGGCAAAGAGCGGATGTTGCCGCTCTCCGGCCCGGCCCGAGTGGCGCTGGCCGCATGGCTTGATTGGCGTGACACGGCCGAAGCAGCCGCGGTCAAGAAGGGGCATCCTCCCTCGCGCTTTCTTTTTCCTTCCACCGGCAAGGAAGGCCACCTGACCCGGCATCATTTCTATGTGCTGATCAAGAACCTAGCTGTCGCAGCCGGAGTTTCGCCTTCGAAGGTCACGCCCCACACCATGCGCCACGCATTCGCAACCCATCTTTTGGCGGGTGGCGCCGATCTTCGGGCCATCCAGACCATGCTGGGCCACGCCGACGTCGCGACGACCGAGATCTATACCCATGTCCTTGAAGAGCGGCTGCGCGATCTGGTGATCGAGAACCATCCCTTGGCGGGCGGTGCATCAAAGAAAGCGCCCAAGCCTTGATGGATCGGGGATAAATCCCCATAACAAGGGCGACCAACCCTGAAAGACTGAAATGTCCACCCCGATGCTCGATGCCGCGTTCTGGATTACCGCCGCGGCCATCTTTGTACTCCTGATCCTCTCGGCCTTTTTCTCGGGCTCGGAAACCGCGCTGACGGCCTCCTCGCGCGGCAAGTTGCGCACGGCTGCAGACAAGGGATCGCGCGGGGCGGCCAAGGCGCTCAAGGTGACAGACGATAGCGAGCGCCTGATCGGCTCGATCCTTCTGGGCAACAACGTGGTGAACATCCTCGCCACATCGCTCGCCACGGCGCTTTTGACCAAGCTTTTCGGACAGAACGGTGTCGCCTATGCAACGCTAGCCATGACGGCGCTTGTGCTTATCTTCTCGGAGGTTCTGCCCAAGACCTATGCCATCACCAATCCCGAAGCAGTTGCAGCGCGGGTTTCGAGCCCGATCTATTGGGTCACGTTAATCCTTTCCCCGATCGTAAGTGCGGTGCGGGCTTTTGTCCGGCTGGTTCTTTGGATGGTCGGCGTCAAGACCGACCCCGATAGCCACATCCTTGCGGTGCGCGAGGAGATCGCCGGCGCGCTCCAGCTCGGCCATTCCGAAGGCATCGTCGAAAAGGAAGACCGCGACCGCATCCTCGGCGCGCTCGACCTAGGTGAGCGGATGATTGAAGAGGTGATGACCCACCGCTCTTCCATCGAGATGATCGACGCCAACCAGCCGGCTGAGGCGATCATGGCCCAATGCCTTGAAAGCGCCTATACGCGCCTACCGCTATACAAGGGCGATCAGGACAACATCGTCGGCGTGATCCACGCCAAAGACCTCTTACGCGCGATGCACAAGCTTCTCGATGATGGGGTGATTGACCGCGAAGAGCTTGAGAAATTTGACATTCTCTCGGTGGCTATGCCGCCCTATTTCGTGCCCGAAACCACAACGCTCGACGATCAGATGCGCGCTTTTCTCAAGCGCAAATCGCATTTTGCTTTGGTTGTCGACGAATACGGCGGGATTCAGGGCCTTGTGACACTTGAAGATATTCTCGAGGAAATCGTGGGCGAGATCGCCGACGAGTTCGACATCGAAGAGGAAAGCCAGATCGCCCGCGATGCGGACGGCTCTTATATCGTCGATGGTGCCATGACCCTGCGCGACCTTAACCGTGCTCATGACTGGAACCTGCCGGACGATGAGGCCAACACGGTTGCGGGCCTTGTGATCCACGAGGCGCAGACCATCCCGACGGTGGGTCAGGTCTTTACCTTCTATGGCTTCCGCTTCGAGGTTATGGCCAAAGAGCAGAACCGCATCTCGAGCCTGAAGATTAGGCAGCTCTAGAAGCGTTCGCTAACGCGACTTGAATATGCTGCCCAGAATCCCGCGAATGATCCGGCGGCCCGTGGTGCCCTTCATCTCTTTGACGAAGGCGGTCGCCAGCGCATCGGCGAGGCCCTCGTCCTTCGTTGCCTTCCTTGTCGAGGATCGCGAGGCGCTGCTGCTGTAGCGCCGAGCCGAGGTAAACTCGCGCGTTTCACTTGCCGCTTCCGTTTCCCGAGCGGCGGCCTCGGCTTTGCGGGCCAGCATTTCTGCGGCGGAATCGCGATCGAGCCGCTGATCATACTTTCCGGCAACTGGCGAGGCGGCAATTAAGGCCGACCGCGTTGCCATATCAACCGGCCCAAGCTGCAATGACGGCGGGCGGATCAGGGTGCGCTCGACGATCTGAGGGACCCCCTTGGCGTCGAGCATCTAGGTGACAGCCTCGCCCGTGCCAACCTGCATGATCGCCTCGGCAGTATCGAAACGGGGATTGGGCCGATAGGTCGCCGCTGCCTGCCGCAGCGCTTTTTGGTCGTTGGCGGTAAAGGCCCTCAGGGCGTGTTGAACGCGATTGCCGAGCTGACCCAAAACATCCTCGGGAACGTCAGCGTGGTTCTGCGTGACAAAGAAAACCCCGACGCCTTTGGATCGGATCAGCCGCGCCACCTGTTCGACCTTGTCGACCAGCGCCTTGGGCGCATCGTCAAAAAGCAGGTGCGCCTCATCGAAGAAGAAGACGAGCTTGGGTTTGTCGGGATTGCCCACCTCGGGCAGCTCTTCGAAAAGCTCGCTCAAGAGCCACAGAAGGAAGGTCGCATAAAGCCGCGGCGATGCCATCAACTGATCGGCGGCAAGAATATTGATCCGGCCGCGTCCGTCTGCGTCGGTCTGCATCAGGTCGGCCAGTTCAAGCGCCGGCTCGCCAAAAAGCTGGGCGCCCCCTTGATTTTCCAGAACCAGAAGCTGCCGCTGGATCGCCCCGACCGAGGCGCTTGCGACATTGCCATAACGCAAGGCGAGGTCTTTCGCGTTTTGGCCGACCCAGACGAGAAGCGCCTGCAAATCCTCAAGATCGAGAAGCGGCCAACCCTGTTCGTCGGCAACCCGGAAAGCCACATTCAGAACGCCCTCCTGCACTTCCGTCAGCTCAAGAAGGCGGCTCAGGAGCAGCGGCCCCATCTCGGCCACGGTGGCGCGGATTGGGTGGCCCTGCGCGCCGAAAAGATCCCAGAATGTCACCGGAAAGGCCGAATAGCTCAGATCAAGCCCAATCGTTGCCGCGCGTTTCATGAAGGCTTCGTGCAGCTTGAAATCGCTGCGGCCCGTCACGCCTAGCCCCGAAAGGTCGCCCTTCACGTCCGCAAGAAAGACCGGCACGCCAGCGGTCGAAAGCCCTTCGGCAAGGATTTGCAGGGTCACGGTTTTGCCGGTGCCAGTCGCCCCCGCAATGAGCCCATGACGGTTTGCATAATTGAGAAGAAGGCTCTGCGGATCGCCATAACCTTCACCGCCGCCACCAACAAAAATCGAACCGCTCATTCAAACCTCTCTTCTCGGCGCCTGTGCATCGCGCGGGATCAAGATACATCCTTAACCTCTCGATGCTAGTCGGAAGAGGTCGGCCATGTCCTCTTTGCCGGCATCCTCCCTGTTGGACTGGCCGTGCACCCGTGCACGGCCATTTTTTGATCACCACGCCGCAAAAAATTGGGTTGACCACCTTTTTTCCATTTCGTAGCGTCGCGGCAATTAGTCGGCCAAGTCCGACAGGGAGAGTTGGGAAAAGGGATCGGTCTCGGTCCCTTTTTTCATTTTCCGGCAGGGAAATGCGAGACAACGGAGCGGCAAAACCATGCCGATCCACCATGCTTCCCCCCTGACTTCCCGGCCGAGACCGTGTAGACCCTAGTCAACGCAACCCCATTGGGAAGATTTCCATGAACAAGAGCCTTTCGCTGATCGCCGCCCTCGCCCTTGCCGTCCTGACTGGGCCGGTTCACGCCCAAGAGGCCAGCAGCGCCGCGATCGGTCTCGACATGGGACAGGCCGATGGCGAAATGCCTGCCGGGGCGCCCTATATCAAGGAACAGTTCGGCGATTGGGCCCTGCGCTGTCTCAACAATCCCGAAGGCGATGATCCCTGCCAGCTCTACCAACTCCTGATGGATGGTGAGGGCAATTCCGTGGCCGAGATCTCGATGTTCCTTCTGCCTGAGGGCGGCCAAGCCGCCGCAGGCGCGACCATCATGACCCCCCTTGGCACGCTATTGACCGAAGGGCTGATGATCAGCGTCGATGGCGCCTCGCCACGGCGTTATGTCTATACCTTCTGCAACGTCAGCGGTTGCGCCGCCCGTGTCGGCTTTACCGCCGAGGAACTCAGCCAGTTCAAGAACGGCAGCAGCGCGGTCGTGCGGATTGTCTCGGTTGCCAATCCGCAGCAACCGGTCATGCTCAGTATGTCGCTGAACGGCTTTACTGCAGGGATTTCGAGTCCGCTTCTGCAGGGTGCTGCAAACTGATCTAGTCCGCGAACCGCCTCAACGCGATCACCGCGTTGAGGCCTCCAAACGCGAAGGCGTTTGATAGCGCCACTTCGACCTTTGCCTCTCGCGCCACATTGGGCACGACATCCAGCGCACATTCGGGGTCCGGTTCTTCAAAGCCGATGGTTGGGGCAATCACCCCATCCCGCAGCGCCATGATACAGGCCAAAAGCTCGACCGCGCCGGTGCCACCGATCAAATGGCCGTGCATCGACTTCGTAGACGATATCATAAGCCGGCCTGCGTGCGGCCCGAACACATCCGCAACAGCTGCACATTCGGTCTTGTCATTGGCGGCCGTGCCTGTGCCGTGGGCGTTGATATATCCAACATCCTCGCGCGCCATCCCAGCGTCCTTCATCGCGCCTGAAATGGCGCGAGCTGCGCCTTGCATGGACGGCATAACGATGTCGGAGGCATCCGATGTCATGGCAAAGCCGATCACTTCGGCCAATATCTCCGCCCCGCGCGCCTTGGCGGCTTCGTATTCCTCGAAGACAAAGACCCCCGCCCCCTCGCCCTGCACCATGCCGTTGCGATTGGCGCTGAACGGACGACAGGCATCGCGAGACATGACGCGCAGGCCCTCCCACGCCTTGATCCCGCCGAAACAAAGCATCGCCTCCGACCCGCCGGTGAGCATTGCGTCGCAAACCCCCGACCGGATCATCTGAAACGCCAGACCCATCGCATGGTTCGAGGAAGCACAAGCCGTCGCGACCGTGAAGGACGGCCCCCGCAAATTCCATTCCATCGAAACGTGGCTCGCGGCCGCATTGTTCATGAGCTTTGGCACGATCAAGGGATGAACCCGGTTCTTCCCCTCCTCATAAACCGCGCGATAGTTCTCGTCCTGCGTGGTCAGCCCGCCGCCAGATGTTCCGAGGATTACGCCACAGCGATCGGCCAGTTCTCCGCGAAACTCGATCCCCGACTGCTCGATCGCCTGTCGCGCCGCGATCAGAGCAAACTGGGTGAAACGATCGTAAAGTGAAAGCTGCTGCTTGCTGAAATGGGCAGTCTCATCAAACCCGCGAACCTGCGCGAATATCTGAACGGCAAGCCGGCCCAAGTCGCGGATATCCAGTTGCCCGATCCCGCAGCGTCCCTCGCGAAAGGCTTCAAACGTGCCCGCAACATCCTGGGCAAGCGCGTTGATCGTGCCTGCACCCGTGATAACCACACGCCTCATGCTGCGTCTCGCACCAAGCCCTCCACCGCCTTGATGATCGCGGCAACGGACGAGATGTCGAATTCGCTGGCGCTCGGCTCATTGGCATTGAAGGGCACGGAAATATCAAAGGTCTCTTCGATGGCTAAAATGCTTTCGACAAGGCCAAGGCTATCGATCCCCAGATCATCGAGAGAGTGATCAAGCTTCACATCAGAGGGGTCGATCACAGCTTGTTCGGCGATGATCTCGATGACCTTGGCTTTGACATCCATCGGCGATCTCCCAACTTTAACGGAGGACTCAGTCGCTCTTATCCGCCTTTTGAAACAATTTTGTACCGGCCGCAGCGTCCTTCAAGAACCGCGGCAAACGGCGCATTGCCTTGTATATCTCGATATGGGTCGCGATCGGCACTGCCGGATAGCCCATCATGATCCGCCGCGCCGGAACATTTGAAAGGGCTATGGTCGCGCCGGTCAGAACCACGTCGTCACCAACGGTGATATTGTCGGCCACGCCGGATTTGCCACCAAGCACCACGCGATCCCCCAAGACGGCCGAACCCGCGATCGCGGAATGGGCAGAGACGAGGCAATCGCGGCCAATGATCACGTTATGACCCACTTGGACCAGATTATCGATCTTCGTCCCCGAGCCGATCCGCGTGGGGCGGATCGTGCCGGCATCCACGGTGCTATTGGCGCCAATCTCGACATCGTCGCCAATTTCGACCCCGCCCAGCGAGTGAATTCGGTGCCACGTGGCGTCTTGAGGGGCGACTACTTCGGCCTCGCCAAGTTCGCGGCGGACGCGCTCAACATTGCTTTCCAACTCGGTCACGAACGAAAACCCGTCCGCGCCAATCACTACGTTTGGATGGAGGATGGCCCGCGCGCCGAGGCGAACCTTCCGGCGGAGGCGCACCCCGTCAAGGATCACAGAGCCGGCGCCTATCTCGACCCCCGGCGCAATTGAGACGTGGGCTCCGATCCGGCTGCCTTCGCCGATCTTGGCCCCTGCACCGATCACCACAAAGGGGCCGATGCCAACGTCGTCACCAATCACAGCATCTGGCGCCACAAGGGCGGTTGGATGGATGCCCGCGCCACCAAACTTTTGATCGTCGAGATAGCTCGTCAGGCGCGCCATCGCCAGCCGCGCCCGCGGCACGACAATTGCAGCCTCAAGCCCGAGCGCCTGCCAGTCAGCCCCAGACCAGACGACTGCAGCCTTTGCGGCGCCCCTTGCCAACGCCTCGCCATAGGCCGGGCTCATCGCAAGAGCCAGATCGCCGGGCTTGGCGCTTGCAGGTTCAGCGGCACCTTCGACAACGAGTGTCGTATCCCCGAAAGCTTCTGCCCCGAGTGCCTTGGCGATATCTGCAATTCTGTGGCCCATAGCGCCCCCTGCTTTATCAGGGATTTAGCCCCGAACAGCCCGCACCGCCACCCCTTCTTGCGCTAGCGCGGCCCAGATCATCGCGTCACGCCCATAGATATCACGGCGGAACTCGATCCCGCCTGCCGCCGTGGTGAAGGCGGTGCGATAATCGATATGAACAGGGACCGGCTCTGCCAGCATGATCTGCGTCTCGTCACCTAGCGCCCGCGCAGCAGCAAAGGTCGCTTGGGGATCCGAAGACTGCCGAGCCAGAAGCGCATAGGCGAAGTCCAGAGGATCGTCCAGCCGGATGCAGCCATGGCTGAACGCTCTGACTTCCTTGACGAACAGGCTCTGCGCGGGTGTGTCGTGCAGGTAGATATTATAGGGGTTCGGGAACATGAACTTGACCTGCCCAAGGGCATTTGCCTCACTCGGCGGCTCGCGCATCCCAAAGGGGAAAGTCTCTTCGTCGAAGGCTGTGAAATCGACCTCGAAGCGATTGACGACACCGCCCTCGTCATTGGTGATTTCCAGATTTGCCGCCGCCATCGGGTCTTCTTTAAGAAGCGGCAAATATTCATTCACAATGATCGACCGCGGCACATACCAGCCGGGATTAACCACCATGAACTCCATCCGGTCTGAGAATTCAGGGCTGCGATGATCATCGACATTCGCGCCAACGACAGAGCGTGTCATGAAGGTGACTTCGCCGTGATCCACGATCTTGGCTGTGAAATCGGTCAGGTTGACCCAGATATGACGGTCGCCGAGAGGTTGGTTGTTCCAGCGCTCGCGCTCCATAGCAACGATCACGGCTCGCACGCGTTTCGCAGCGCTGACATTAACCTCGCCGAGCGTGCCTTGCCCCGCGATCCCATCGGTATTCAGCCCGTGATCGAGCTGAAATCTCTGAACGGCCTCTTGCAGGGCCGCATCATAGACCCGCGATGAGCTTCGCCCCATATATCCCATACGGATCAAACGGTTACGAAGCGCAATTACTGCGTCCGAGCTATCACCGGGACGCAAAGTCACGTCTGAATAAACCGGCGCGCCCCAATCTTCGGCGGCAACGATCCGCTCGAGATCAAACTTGGCCTTGAGAAGTCGGGCATACTCTTCGCTCTGAGGCGGCAGGGTTCGGATAAAGGCAGTCGGCGTGGACTTCGAAAAGGCATCAAGGATGGAGCCACGATCACGGTGCGGCACGCGCCGTTTGATGTCTTCAACCACGTCTGACGGATTGAGAACGCCGGTCTGAATATCGCGTGCATAGTTCAGGAATACACGGCTCAGCTCGACATCAAGTCGCCCAAGATCGGCTTGCGTGCGGGCCTCGCGGATCTTGGATTCAAGCGTCTTGCTGTCATACCGTCCAGACGGCAGCCCGTGGTCGGCAGCTTCGTCGAAAGCCGCGAGCAACGCGGCGCGGCGGGCGCGTTCTTCCCGGCCCGACCCTATCCAGAGCCCTTCAAAACTACGAGCGTGGTAGAAATTGAGCAAAACACGATCGCCAGCGGCCGCTTCGGCAACTGCCTGCCGAAACGCGGTGCTTTCCTGCGCCATGACCGAGGTCGCACCTAACGAACACACAATGAAAACAGCGGTCAGAACCCGGCAGAACGCCATGTTCAAGACCTGCCCTAACTCGGAAAACACACTCAATCTAGCAGTCGTAAAACCCATAAGTCCCTCGGGAAAAGGCAGTCAAATCTATCGGGAACAAGACTCCCGTTCGCGCGCCCTATGTCTATTCACAATCCCGACAGCTTGCCACGACAGGATGATCTGTTGCCTTTCTGCTCTGGCATTTTCGTCACATAGGGCCCTGCCAAAACTCGGCCAAAAGCTGCCGATTCCGCCCCATTTGAGCAAAAACACCGAAAAATATGGTTGGTCTGCCGACTCAGTCGTGGCATAGTTTGCGCGCATCTTGGGGGATGTCGCCAAACGACCCGTGAAAAACGGGCGACAGGAAGATGGGACAAGGCTCTTATGACTGACACCTCATCGGGCATCTCTCGACGTGGTCTTCTGCGTGCCTTCGCCGCGACAGCGATCACCGCAGCCCCGACCTTCTCGAATGCAGCGAGCTTTCTACGCGGCGCCGGAGATATTCGCCGGGTCAAGATGTTTTCCGGTCGGACCGGTGAGAAGATCGACATCATTTACTGGATCGAAGGTGATTATATCACCGAGGCGATGACAGAGATTTCCAAATTCATGCGCGACTGGCGCTCGGGTCAGGTCATGGCAATAGACAACCGGAACGTGGATATCATCGCCGCGACCCACGCGCTTCTTGATGTGACAGAGCCCTATAACCTTTTGTCGGGCTACCGCACCCCGCAGACGAATGCGATGCTGCGCGAAAGCTCGAGCAAGGTCGCTGTCAATTCCCTGCATATGCGCGGCCAAGCCGCCGATCTGCGTCTGTCTTCGCGGTCGGTCCGTCAGGTAGTGGCCGCAGCCACGTCATGCGCCGCCGGTGGCGTGGGCGAATATAGCCGGTCAAACTTTACTCACATGGATTGTGGCGACGTCCGCACCTGGGGAAGCTAAGGCAGCCGTATAGCCAAGACAGGGAGCCCTTGGGCGCCTTTTTTGTGCCGCTGCCTGAAGTAGGTGGCGCACCCGACAGGATTCGAACCTGTGGCCTCTGCCTTCGGAGGGCAGCGCTCTATCCAGCTGAGCTACGGGTGCCTAGGGCGGGGCTATAGGCCAAGCAGCCCTGCCCCGCAATCGGAAATCTGTCTAGCCAAAGAGATCGTTGCAGAGCTCGAGCGCACTGACAAGCGCATCGACCTCGGCCTCGGTATTGTAGAGCGCGAATGAGGCGCGGGCGGTGGCCGGAACCCCCAGATGTTCCATCAAGGGCTGGGCGCAATGATGGCCGGCGCGGACAGCCACGCCGCGTTTGTCGAGAACGGTCGAGATGTCGTGGGCATGGGCCGCGCCATTGAGCGTCATTGAAAAGATCGCCGCTTTCTGCGCCGCGTTGCCTTGGATATTGAGCCAGTTCAGCCCCCGAAGGCGGCTTTCGGCATAAGCGCGCAGCCGTGCCTCGTGGGCGGCAACATTCTCCATCCCGAGGTTCATCAGATAGTCGAGAGCCACGCCAAAGCCGATGGTTTGCACGATACCGGGCGTTCCGGCCTCAAACTTCATCGGCGGCTCGGCATAGCTCACCGCCTCGCGCGTGACCTCGCGGATCATATCGCCGCCGCCGAGGAAGGGGCGCATTTCGGCCAGCCGCTCTTTGCGGACATAGATCGCGCCCGAGCCAGAGGGGCCATAGAGTTTGTGGCCCGTGATCGGATAAAAATCGCAGCCGATATCCTGCACATCGACCGGCATATGCACCGCGCCTTGGCTGCCATCGACCAAGACGGGCACGCCCTTCTCGCGGGCAGCTGCGCAAATGGTTTTGACGTCGACAATGGTGCCAATAACGTTCGAGCAGTGTGTAACCGCAACGAGCTTGGTTTTCGGGCCGATCGCGTCGATGACCCGCTGGGGATCGAGCGATCCGTCCGCTTCGGGTTCGACCCATTTGAGAACAACCCCCTGCCGTTCGCGCAGGAAATG